>Ga0207645_10001046_pt1 | contig 22900 bp, 19 predicted proteins | sample KBSM53metaG_FD_184331 | JGI IMG/M metagenome (GOLD analysis project Ga0207645, IMG submission 184331) | Miscanthus rhizosphere microbial communities from Kellogg Biological Station, Michigan, USA - KBS M5-3 metaG (SPAdes) (version 2) | ecosystem: Host-associated > Plants > Roots > Rhizosphere >...
TTTGCCCCCCTTGCTAGGACGAATCGTGTTCGTCCGTCACTCCCGTTACTCGCGAATCGTCGTGGTCGGCGCGATCGTGCCGTCCTTGTTCTCGGTGTCGACCTTGGCGGTGCGAATCACCGACTTGACGCCCTTGAGGCGGGCCAGGCTCTCGCGGGCCAGGTCGCTCTCCATCTCGACCGCGTTGCTGTACGCGATCCGCGCGTCATCGAGGCGATCGAGCTGCTCGTACGCCATGCCGAGGTTGTTCCACATATACGCCTCGACCGGATCCATCTCGACGGCCTGCTCGAGGGCGTCGATCGCTTCCTCGTAGCGCTTGTCGTAGATCAGCGCGAGCCCGAGGTTGTTGTGCGCGTACGAATTCTTCGGGTTGAGCTCGACGGCCTTCTCGAACGATTCGATCGCGTCCGTGCGCTTGCCCATCTGCAGTTGCACGCGGCCCAGCGTGTTCCAGGCGCCCGAGCGCTTGGGCATCTTCCTGCACGCGAGGCCCGCCAGCTTCAGCGCCTTGTCGTACTGCTTCTCGTCGAGCAGCTTGCGCGCGGTTGCCAGCGTGTCGGGCGGGTGCGGACCGTCGTCATCGTTCTCGACGGTGACGGGCGGCTTGACCGTCTCCGTCGCGACCGCTGGCGGCGCCTCGGTCGGCGTGGGCGCCGTGATCGGCTTGGGCGTCTCGGTCGTGACGACCGGCGCCTGCGTCGTCGTCGTTGTCGTTTTCTTCGGCGACGGCGAAAGATCGTTGCAGGCGGCGATGGAAGCGGTCAGGGCGACCGCGGTGAGGACCTTCGTGAACCGGATTGAGTTGGACATTTGAATTAGCTCCTTTCGCTGGAGCTGAATTGCAGCCGATGTGCCACCGGCAACCACAGCGCGGAACGTGCCGCTGTTCGGCGAGCGCGCGCTCTGTCGAGTCGCGGCGAGATGCGGAACGTAGAGGAGGCTCTATGAATCGCGTTTCCCGCAGGAAGCAGCGCGATCCAGCAGCAGCTTGCGCTCGCGCACGTTCTCCGTGAGCGTGGCCGCGCGTTCGAACTCGGCGCGCGCCTCATCGCGTCGCCCCAGCTTCATCAGCAGGTCGCCGCGCACGCTGGGCAGCAGGTGATAGCGCGCCAGGGCTGGTTCGTTGCGCAGCCCGTCGACGATCGCCAGGCCCGCGGCCGGGCCCATCAGCATCGCCAGCGCGACGGCGCGATTCAGCTCGATGATGGGGGACGGCGTCAGCTCGCCGAGCGCGCCGTAAAGCCCGACGATGCGGGCCCAGTCGGTCTCGTCGGCGGTGCGGGCGCGGGCGTGACAGGCCGCGAGCGCCGCTTGCAGCGCGTACGGTCCGCGCGCGCCGCCCAGAGCCTCGGCCCGCTCCAGCGCGGCCAGTCCGCGACGTATCAACATCTGATCCCACAGCGCGCGGTTCTGTTCGAGCAGCAGGATCGGCTCGCCGGTCGGGCCGCGCCGCGCGCGGGCGCGCGATGCCTGGATCTCCATCAGCGCAACCAGCCCGTGCACCTCGGGTTCCCGCGGTTGCAGCTCGGCGAGGATGCGTCCCAGCCGTAACGCGTCTTCGCACAGCGCGGGCCGCATCCAGTCGTCGCCCGCGGTCGCCGCGTAGCCCTCGTTGAACACGAGGTAGATCACCTCCAGCACCGATGCCAGCCGGGGGGCCAGCTCGGCGCCGCGCGGGACCTCGAACGGAACCTGCGCCTCGGCCAGCGTGCGCTTCGCGCGCACGATGCGCTGGGCGATCGTCGGTTCGGGAACCAGGAAGGCGCGCGCGATCTCCGGCGTGGTCAGGCCACACAGCAGGCGCAGGGACAAGGCGACGCGCGCCTCGGTCGCCAGCACCGGATGGCAGGACGTGAAGATGAGGCGCAGCAGATCGTCGCCGATGTCGTCGTCGACCGCGTTTTCAGCGATCGCCACGGCATCGTCGCGTTCGGCGTCCATGTTTCGGCCCAGCTCCTCGTGCTTGCGTTCCAGCCGCTTGCCCCGCCGCAGCTCGTCGATCGCGCGGTTCTTGGCCGTCGCCATCAACCACGCGCCGGGGTTGTCGGGCACGCCCGTTTCGGGCCACTTTTCCAGCGCCGTCACCAGCGCCTCCTGCGCCAGTTCCTCGGCGGCGCCGACGTCGCGCACGATGCGCGCCAGCCCTGCGATAAGGCGCGGTGATTCGATTCGGAAGACCGCCTCGATCGCGCGGTTGGTGGCTGAGTCGGACGCCGTCGTCACGGCGCCCGATCAGACCATCTTCTTTCGGCGGCGCAAGCCCGGGTTTCAGGGAACGAACATTTCGATGATCTCGCTCTCGCCGTCGCCGGCGATCTCGAGGAAACGCTTCGTCAGCGTGATGAGCTCTTCGCGCGAATCGATGTTCATCAGCGCGAACCCGCCGACCAGCTCCTTCGCTTCGGTGAACGGCCCGTCGGTGACGGAGAGCTGGCCCTTCCTCATCCGGATCTTCACTTCGAGGCCTCCGGCCTTGCGGCCCTCGGTCGCGATCAGCTTGCCTGCTTTGCTGAGCTCGTCGATGAAGGCGTTCATTTTCGCCATCATCTCGGGCGTGGGCGGGTTCTGGTGGGCGGGTTTGTAGAGTGCGAGGATCTTCATGTCGGGTCTCCTTTCAGGGTCCACCCAGGCGACGAACCTGCCCGGACGCCTTCGACAATTATTTTTTTGGCCGACGTCTTGCTAGGCACTCCCGCGCGAAGCGCGGGAGTGCGGCTACCAGAAAAAACAATAGTCGCAGACCGCGCCTTTGGCGCGGAGCGACTAGATGCGGACGCGCTTCCAGCGGCCGCGGCGAAACAGGACGACGCTGACCACGGCCATCGTCGAGAACCCGATTAGCACGGCCGTGAACACGCCCGTCGGGCCGAGCCCGAGCGGCTGGGACAGGAACCAGGCCAGCGGGATCTCGAACAGCCAGAAGCAGAAGAGGTTGATGAACGTCGGCGTCCAGGTGTCGCCCGCGCCGTTGAACGCCTGCGTCAGCACCATGCCGTAGGCGTAGAAAAGAAACCCGGCGCTGATGATCCGCAGCGCCTGCGTTCCGTACGAGACGACCGCCGGGTCGGGCGAGAACGCGCTGACGATCGCGTTGCCGAACACGACGAACAGCAAGCCTGTGCAGCCGAGGAACGCGAGGTTGTAGAGCGCCGCGCGCCACACGGCCTGCTCGGCCCGCTCGGGCCGGCCCGCGCCCAGGTTCTGCCCAACCAGCGTCGCCGCCGCGTTCGCCATCCCCCAGGACGGCAGCAGCGCGAATAGCACGACGCGGATGGCGACGCCGTAGCCGCCGATCGCGGTGCTGCCGAAGCGGGCGACGATGCGCAGCAGCGCGACCCAGCTGGTCGTGCCGATGAACGACTGGAAGATCGCCGTGCCCGACAACCGCACGATGGTGGCCATGATTCCGGTGTCGATGCGCAGATGCTCGCGGCGCACGGCCAGGTGGCCGCGTCCCGCGCGCAGCGCGCGCAGCTGGTAGAGGACGCCGATGCCGCGGCCGATGGTGGTCGCGACCGCGGCGCCCGTGACGCCCAGCCGCGGGAACGGGCCGACGCCGAACACCAGCAGCGGGCCCAGCACGATGTTGATGCCGTTCGCCAGGATCAGCGTGCGCATGGCGACCGTGGGATCGCCCGCGCCGCGGAAGGCGGCGTTGATGAGGAATAGCAGGACGACGGTGACGCTACCGCCCAGCATGACGCGCGTGAAGCGGCTGCCGATCGCGATCACTTCGGGCGAGGCGCCCATCGCCGACAGCAGGTGCGGCGCCGCGAGCGCGCCGGCCACGCCGACCACGACCGCCAGGCCGATGCCGATGGCGATCGCCTGGACGGCGGCGCGCGCGGCCCCGTGTGGATCTTTCTCACCGATCCGGCGCGCGACGACCGCGGCGGCGCCCATCGCCAGCCCCATCGCGAACGCATAGATGATGATCAGCATCGACTCCGTCAGCGTGACGGTCGCAATCGCGTCGGGGCCCAGCTTCGACACCCAGAAGATGTCGGCGACCGCGAACACCGATTCCATCACCATCTCGAGGACCATCGGGACGGCGAGGAGCAGGATCGCCCGGCCCAGCGGCAGCGAGGTGAAGTCGTGGCGCGCGCCGCGCAGCGATTCGCGGATGAGCGACCAGAATCCGTCGCGGGTCGGTTCCGTGACGTCGGGCGTTGCGGTGGCGGCGGTGTCGGGCGGGCTCATGCGGGTGCCTCCTTACCTCGACGACGAACGACCTGCCACCGGATCGACACGTGTGGCGAAAAAGTTCGCGGCCCTCACCCTAACCCTCTCCCGCAAGCGGGAGAGGGGATCTGACCGCGCGCTATTCTTTCGCGGTCTTACGCGTGGCCTCGCGCCATTCGCGCGTCGGGTCGTCGTCGGGGTCGGGCGTCTCTTGCGGCGGGCGGATCGCCTCGGGCACGTTGCGAAGGTTGACGCGGATACGCGTCCAGGTGGACGACCGGCCGCGCATGGCATCGACCAGCACGTCGTCGACCGCGAGGTGTCCAGCGGCCTCGGCGTGGCGCTGCTTCCAGCGTTCGAGGCCCGCCAGCGCCGCCTCCTTGTCGGGCGAGTTCGCCACGGTCAGCAGCGGCATGCGCACGCGCGGCGCGCGCTTGCCCGCGCCGGCCCCCGGCTTCTTCGCGCGCGAGGGCGCGACGCGCGGGGCCTCGCCGTCCATCTTCTGGTAGTGCGGCGGCCACGGCGCATCGGGGAGGCCGGACGCCTCGTCGCGCGCCGCCAGATCCAGCAGCTGGTCCAGTGATCCGGCGGCGGCGTCCATGCCCGCCTGCAGATCGCCGCGCGCCGCGAAACGCGCCGGCATGGTGGCCACCGTGAAGGCCGCGGGATCGCAGTCGGCGACCTCGCTCCAGTCGAGCGGCGCCGACACGCGCGCATCGGGCAGGGGACGAACTGAATAGGCCGAGCAGGTCGTCCGGTCCTTCGCGTTCTGGTTGTAGTCCAGGAAGACGCCGTGGCGTTCTTCCTTCCACCACTTCGACGTTGCGATGGTGGGCGCGCGCCGCTCGATCTCGCGCGACAGCGCCAGCGCCGCGCGCCGCACGTCGGTGAACGACCAGCGCGGTTCGATCCGCACGTTGACGTGCATGCCGCGCGAGCCGCTGGTCTTCGGCCACCCGCGCAGACCCAGCTCTCCCAGCAGCGCGTTCACCTCCAGCGCGACCCGGCGCACGTCGGCCCATTCGACGCCCGGACCCGGATCGAGATCGACGCGCAGCTCGTCGGGGTGATCGACGTCCCCGGCGCGAACGGCGTGCGGATGCAGCTCGATGCAACCGAGATTGACGATCCACGCGAGGCCGGCCGGATCGTCGACCACCACCTCCTCGGCGGTGCGCCCGGACGGAAACGACAGTGTCACCGTGCGCAGCCAGTCAGGCCGGTTATCGGGCGCGCGCTTTTGATAGAAGGGCTGCTTCTCGGCGCCGTCGACGAAGCGCTTCAACACGACGGGCCGATCGCGGATACCCGTCACCGCGCCGTCCGCCACGGCGAGGTAGTAGCGAACGATCTCCAGCTTGGTCAGCTTCACGCCGGCCGAGAAGTACGGCTTGTCCGGGTTGGTGACGCGCACCTCGCGCCCGGCGACGGTCAGTACCTCCGCGTTGTCCTTCGCGGCCACGGCGCCAAACCTACCGTCAGCGGCGGCTTCGATAAAGCGCGACCAGCGCCGCGCCGATCGCTTGCGAAAGCTCGCCCAGCGTCGACGGAACGATCGTCAGCCGCTCACGCTGCACCGGCCACAGGTGCGGCTTCGCCGTCTCGCGCACCAGATCCAGGTAGCGCGCGCGGAACGCGTCGGTGGTGCTCTCCGGATCCATCAGCCCGCCGCCGATCACGACGAACTCCGGATCCAGCGCCAGCACGAGGTTGGCGATGTGCAGGCCCATCGCGCGCGCCTGGAAATCGAACAGCTCGACCGCCAGCGCGTCACCCTTCTGCGCCAGGCCGCGCAACGCCAGCGCCTTCTCCTTGGGCGTCTGCGTCGACGTCGCCAGCGGATGGTCGGGATACGCGGGCAGCCGTTCGGCCAGCAGGTAGGGCAGGCCGGCCAGCGTCGTGTAGAGCTCGGCGCATCCCCAGCTGCGCCCGCAGCCGCACGTGTACGGCTTCGCGCCCAGCAGGTGCAGCGCCGCCGGCATGTGCGCGGTCTCCATGCCCGCCAGCGTGTCACCCTGCAGCGGCAATCCGTTCGCGTCGATGTACGCCGTGCCCAGGCCCGAACCGGGCGCCAGCATCAGCACGCCGCCCGATCCCGTGCCGCGCACGCGCTGCGCCTCGCCGACACCGCCGAAGGCGCCGTCGTTGCCGACGACCAGCGGCATCGCGCGGCCGACCTTCTTGGCGAGCGCGCGGCTGTAGTCGCTGTAGAAGTCCCAGCCCTCGAAGCTGGCGGGCATGTTCGCGGAGTGGCCGAGCACGCCGTAGCGCAGATACGGCCCGGGGATCGCGAGGCCGACGCTGCTGACCTGCGACCAGTCGATGCCGTTCTGCGAGAGGTATTCGCCGATTGCTTCGATCCAGCCCGCCACGACGGCTTCGCGTCCCTGCTGCGCGTTCGTGGGCCGCTGCAGCAACTTCGTCGAGATCGTCGTCCCGTCGGCCCACACGCCGCCGACCTTCGACATGGTGGCGCCGCAGTCGGTGCCGATGAAGACCTGCTTGCTCTCGTCCATCGACGGAGTGTACCGAAGTCGGTGTACGATTGGCGCAATTCAAATGCGGAAATCCGTACTGGTCACAGGTGCATTCGTGATCGCCGTCCTCGCGTCTTCACAGGCCAAGGCGTGGACACAACCGCGCGAAGGATTCGGGCTGGGCATCGGATCGGGCACCGGCGCGACGGGCGTTTCAGCGAAGTGGATGATGCAGCCGGGCGCACTCCAGTTCGTCCTCGGCTTCTGGGGCCACGGCGACGGGAACAGTGGCCCCGGCCCGCGCCAGTACACGCACCTCGACGGCATCGCGCTGAGCGTCGACTACTTGTTCGAGATGCCGTCGCTGGCGCGCACGCAATTCTTCAACCTCGACTGGAGCTTCGGGCTGGGCGGCGGCGTGGGTGTCGCGACGGGCGGCGGCACGCCCGGCGTCGCGGTGGCCGGCATCGCCGGCCTGGAGTTCAACTTCACCAAGATTCCTCTCGATCTCACCGTCGAATACCGTCCCGCGATCGGTTTTCTGCCGGGCTTCGGCATCGGACTGATCGGATTCACCGCACACCTGAGGGTCTGGTTTTGAATGCCGGTTGCTGAAGAGGCGCTGCGCAAGTCGATCGCGTCCGCCACCGACGCGCGGGCACGAGCCCGTCTGCGTGTCGAGCTGGCGGGTGTGGTCCGCGCGCGCGATCCCGCGGCGGCGCGCGACGAGCTGGCGAACGCGGCGCGCGAGGGCGGGCCGACGCAGGCGCTGACGCTGGCCGCGATCGCGATGGCCCGCACGCTGCCGCCGCCCGAACGCGTCGCCTGGCTGAGCGGGCTGGCGCAACCGGCCGACGGCGCTCCCGTGCCGAGCATCGTCGTCGCCCTGGCGGGCGCGCAGCTCGACGCCGATCAACCACGCGACGCCGCGCGCACGTTGCTGGCGCTGGCACGGAACGAACGCCTGCCCCTGCATCATCGACGGGCGGCGGCGAACCGGCTGGTGCGCATCTGCGATCGCGTCGATCCGATCCTCGGGCGTACGGCGCTGTACACGGCGGCGATGCTCGCGACAGGAAAGGCGCGCCGTGGGTTGTTGCGGCGAGGCCTCGCGTTGCCCGGGACGATCGAACGCGATCCGGCGCGGCTGGCCGCGGACGATGAGACGCTTGCGCGCATCGTGCTCGAGTGGACGAAGAGCGACGGCGACCCTCTCCTGGCCGCCGAGTCGCTGGCGCGGTTGCGTGCCCACAAGCACGCCTCGGCGGCGATGACCGAGGTGGTGGCGTCGCTGGCACCCCGACCGGCGCGCCCGCAACCCGCGCCCGCTGCGTCGAAGCCGCCGCCGCTGCCGCGCCGCGCGCGCATGCCGCCGAAGGCCGCGTTCGACGCCGCGCTGAAGGAAGTCGGCGCCGGCCATGCGCAGCGCGCGCGGCGGGTCGCGGAAGAGGCGGTGCGCCTGTCGGCGCCCGGCCGCGAGCTGGTGGCGCGGGTCAACTCGCTGGACACCGCGCTGCGCGAGGCGGGATTCGTCAAGGAAGCGCTGCGCTTGCGCCGGACGTACCTCGAATCCGTCGACCACGAGGCCGAACGGATCGCCGCCCTGCGCGCGCTGGCGGATGAGGCGAAGGACGCAGGTCTGTCCGATCTGGCCGCGAGCTGGCGGCTGGACGCGGGCGAGGTGCCGTTGCCGCCCGTCGCGAGCGAGTCGGAACCGGTGACGCCGGGGGATCATTATCTGGCGGCGCAACGGCTGCTCGCGCGCGGCGAGGATGATCCGGCGAAGGTGCTGGCGCTGCTGGAGAAGGCGGTGTCGCGCCATCCGGGCGCGGATGCCGCGCTGGAGCTGGCGGAGAAGCTGGTGGCGCGCGTCGCCAGGGGCGAAGAGGTGGCGCGGCGCCGGCTGGATCTGCTGCGGGCTGCGCACAGCGACGAATTCGAACCGTCGCGCCGGGCGCGCCTGGGCTGGCGGCTGGCGGCGCAGCTGGAAGCTGTGGGCGACGTCATCGGCGCGGTCGCCGTGCTCGAGCGCGCGCTGGATGAATCGGCGCCGGGCGAGGGCGCGCGGGTGCGCGGCGAACGCGCGCGGTTGCTGCGGTCGCTGGGGCGCCCGCGCGAGCTGGCCGCGGCGCTGGAGAAGGACGCGGGCGCGCTGCTGGGTGATGCGCGCTTGCCCGTGTTGGCCGAACAGGCCGATCTGCTGGAGGCGGCCGGCGAGTCGGAGCGCGCGCTGGACGTGCGCATGATGGCGCTGGCCGAGTTTCCGGGCGCGCCCGCTGTACTGGACGATGCGCGGTCGCGCCTGGAAGCGACGGGGCGGCCGATCGAATCGCTGGCGCTCGCGATCGCCGCGCTGGATCACACCACCGATCGAACGCGGCGGCTGGCCCTGTTGCGCGACGTCGCGCTGCTCAGCGAGCAACCGGACGTCAGCGCGAATCCCGGCGACGCGGCCAACGCCTGGCTGGCGGTGCTGGGTCTGGCGGCGACCGATCGCGAGGCCGCCTCCGCCGCCGAACGGCTGCTGCGCGCTGTCGGTGACTGGGAGCGCTGCGCCGATCTGCTCGCCTGGCAGGTGGCGCGCGCCGCCGCCCGCAAGGCGGAGACGGCCGGCGAGAAGACCGACCAGGTGGGGCTGCTCTGGCGCCTGGCCGAGCTGCGCCGCGAACACCTGGGCGAGGCCGACGAAGCGTTGCGGCTCTATGGGCAGATCGCCGCGCTGGGGATCGCGCTGGGCCCGCTCGCGGATCCGCCCGAGCTGGCGTCGCTGGCGCGGCGGGATTTCGCGCTGGCCGTCGAGACCGCGCGCGCCGGGGTTGCACCGGGCGCGCCCGAGCGGTCGCGCGCGCTGGTCGATCGGGCGGCGCTGCTGTTGGCGCGCGGACGGGGCGGCGACGCGGAGCGCGACGCGCTGGCGGCGCTGGATCTGGATCCGCGCAACACAGACGCGCTGGCGGCGCTGGAGCGGATGTACGACGGCGAACGTCGCGCCCGCCAGCTGGCCGACGAGCTGGGGCGGCGCGCGGCGCGCTTGCCGCCGCGCGAAGCGGCGCCGCTGTTTTTCGGACGCGGTCGCGCGGCGGAGCGTGCCGGCGATCGAGCGGGCGCGCGCGAGGCGTACCGGCGCGCGATGTCGCTGGATCCGACGCTGGCCGAACCGGTGGCCGCGCTGGGCGCTCTGGCGGCGCGTGAAGGCGACTGGTCGGAGGTCGCGAAGCTGCTCGAGAGCGAGGTGGGTCTCGCGACCAGCCCGACCCGCAAGGGCCCGCTGTTGATCGAGCTGGCGGTGGTGCAGGGCGACCGGCTGGGCGATCCGGCGCGCGCCGTGACGCTGCTGGAGAGCGCGGCGCGCTTCCTGCCCGACGATCCGCGCCTGCTGGATCTGGGCGCGCGCTTCCAGCTGGCCGCCGGCAACTGGCAGGCGGCCGCCGACGCGCTGGACCGGCTGGCGTCGCGCGGCGCCGCCATTGCGGAGGCGGCCGAGCGCTACTTCGCCGTCGGCGCGGCGGCCGAGGCCGCCGGCCAGAATGATCGCGCGCTGACGCTGTACTCCCGGTCATACGGGCGCGACAGCAGTTACCGGCCCACGCTGGAACGCCTGTCCGCGATCTGCTTCGAGCGCGGGCAGTGGGACAACGCGTGGAAGGCGACCGAGGCGCTGCTGGATCGCCACGGCTCGGCGCTGCCGCCGGGCGATCGGGCGACGCTGCTGGCGCGTTCGGCGATCGCCGACCTGCACATCGGCCAGCGCGCGGCGGCGATCGCGCGCCTGAAGACGATCGTCACGCGCGGCGCCTCGTACGTTCCGGACGCCGGCATTCGCGACGTCGCGGACCACTGGGCGGGCATGCACATCGAGCCGCGGCTGCTCATCGACGTCGATCCGCGCCGGCGCCAGCGCGTGATGGGACGCGCGTCCGAGGTGCTGGCGCTGGTCGAGGACGAACGCGATCCGGTGCGCGGACAGGCGCTGGAGATCGTGGGCGCGCTGGCGATGGCGGAGGGACGCTGGAGCGACGCGCTCGCGACGCTGGAGGCGCTGTCCGGCGACGAAGCGTTCGACGCTGAACGACGGTCCGATTTCATGGTCGCGGCGGGCGACATCCTGGTGCAGCACTACGGCGACACGATGGCGGCGCGGGCGCTGTTCGATCGCGCGCGCGCGCTGTGGCCCGGCAATCCGTCGCTCTGGCACGTCGCATAGGTCATCTGACCTATATCGGCGGTCGGCGGCGGCCGGTAGCGTCGGTGTCGAGGAGGAAGACATGTCGAACCGTTCCGTTGCTGAGAGTTATTTCCACGCCGTCACCCGCGGGGACCTGGAGGGCGCGCTCGCGACGTTCGCCGCGGGCGCCGAGTTCATCGAGCCGACGGGCGGGGTGCCGTATCCCGACGGCGTGCGCGCGATGCTGGGCGGATACATCTCCGCGTTCCCGGGCTGCCGTTTCGAGATCAAGCTGGCCGTCGAGTCGGGCACCGACGTCGCCATCGAAGGCGTGTGGATCGGCAAGAACACGGGGCCGATGCAGCTGCCGGACGGCAAGAAGATGCCCGCCACCGGCAAGGAAGTGCGCGCGCCGTTCACGACCATGTTCCGGATCCGCGACGGCAAGATCGTCTCTCACCGCGCCTACTGGGACATGGGCGGCTTCATGGCGCAGTTGGCGTAGGGGCGCACTCGCGGACGGGACGTCCACACTTCTTCGCCGCCTCCGCGCAGCCCTCGGCGCGGGTGGTGGGCTGGGCCGCGAGGAAGCGTCCCAGGTTGCAGGCCATGTCCTGGCGGCGGGCGGGATCTTTCTCCAGCGACACCGCCCGCCGGTACAGGGGCTCGGCGCTCGCCGGGTTGCCGTGCTTTTCGTGAAAGCGGCCCAGGTTCCAGGTGTCGATCGCGTCGTCGGGCGCCAGCTCGACGGCGCGGCGCAGGTAGGGAAGGCCCTCCTCGTCGCGCTTCAGCGAGATCAGAAGGGTTCCGATGTTGCCGGCGACCCGATGATCGCCGGGATATCGTTTCTCGAGCACGCGCAGATAGTCGAGGCCGACGTCGCCGTGGTGCGACTGCCGCAGCTCCTGCGCGTATGACGCCCAGTCGTCGATCGCGTCCGGGCCGTGGTACCGGTCCAGGCTGTCTGCCAGCAGTTTCGGCGCGTCCGTCGCACGCGGCGAGTTGATGGCGATGTGAAGGCGGCTGAGATGAATCGACAGATTGTCGGGCGCGAGCGCGATCGCTTTCGTCAGATGATCGATGGCTCGATCGACGCCGGGTCCGCTGTAACCGACGCCCAGGGATGCGTCCGCTTCTTTTCCGTCCTGGAGGCGCAGCTTGTAGCTGTCGATCAGCTCGACCTGGGCGAGGCACTTGTGGCCTTCGACGGCCAGCGGCTTCGACGCCGCCGTCAGCCAGGGCGTGCAAAGGGATCGCGCCTCGTTCGCCTCCTTCGCGCGCGTGAGGTCGCGCCAGCGCTTGCCGGCGGCGACCGGATCGTCGGCCCCCGGCGAGCCGGCGGGCGGCGCGGGCGCGGTCGCACACCCGACGACCAGCAACGAAAGGATCGCGGCGCCGCGCGCGCGCATCAGCCGCGCTTCTGACCCCACGCCACGGCGCCGACGACGGTGACCGCGAACGGACGTCCCTTGAAGTAGGTGTCGATCGCTTCCTTCGTGAAGAAGAACGCATCCTGCATGTCGTCGCCCCCGCCCGCCAGGCGCTTCCACTGCGAGAGCGGACCGAGATCGATCAGCGGAGCGAACAGGAATTCGCGCGAGGTCTTGAACAGCATCTCCCAGCGCTCGACCTCGACGCCGACGTCGACGAGACCGGCTTGCTGCAGCCAGCTGGACACCCGGTCGGCGTCCGGCAGATCGGCGATGTAGCGATCCACCGCGGCCAGGCGGTCGCGCTTGCCGCTCTCGCGCAGCACGTCCCGGAACAGATCGAGGAACTCCACCCACGTCCCGCGCAACGGCGCCGTCAGCAGCGCGGTGCCGCCGGATGCGAGCACGCGCGCCATCTCCTCGACGGCGGCGCCGGGGTTCGGCGCCGCGGCCGCCGCGAGGTTCGAGATCGCCAGATGGGCGGCGCTGTCGTCGGCGGGCAGCGCGGCGGGCTCGCCCACGCGCAACGTGATCGGCGCGCGCAGATCGTCGACGCCTTCCATCTTGGCGCGCGCCTCGGTGACGAAGGCCTCGGCCTCGTCGAAGGCACTGATGCGGCTCTTGTCGTCGAAACGGCGCGCCAGCTCGCGCGTGAGCTGGCCGGTCGCGCACCCGATCTCGACGACCCGCGCGCCGGCGGTCGGCCGGACGTGGCGCAGCAGCATGGTTGTGAAGCGCGCCGCGTACGCGGGCGCGATCTCGTCGTCGTACAGCTTGGCGAGGCGGGCCTGCTTCTCCGACGACGACGCCGCGCTCACGCCTTCTTCTCCGGCGGCTTCCAGCCGCGCACCGGACCGAGCGGCCGGCGGCTGCCCTGGTAAAGGCCGGCGACATAGCGGCAGGACAGCAGGTACAGCGCTGACGAGATCCGGTTCAGCGCGTGCGCGAGGTCGGCGCGTGCGGGCGGCGCCGTCACCGCGCCGCGCGCCGGCGGGAACGCGGCGATCACGGCCAGCTCGGCCTCGCGCGCGATCCCGCGGGCCAGCGCCAGCTTCGCCACGACCGGGCCCTGGCGCACGTCCGGATACATGAACGGAACGCCGTAAAGCTCGTGCGTGTGGTGGGTCGCGTCCCGCAGCGCGTCCGATTCCATCCCGAACAGGCGCGGCGGCGCGACCTCGCGCCCCGTCACCTCCGCGCCCACCAGGGTTCGCGCCAGCTCGAGGATCTCGCCCAGCTCGCCGACCAGCGCGCGCGCCCCGTCGGCGTCAGCGGCGACCTGCGCGTCCAGCACCGCCGACTGCAGCAGATCCAGCTTGCCGCGCGCGACGATGCGCGGGTGCGTCTTGGGCACCAGCGATGCGTCGTCGACCAGGTGGGTGAGGTGATCCGGTTTCTGCGCGAAGCGCTCGCCGGTCGCCAGCGCCTGGTAGCGGCCCGACGCGGCGCCGTCGCCGTCGGCGGGCCGAGCGGGCGGGCGCGCCGTGCTCTCGCCGGCGCCGCGGGTCGAACGGCGCGCCAGCGGCGCGGCGCACACGTCGACGATCGCAGCCGCGAACGCGCGCGCGGCGGCCTCGCAGGCGGGCAGATCGCCGGTCAGATACCCGCCGCCGAAGTTCGTCTCCGACGGCGGCCCGAACCACTTGGCGACCTGCACGCGGCCCGCCTTGCAGGCGGCGTCCAGCCCCACCACCGATTCCAGCGGCGGCGCGATCAGGTAGGCGAGGGGACTGCCCACGGCGATGTCGGCCAGCGGCGCCAGATAGCGTCCCACCGACGCGATCACGTGCGGGAACAGCGCGACCGGGCGATCGGGATCCTCGGCGGTCGCGACGGCGTAGAACCAGGCTTCGCTCTCCAGGTAGGCGAGGCACGCGTCCAGCGCGGCGTCGATCTCGGCCGGATCGCGCCCCGCGTAGACGCCGATGCATTCCCCCGAGAACGGACCCGACGGGTAGTTCGCGCCGGCGTAGAAGGACTTCGCGTACACGACGTCGGCGGGCGACGCCTTCGTCCCCTGATCCAGCGCCGCGTACAGCGCGTCGTCGGACGTGGCCGTGATGATGCCCAGCGCGCGCCGCCCCGCCGGCAGGCCGAAGGCGCGCGCAAGATCGTCGCTGGCGTCCGGGATCGTCCGCACCGCCAGCGCGCGCGGCTTCAGCGGAGGAAGCTCGACCTTCATCAGCGCGCCGCCAGCACGACGCCGGACTTCTTCTCGCGCAGGATGCGTTCGATCGCCGCCGCGACGTCGACCGCCGCGTCGGCGGGCGCGCGCCCGCGCGGGTTGATGTTCGAGATCACCTCTCGGTCGGCGTCGGTCGCGCCCGCGGCGGGCTGATAGATGTAGTAGGCCGACATCGAATCCGCGAAGCCGAGACCGGGGCGTTCGCCGCACACGAACAGCGCCGCCTGGGCGCCGACCAGCCGCGCGATCTCGTCCATGATCTTCACGCGCGAATGCCGCACGAAGAACGGCGGCGCGTGGCCGATGCCGCGCGCGGCCAGCGCGCGCTCCAGCGATGCGTGGAACTCGGCCAGGTGCTGGTTCAGCGCCGCGGCCGATAGCCCGTCGCCGTAGATGACCACCAGCGTCGGCGCGCGGCCGATGCGCTTGCCGAGCTCGGCGCGGCCCTCGTCAGACAGCGTGCGGCCCAGATCGGGCCGCTGCAGGAAGATCGCCTTGTCGGGCGCCTTCGACGCGACCTCGAACATCCCGAGGCGCGCCAGCAATTCCGGATCGACCTCCGACATCACCGCGTCCTTCGCGGCCGCGTGATCCGCGCGGAAGCGGAGCATGGTGTTTGTGTGGTAGCGGGGACCGGTGCGGCCGACGGCGACACGGGCGGGCGTCGACGCCAGAATTCGCGTCATCACCGGCGGATCGTAGGGCTCGCCGATGTTGACGCCGCGATCGGGCGTCAGCAGCAAGGCACCCGCGCTCTCGACCTCGCGCGCCGCCCCGCCGCCGTCGCGCCGCGCCAGCGCCTCGCGCACCATCGCCTCGATGCGCGCGCGATCGACGGTGGGCGCTGGTTTCATGGTGTGGCTCCCAGCGCCGCGGGGGCGGGAAGGACGCTGTCCAGCACGACCAGCACGAGATAGAAGACGCCGCAGACAGCGCCCGCGATCACCCGGGACCGGCCCGGCTGGCCGAAGAGCAAGAGGATCGCGCTGCTCGCGAACGCGAGCGGGCGTCCGGCGGCGACCGCCAGGACATAGGCGGGCACCACCACCGGCTTCCCGTTCGCCGCGAGGATCTCCGTCGCCTCGCTGACCTGCGCGATGAGGAGCAACCCCTTGATGGCGGCGGCGATGGCGACCAGCAAGCCGGCGCCCTCCGCCCAGCCGTTGCCGCGCGCGATTCCGACCGCGATCGTGACGGCGACGATCAGGTAAGCGAGCAGCTGCAATTTCTCCCCGTTGTGCAACAGGGCGAGGCGGCGGAGACCCACGCTGGCGAAGTCGACGACGCAGGAGAGGGCGCCCGCGCCGAACAGCGCCGCCGCTGACCGCCGGCGCAGGGAATCCGTATGCCAGGCGCCCGTGTTCATGACAGCACGCTCGGATCGCCGGCGCGTGCGGTCAGCTTGCCGTCGCGCATGATGCCCATCTCTTCCAGCCAGGCTTCGAATTCGGGCGCGGGCCGAAACCCGAACAGCTGGCGCAGCGCCGCGCCGTCGTGGAACGACGTCGATTGGTAGTTCAGCATGACGTCGTCGCCCATCGGCAAGCCCATGAAGAAGTTGCAGCCCGCCGTCGTCAGCAGCACCTCCAGGTTCTCGAGGTCGTTCTGGTCGGCGTCGGCGTGGTTCGTGTAGCACGCGTCGCAGCCCATCGAGATGCCGTGCAGCTTGCCCATGAAGTGATCCTCCAGGCCGGCGCGCGTGATCTGGCGTGCGTCGTAGAGGTACTCGGGGCCGATGAAGCCGACGACCGTGTTCACCAGGAACGGGTGGTAGTGGCGGGCGAGACCGTAGTTGCGCGCCTCCAGCGTCATCTGATCGGCGCCCTCGTGCGCGTCCGCTGACAGCGCCGATCCCTGGCCGGTCTCGAAGTACATGACGTTGGGCCCCTGCGCCTGGCCCAGCTTCAGCGTCATGTCCTGCGCTTCGTCGAGCAGCGGCAGCGTGACGCCGAAGCTGCGCAGCGCCTTCTCGGTGCCCGCGATCGACTGGAACATCAGGCCCAGCTGCGCGCCCTGTTCCAGCGCCTTCATCTGGGTGGTGACGTGGGCGAGGCAGCAGTTCTGCGTCGGGATGCGCCACTGGCGCATGAAGTCGCCGGTCGCGTTCAGGATCGCCGCGGTGGTCCCCGGATCGTCGGTCACCGGGTTGACGCCGATGACCGCGTCGCCCGCGCCGAACACCAGCCCGTCGCGCAGCGACGCCAGGATCCCCTCGATCGAATCCGACGGGTGGTTGGGTTGCAGGCGAATCGACAGCCGTCCCGGCAGGCCGACGGTGTTGGTCGCGTGCACGACGACGCGGATCTTCCGGGCCGCGTGCACGAGGTCCATGTTCGTCATCAACTTCGCGCAGGCGGCGATCATCTCGCTGGTCAGCCCGCGCGACAGCCGCAACAGCTCCGCGCCGTCGGTCGTGTCGGCGAGGACGTGCTCCCGCAGCCGGGCGACGGTCCACGACTTGACGCTGTCGTAGATCGGGCGCTGGACGTCCTCGAGGATCAGGCGCGTGACCGCGTCCTGCTCGGGCGGCACGACCGGGTTTTCGTACAGCTCCTGCAGCGTCACCTCGGCCAGCACGCGCTTGGCGGCGATGCGTTCGGACACGCTGTCGGCGCACACGCCCGCCAGCCGATCACCCGACTTCTCTTCGTTGGCCTTGGCGAGCACCTGCTTCAGATCGCGGAAGCGGTAGGTCGTTCCGCGCAGCGTCGCCGCCAGGTTCATCTGTCATCCCCGGGTGCGAATCGTCACCGCGCGGCCGTGTCCGAACAGGTCCTCGACGGTGGCGATGCGTTCGATGTCATCGGCCTGGGCGCCCAGCGCAGCCGCGTCGTATTCGATGATCGAGGTGCGCTTGATGAAGTCGCTCACGCCCAGCGGCGACGCGAAGCGCGCGCTGCCGCCCGTCGGCAGCACGTGGCTGGGCCCGGCGATGTAGTCGCCCACCGACTCGGGCGTGTGCGCGCCGATGAAGACGGCGCCGGCGGTGGTGATCTGAGGGGCCAGGGCGCGCGCGTCGCGCAGCGCGAGCGACGCGTGCTCCGGCGCCAGCAGGTTGACGATGCGAACGATCTCATCGGTGCTGTCGACGACGAAGATCGCCCCCTGATCGGCCAGCGACTTCGTGGCGATGGCCCGCCGGGGCAGCTCGGCCAGCTGCGCGGCGACCGCGGCGGCCACCTTGTCCGCGAAGGCCTTGCCGCGCGCGATCAGGATCGGGACGGCCAGCTCGTCGTGCTCGGCCTGCGCCAGCAGGTCGGCGGCGATCCAGCGCGGGTCGACGCTGTCGTCGGCGGCGATGACGACCTCGGTCGGCCCGGCGATCGAATCGATGCCCACGTCGCCGAACACCAGCCGCTTGGCGGCGGCGACGTAGGCGTTTCCGGGGCCGACGATCTTGTCGACGCGCGGGACGGTCTCGGTCCCGTACGCCATCGCCGCGATCGCCTGCGCGCCACCGATCAGGAAGACGCGGTCGACGCCGGCGAGCCGCGCGGCGGCCAGCGTCTCGGGCGAGGGACCGGGCGTCGTCATCACGATCTCGCGTACGCGCGCCACGCGCGCGGGAACGGCGGTCATGATCACCGTCGACGGGTAGCGCGCCTTGCCGCCCGGTACATAGATGCCGATGCGGGCCAGCGGGTCGACGCGGCTGCCGACGCGCACGCCGTCCTCGGAGATCTCGTAGGAGGCGTGGCGCTCACGTTCGTGAAAGGTGCGGACGCGCTGAGCGGCGTGCTCGATGGCGGCGCGCACTTCGGGCGTGACGCGCGCGGCGAGCTTGTCCCATTCGGCGGCGGGCAGCTCGATCGCCTCGAGCTGGCGCTTGTCGAACTCGGCGGTCAGCGCGCGCAGGGCGGCGTCGCCCCCGGCGCGCACCTTCGCGATCGTCTTCCGGGCCGCCGCCTCGATGTCGGTCGAGAGCTCGCTGCTCCGGTTGCAGAGCGCGTCCAGCTTGCGCTGAAAATCGGGGCCGGTCTTCTCGAAAACCTGGATCATGGCCGTAGGGCCCGCCAGGATAGCAGCCTCCGCGCGCGGGTGGGACTGCGTCGCCCATCTCGGGGACCCTCAAAGGGTCCCCGAACCCCCCGCGATGGTTCGCGGCGAGCTGAGCTCGCCGGCTTCCCACGCGTTAGTCAGCGAAAGGATCGACCCATTTGCGGGTCGGGCGCGGCGCGGCGGGCGGCGTCTCGCTACCGGCGGGGCCAGTCGCTGCCGTCGCGGGCGAAGGTGCGGGCCTTCGCGGCCGGGCGGCGCGGGCCATGACGGCGGGCGCGGCCGGTTTCGCCTTCGCGACCACGGAAGGCGTCTGCGGTTGTGGATCCTGCTCGGGTAGCGGAGCCACAGGGATCGGCGCGGTCACGGGTTCCGTCACGGGCGCGGGCACGGGCGCGGGTGCCGTGTTCGCCGGCGGCTGGATGATGGCGGTCGGTGCCTGAGGCGCCGGCGTCGCCGCCGCGGCCCGGGCCGTCGATCCGCCGCGCATCGGGAATTGATTGAATGCGGTCGCGACCATCACGCCGCAGGCGAACGTCATCAGCGCGATCCCGATGATGGTGTTTCGCGCGGGCATGGGCGGCGCGGGCGATTCCACCTCCTGGGGAGCGGGCTCCACGCGCCGGTCCTGGCGTCGATTGTTCTTCCGGCGATCGATCACGCGCGCCGTGCGCCCCTCCCACAGCGTGGCGGAGACTGCGCCCGCGTCGTTGACCTGCATGCGGAACGAATCACGCCCCACGAACATCGTGCTGGCTTGCCCTGTATCCGAAGACTCGATCACGGCTCTCCCTCCTCTTCCCGACGCCCACGTTAGAACGACGGTGGTCAACACCGTGTACCAGTTCGGCGGAGATTTCGAAAATTTTGCGGATTTTCTCGCGGTTTCCGGAATCGCGCCGACGCGTTCGCGTCTCAGTCGTAGTCCTCGTTCAGCGCCCTCAGGAACGCCGTCAGAGCCGTGACGTCGTCGCCGACGATCGCGACGCGGGCCAGCTCGTCGTCGCCGTTTCGGACGGACGCCGAGCGTGCCGCCGCCGACACCGTCAGGTAGTGGCGGACGGCGTCCTCGATCTCCGGCGCGCCGCCCGTATGGAAGTAGGGCGCCGACTGCCCGAGGTCGCGCAGGGTCGACGTCTTGAAGCGGGCGATCGCCAGCGGGAGCAGCGCCGCCATGTCGGTGACGCCGGTGGCGCGGCCCAGCGTTGCCGACAGCGCCACCTGCGGTGCGGGCACTGCGTCGTTGCCGAGCACGTTCCAGACGCCGAGATCCGTGCGGCCGGGGTTCGCCGCCGCGGGCGCGGACATGAAAATGCCGGTGCCGGTCGGGTACATCCCCGATGCCGGGAGGAAAGCTTCCGGCGACGCCCCGCGCTCGGCGAGGCTCGGGATCGCCAGCGCCGCGAACGCGCCCGCGCCGTGGAGATCGTCGTACTCGGCCTGGGCGGTGCCGTTGTTGTGGAAGCCGAAGTCGGTGAAGTGGGGCGGCGCGTGGCAGGCGACGCAGTTGCCGATGCCGCCCGCGGCGATCTCGTCGGCGGATGCCGTCGCGCCCGCGGGCTCCGCCAGGAAGATGCGCAGGCCGGCCAGCGCTTCGGCGCCGAACGCGAAGCTCTGATCGTGGTGCTCGAACGCGAGCACGTCGGGGTTGTCCAGCAGCTTGGGCGCGGGCAGCGCCGCCAGCGCCGCGCGCAAGCGGCGCGCGTAGTCGATGGCGCGTTCGCCGGCGTCGGGCAACCGCGGCAGGCCGTTCAAGATCAGAAAGCGATCGAAGGGCGAGCCGATGTACCGCCCGTCGGCATCCTGCTGGTACACCAGCGCGCGCATGTACGCGGCGACGATGCCCGCGGCGCCGCGCACGATCGCGTCGTCCGTCGCCGTGGTGACGTCGATGCGCAGCGCTTCAGGCAGACGGCACGTGTCCGGGATGGCGGGCGACGTCCCCGCCAGGATCGTCGCGTACGAAAGCGCGTAACAGCCGAGCGCGAGCGCGTCGCTGCCGTCGTCGCCGCGGATGACGCGCGCGATGTGCGCGGTGGCGTCGGCCTTTTCGCCCGGCAGCCAGCCGAAGTTGCGGCCCGTGAACGTGCCCACCACCAGATCCTCGGCGCTGGCGAATTCGCCGTCGAAGTGCAGGTAGAAGTTCTCGTCGCGCGTCAGCGAGGCATTCACCAGCGGCGGCGAGTTGCGCGGCGTGTGCGTGTGCCCGTCGCCGCGATCGGGGATTGGGCTGCGCCGCGCGTAGTCGGCGTAGGTGCGGATGCCGGTGGTTCCCGGGTCGGGTGACTCGTCGACGAGGTGGCAGGCGCGGCAGTTCATCGACTTGCCCGCGAAGGGCGCCTCGCGCGGAGCGCCGGTGGTCTCCAGCGTGGCGAGGACCGGATCGCCGGCGGCGAGCGGCTGGTTGACGTCGGCGCCGCCGTTGGCGGCGAAGAACTGCGCGAAGCGCGTCTCCAGGAAGAGGCGCTCGCCGATCACGACCTCGGGTGGATCATCCGCCGGCGCGAGCGGCGGAGGATGGCAGGACGGCGCCGCGGCCAGGAGGCAGACGACTGGCAGCAGCGCGAGGCCTGGGGTCCGGGACGTGATCGGCGAGCGCATAAGACCTTCCAGCTCAGAACATCCAGGCGAGCGCGGCGGCCAGCTCGTTGTAGCCGGGGCCGGCGCCGAACCAGTGACGGCGGTAATCGCCCTTGAGGGCGATGTGCGGGATCGGCCGGTAGACGAGACCGGCCGTGAAGATGTGACGGATCAGCGTCTCGTCGGCCACGCGCGGGGCCACGACGCTGGCTTGCGTATTGACGTAGTCGTAGCGGCCGAACAGCGTCACGCTGGAATCGATCGTCGGCGCGATCAGGCGCATGACATCGTAGCCCGCCTCGACGTAACCGCCCTGGCTGCGCTTCGCCACCGGCAGCGACGTCGTCGGCTCGGCGGCCTCCAGCGCCGTGTTCAGCGCCGCCGTCTGGCCGATGAACAGCATCGCGAATTCGGCGCGGGCCGTGAAGCCCTGGTAGCGCGTGCGCGCGTCGACCTCGACCATGCCGACCGGGACGTTGCCCACCGTCGATCGCAGGCTGTTGCCCGACGTCGCGAAGTAGCCGGACAGGCCGAATATCGTGGCGAGCATCGGCTCGTACGTCAGCCGGCCGACCCCGCCGAAGTCGCGCGCGGCCGCCAGCATTCCCTCCTGGTGTCCGTCGGCGACCGCGGCTTCGGCCGTGAAGCCGTTCGCGTTGAAGCCGTTCACGAGATACAGCTGATAGGAAAGTCCGGTCGTCAGCTCGCCGAAGATGCCGAAGCCGGGCTCGCGCCACGTCGACGGGATGATCAGCGTGTCGACCAGCGGGCGGTCGACGCCGTTGAACGTCGGCGGCTCGTGATAGATGTTGATGATGCCGACCGGCATCAGGATCAGGCCGGCGCGCAGGTTGACGGTGCGGCTGATCAGCCCGTCCACGTACGCCTGTTCGATCTCGACTTCGCCCGGGTCCTCGGACGACGCGATCGCGTGCTCGACCTCGACCTCCGAGTAGAAGCGGATGCGGTCGGTGAAGTTGTGGCCGACGAACAGCACGAAGCGCCGCAGGTCGACGATGGCGGGGCCGTTCGACGGCGCGTTCAGCGTCAGCTCGCCGTAGCCACCCACCGCCGTGCCGGCGACGGCGGGCGCCCCGCCCAGCGGGTTCTCGATCGGCGTCTCGCGCGCCAGCGCGGTGACGGGCATGTCGCGTTCGGGCGGCAGGTCCATCACCGGACCGGGCGGCACCGCGATGGCTGCGGGCGGCGCCGGCTCCGTCGGGGGTGGGGGCGGGGCAAAGGGCGTGGGCGCGGGTGACGCGGCGGGGGCGGGGGTGACTGCGCCCGGCGGCACCGGGATCTGGGCGGCGGCCGGCCGCGCGACGAGCGCCGCCACCAGCGCCAGGCCCACAGCCGGCGCTCCGGCCACCCGGCTGGCCGGCTGATTGATTTTGAGACGCATTCTCATTTTCATTGCCAATCGAATATCAGACGCCCCGGCCGGCCGTCAACCCGTGTTCTTCGATTCGTGGATTTCGACTTCGGTCCGCGGAGTTGGGGAAAAAACTGGCGGCGCCCCGGCCGCCGCTCGACCATCGTTGGACCGTGGCGAAAAGCGAGACGAAGTCGAAGCGGACTCTGCTCTGGACGTCGACGACCTATTTCGGCGAGGGCCTGCCGTGGAGCTTTCTGCATCAGCTGGCGACTGAGTTTCTGACCGCTATCGGATCGTCGAAGTCTGTGATCTCGTCGACCTCCGGATTCCACCTGGCCGTCACATTCAAGTTCCTCTGGAGCCCGCTGGTCGACCTTTTCGGACGCAAGCGCACCTGGCTTTGGGTGATGCAACTGCTCGTGGGCCTGGGGATGCTGGCCATCGCAGGGATCGCGGAGAGTCGCAGCATGAAGTTGTTCTGGATCGCGGCCTCCGTGCTTGCGG
>Ga0207645_10001047_pt1 | contig 22890 bp, 15 predicted proteins | sample KBSM53metaG_FD_184331 | JGI IMG/M metagenome (GOLD analysis project Ga0207645, IMG submission 184331) | Miscanthus rhizosphere microbial communities from Kellogg Biological Station, Michigan, USA - KBS M5-3 metaG (SPAdes) (version 2) | ecosystem: Host-associated > Plants > Roots > Rhizosphere >...
TGTTCCCGAACTTCATCTCCGACCTGACCAACCGCACCGGCAAGTACGACGCCGCCTATGCCGGCGCCTGGTGGCTCGGCGAACTGGTGGTCGGCGACTTCATCATCCCGTACGACCGCTACTACAAGGATCCGCGCTTCCCGAAGTGGCGCCTCGAAGACGTGCTGCCGGCGCCGCGCAGCCTGCTGTCGTATGCGGGCAAGCACTACATGGTGGCCAACGACCATGACGGGCAAATCATGTACTACCGGCGCGATCTGTTCGCCGATCCGCGGCACCAGGCCGCGTTCCAGAAGCAATACGGCCACCCGCTGGGCGTGCCGACGACCTGGGCGCAGTTCAGGGAGGTTGCCGAGTACTTCAACGGCAAGGACCTCAACGCCGACGGCGAGCCCGACCACGGCTTGTCGATGCACCTGAAGGTCGGTGCACAGGGCATGTTCCACTTCATGTCGTTCTCGGCGCCGTTCGTGATCGGGCCCGACAATCCGACGCTGTACTGGTTCGATCCGCAGACGATGAAGCCGCTGATCGAGAGTGCCGGCCATGTGCGCGCGCTCGCGGCGCTGGTCGATCTGGTGCAGTTCGGGCCGAAGGACATGCTGAACTGGGATCTGGGCCGAAGCTGGGATCACTTTTTGGCCGGGCGCGCGGCGCTGACCTTCACCTGGGGCGACCTCGGCGCGCTCGCGCAGAACAAGGGCAGCAAGGTCAAGGGCAAGATCGGCTCGGCGCCGCTGCCGGGCACCACCGAGTACTACAGCGTCGCGCAGCGCAAGTGGGTCCGCAGCGCCGCGCCCAATGTCGTGGGCAACACCACCGGCGGCTCGTGGGCGGGCGTGATCTCGAAGTATTCGAAAGCGCCCGAGGCCACCTACTACCTGCTTGCGCTGATGGCGACGAAGGAGAAGTCGCAGATCTATGCGGTGCGTGGCTGGGACGGCATCGACCCGGGCCGCACGTACCATTTTCTGCCGCCCGACGGCACGGCCCAGATCGAGACCTACCTGAACGCCGCCTGGAACGAAGTCGATGTCCGCGACTATCTGCACGCGTATTACGAGAACTTCAGCAACAAGCTGCAGTTCCCGTACCTGCGCATCCCCGGCGCGTTCAGCTACTGGCAGGCGCTCGACGTGCACCTGGCCGAGGCCGCCGCCGGGCAGTTGACGCCCGAGGCGGCGTTGAAGGCGGCGGCGGTCGATTTCGAAGAGATCACGTTGCGGCTCGGGCGCGACCGGCAACGACGCGCCTACCGCGCCTCGCTGCCTTTCTGACCGGGTCGCGCAGGCACCGGCCATGCAGACCGCGCCCGCATCGGGCCTTCGCCGGTTCGGCCGGCTGATCGGCCTCGGCCTCCTGGCGGCCGCGCCGCTGCATGCCGCGGCGGCGGCGGCCGCCTCCGAGCCGGCCGATCCGAACCGATTCGGCAGTTCGGGCGTCACGGTCGTCAAGCCCGGCGACATCGTGCCGCCGAAGCTGGTGCCCGCATGCAAGCCGGGCCAGTGCCCGTTCGCCGGGCAGAGCGTGACGATCCTGATGCCCAAGAGCGTGATCGCGGTGTCGGTCATCGAACTGAAGGACGAGTTCGAGGCCGCCACCGGCGCCCGGCTCAACATCGTGCAGGTGCCGTCGCTCGACCTGTTCGACAACTTCTATTCCGACGTGGCCAACGGCATCGGCAAGTACGACGCGCTTCTGGCGAGCGCCTGGTGGCTCGGCGAGCTGGTCGCCGGCGACTACATCGTCGCCTACGACCGCTACTACAACGACCGGCGCTTCCCGAAATGGAACATCGACGACGTGCTGGCGGCGCCGCGCGCGCTGCTGTCGTACGGCGGCAGGAAGTACATGGTCGCGAACGACCATGACGGCCAGGTGATGTACTACCGCCGCGACCTGCTGGCCGACCCGCGGCATCGTCAGGCCTTTGCGCAGAAATACGGCTACGCGCTCGATGTGCCGAAGACATGGCTGCAGTTCCGTGACGTGGCCGAATACTTCAACGGGCGCGACTTCAACGGCGACGGCGTGCCCGGCCACGGCGTCACGATCGCATTGAAGGCCGGCAACCAGGGCATGTTCCACTTCATGTCGCTGTCGGCGCCTTTCGTGATCGGGCCGACGAATCCGAAGCTGTACTGGTTCGATCCGCACAGCATGAAGCCGCTGCTCGAGAGCCCTGGTCACGTGCGCGCGCTGACGATGCTGGTCGAGCTGGTGCGGTTCGGGCCGCACGAGATGCTGAGCTGGGAGTCCGGCAAGAACTGGGATTACTTCCTCGCCGGTCGCGCGGCACTCACGATCACCTGGGGCGACCTCGGCGCGCTGGCGCAACAGGAGGGCAGCAAGGTCAAGGGCAAGGTCGGCGTCGCGCACTTGCCCGGAACCCGCGAGTACTACAGCCTGACGACGGGCAAGTGGCTGCGCGGCGACACGCCGAACCGCGTCGGCAACACGACCGGCGGCTCCTGGGGCGGCGTCATCTCGAAGCGCGCCAAGTCGCCCGAGGCGACCTACTACCTGCTCGCGCTGATGGCCACGCGCGAGAAGTCGCTTGTGTATGCGGCGCGCGGCGGGGACGGCATCGACCCGGGACGCAGCTTTCATTTCCTGCCGCCCGACGGCAGCGCGAAGATCGACGACTACCTGAAGGCGCTCTGGAACCCGGCCGATGTGCGCGACTACCTGCATGCCTACCACGACAACTTCAGCAACCCGCTGCAGCTGCCGTATCTGCGCATCCCGGGCACCTACAGCTACCTGCAGTCGCTGAACCTGCACGTCGCCGAGGCGGTCGGCGGGCAGGCGAGCCCGCAGTCGGCGCTGCACGCGACCGCCATCGATTTCGAGGAGATCACGCTGCGCATCGGGCGCGACGCGCAACGGCGCGCGTACCGGACGTCGCTCGGTCTGCCATGAGCTTGCCCCCAGTGAGCGCCCACCGACGCTGCGAAGCGCTCATCCCGCAGCGCGTCGCGCGAAGGGTCGCCCGGTGAGCATCGCGCAGCGCGATGGGCAGCCGGCGCCGCCCGCGTCGCCTGCGCCGGGGCACGCGATCTCGAGCGCTCGTGCAGCGCTGGTGTCGCTCGGGGTCGGCAGCAAGCTGACGCTGGCGTTCTCGGCCCTGGCCGCGGTGACGCTGCTGGTCGTGCTGCTGGCCTTCGTCGCGGGACGCAACGCGATCGACGACATCGATCGCACCGAGGAGATCCGCGCACCGGCCTGGGTGGCCTCGGAGCGGGCGCAGGCCAGCCTGCTGAAGATGCAGTTGCACGTGCGCGGTTACCTGGTCCTGGGCGACCGGGTCGACCTCGAGCAGTACCACGCCGCCCGGCGCGACTTCGAGAAGAGTCTGCAGACGCTGCAGGCGATGTCGCGCGCCTGGATCGAAGGCGACGAGGCGCGCTGGGTCGCGCAGCTGGCCGAGAGCTATGCGCGTTGGTCCGGCCTGCCGACCAAGCTGTTCGCCCTGCACGACGACCCGATGAAGAACCGGCCGGCGCTGCGCATCGCGCGCGTCGAGCTGCAGTCGCTGCGGGTGCGCATCCTCGACGAGATCGACTCGATGATCGGCCGCCAGAAGAGCCGCGGGTTCGCGCCACAAAGCCGCGAACAGCTCGGCGACATGCTGGCCTTCCAGACCTCGTTCGATGCGATGACGACCAACCTGATGGCCTATGCCACCTCGGGCGAGCTCAATTTCAAGCTCGCCTACGGGCCGCAGCTGGCGACCAACGCGACGATCTGGAATGCGCTGTCGGCCCGCCGCAGCGGCCTCGCGGCCGATCAGCGCAGCACGCTCGACGCGATCGCCCGCGACCGGGCGCAGGTCGCCGAGCTGGCGTTGCAGATCGTCGGCATCGTCAACGGCGAACACGCCTACGAGGACCTGTACCTGTACCGCACCGAGGTGGCGCCGCAGGCACAGGCGATGATCGGCCTGCTCGCGAAGGTGACCTCGGGCCAGCAGGCCCAGCTCAACGGCGAGCTCGCCCGCGCCCGCAAGAGCCTGCGCGACGCCCGCGCGCAGACGCTGGTCGGCGGGCTGCTCGCGGTGGCGCTCGGCATCGCGATGGCCTTCATGCTCCGCCGCGACATCGTCGGGCCGGTGCGGCGCCTGACCGGTGTCGCCGAGCGCGTCGCCGGCGGCGACCTGTCGGCGCGCGCCGCGGTCGAGTCGCACGACGAGATCGGCGTGCTCGCGGCGAGCATCAACACGATGACGCAGCGGCTGGCGCAGACGATCGCCAACCTCGAGACGGTGTTCGCCGACGCGCAGCGCGCGAAGGATGCGGCCGTGGTGGCGAACCGGGCCAAGAGCACGTTCCTGGCCACGATGAGCCACGAACTGCGCACCCCGCTGAACGCGATCCTCGGCTTTGCGCAGATCCTGAAGGCCGAGCGCAAGCTCAGCGAGAGCCAGATTCGCAGCGTCGGCATCATCCAGCAGGGCGGCGAACAGCTGCTGACGCTGATCAACGACATCCTCGACCTGTCGCGCATCGAGGCCGGCAGGGTCGATCTGCAGACCGAACCGGTCGGGCTGGCCGATTTCCTGCGGGCCCTGACCGACACGATCCGCTTCAAGGCCGAGGAGAAAGGCCTGCAGTTCGACTTCGACGGCGCGCCTGCGGGCATCGAGGCCGTCCATGTCGACGAGAAGCGGCTGCGCCAGGTGCTGCTGAACCTGCTCAGCAATGCGGTCAAGTTCACCGACATGGGGCGGGTCAGCCTGCGGGTGCGCGCATTGAGCAGCGGCGACGCGCGCGCCGTGTTGCGCTTCGAGGTCGAGGACAGCGGCATCGGCATCGCGCCCGACCAGCTTGCGAAGGTCTTCGAGCCCTTCGAGCAGGCGGGCGACGTGCAGCGGCGCTTCGGCGGCAGCGGCCTCGGTCTGTCGATCAGCCGTCACCTGGTGCGCCTGATGGGCAGCGACATCCGGGTCGAGAGCCGTGCCGGCGCCGGCAGCCGCTTCTGGTTCGACCTCGAGCTCCCGACCGGCATGCCGCAGGCGCGGCCTGAACCGATGCTGCAGCCCTCGCGCGTGACCGGCTACCACGGCGCGCGCCGGCGCCTGCTGGTGGTCGACGATGTCGACGCGAACCGGCGCCTGCTGGTCGTGTTCCTGTCGCTGATCGGCTTCGACGTCGATCAGGCCGTCAGCGGCGAGGCCTGCCTGGCGCAGGCCCAGTCGCGGCCGCCCGACCTGATCGTGATGGACAGCGTGATGCCGGGCATGGACGGCCTGGAAACGACGCGCCGGCTGCATGCGCTGGCGGCGCTGAAGACCGTGCCGGTGATCGTCGTCTCGGCCAGCGCCTCGCCGACCGACGCGCAGCGCAGCCTGGCCGCTGGCGCACGGGTGTTCCTGGCGAAGCCGCTCGACCTGGACCGGCTGTTGCAGGAAATCGGCACGCTGCTCAAGCTCGCCTGGATCGCCGAGGCACCGCCGCCGCCGGCCGATGCAGCCGCCGCCGGGCCGGCGCCGACGCTGGTCGCGCCGCCCGGCGGCGAGATAGAAAGGCTTTACAAGCTGGCCCAGATCGGCGACATGCGCGATATTCGAGCCCGGGCCGAACACATCGCTGCGCTCGGCGCGGCCTACGTGCCGTTCGCGCAACGTCTGCGCGAACTGGCGGATCGATTCCAGTCACGTGCCATCCTCGACCTGGTGACCCAATTCATGGACCGCGAGACCCACCGATGAGCACCTCATGACCGTACCGTTGCAGATCCTGCTGATCGAGGACAACCCGGCCGATGCCAGCATGATCACCGGGCTGCTGACGCAGGCGCGCGGCTGGGAATTCGCGCTGACCTGGGCCAACGACCTGTCGCGCGGCCTGGAGCGGTTGCGCGAGATGCACTTCGACGTGCTGCTGCTCGACCTGGGCCTGCCCGAAAGCAGCGGCCTGGCCACGGTCAAGCGGCTGTTCGCGCAGGCGCAGCCGGTCCCCACGCTGATCGTGCTCAGCGGCCTCACCGACGAAGAGATCGCGATCAAGGCGCTGCAGGCCGGTGCGCAGGACTACCTGGTCAAGGGCCAGGTCGACAGCGCGCTTCTGGTGCGCGCAATCCGCTATGCGATCGGCCGCCGCCAGGCCGAGGAAGCGCTGACGCGCGAGCTGCTGCGCACGCGCGAACTCGCGAACGAAAAGGCGGTGCGGCTGAAGGCCGAAGGCGAATCCGAGGCGCTGCGCAGGTTGCTCGACGAGCGCGACCAGATGCTGGCCGAGCGCGAGGACATGCTGCGGCTGCTGGCGCACGAGGTGCGGCAGCCGTTGAACAACGCCTCGGCGGCGATGCAGGGCGCGTCGCTGGCGATCGCCGACTCGGCGCAGCAGACTGGAACCGACGTGCGCACGCCGCTCTCGCGCGCGCAGCATGTGCTCGACCATGTCATCGGCACGCTCAACAACACCCTGGCCGCGGCGTCCATGCTGACCGCCGGCGCCACCGACGTGATCGTCGACACGGATCTGCACACGCTCGTCGGCCTGGTGACGCGCGACATCGCGATCGACGACCGGCCGCGCGTCGAGATCGAATGGCTCACCGGTACGCGCACGGTGCAACTGCAGCCGGTCTTGATGCGGCTCGCGCTGTGCAATCTGCTGCAGAACGCGCTGGCATATTCGCCCCCCGGCACGCCGGTGCGCCTGCGCATCGACGATTGCGAGGATCCGCTGGCGATCGTGTTCGAGGTCGAGGACACCGGCGACGGGATCGCTCCCGAGTTGTTACCGCGCGTATTCGACAAAGGCACGCGCGGCACGCACAAGCGCGCCACCACCGGCGCCGGGCTCGGGCTGTACATCGTACGCAAGGTTGTGGATGTGCACCATGGCAGCATAGGGATCGCGCCAAACACCCCAAGCGGTAGCATCGTGCGAATGTCCATTCCGCAAGGCGTCGAGGTCTGATGTTCGGATCTCTGGCGTTCCTTGACGCAGTCCACCATGCTTCCTTCGACCCTGGCCGTGATCGACGATGATCGCGAATACGCGGAGTACCTCAGCAAGTTTCTGGAGCAGCGCGGCGTCAACGTGCAGGTCTTCTTCGACAGCGATGAGTTCCTGACCGCGCGCGATGCCTACGAGTTCGATTTCTATGTCGTCGACCTGACCCTTCCGGGGGTCGACGGTGTCGACCTGATCCGGCTGATCCGGCGCAAGGGCCCGGCCGGCATCGTGTCGGTGTCGGGGCGCGTCGGCCCCGATGTCTTCGAATCGGTGCTGCGCGCCGGCGCCGACATGTATCTCATGAAACCGGTGCGCTTCGAGCAGGTCGCACTGGCCATCGAGGCGGTCCAGCGGCGGGTCGAATCGGGCCGTTCGCAAGCCGCGGTCTGGCGGCTCGATCGGGCCGCGCACAAGATCATCGCCCCCGATGGTGCGCGCATCGAGCTGAGCGACAACGACGTCGCGCTGGTCGAGTGCTTCGTGTCGGCCGGCGGTGCGACCGTCACGCGCGCCACCTTGTGCGAGCGTCTCGGGCGCGATCCGGCCAGCGAGGCCGACAACCTGTTGCATGCGGCGATCTACCGCCTGCGCCGCCGCATCGAGCGCGCGACCGTGTCGACCGTGCCGCTGCACTCCGAGCCGAACATCGGCTACACCTTCCGCGGCACGCTGCTGGCCGTGTAGCGGATCTTCGGCGCAGCGCGGCGGCTCGCCAGCCTCCGCCGGGGCGGTCTACTCAGAACGTGGCCCAGTCGTCGTCCTTGGCGGCTTGTGGCACCGCGGCGCGCGGCACCGGCTTGCCCGGCGCGGCGGCCGTCCTGGCGGGCGCCGGCCTCTGCGCTGGCTTCGCGGGGGCCCTGACTATCGCCGGTGCGTGTGCGGGCGTGTCGTGCATCTGCCCGAGCTTGAAGTTCGCGACCGCCTGGACGAGCTGTTGGGCCTGGTGCTTCAGGCTTTCGGCCGCGGCGGCCGACTCTTCGACCAGCGCCGCGTTCTGCTGCGTCACTTGGTCGAGCTGCGTCACCGCGTCGCCGACCTGGCTGATGCCACTGCTCTGCTCCAGCGTCGCGGCGCTGATCTCGTTGATCAGGTCGCAGACGCGCCGCACCTGGCCGACGATGTCCTCCATCGTGCGGCCCGCGTCGCCGACCAGCTGGCTGCCGGTCTGGACCTTCTCGGCACTGTCGCCGATCAGCTGCTTGATCTCCTTGGCCGCCTCGGCACTGCGCTGCGCGAGGCTGCGCACCTCGGCGGCCACGACCGCGAAGCCGCGCCCCTGCTCACCGGCGCGCGCCGCCTCGACCGCGGCATTGAGCGCGAGGATGTTGGTCTGGAACGCGATGCCGTCGATGACGCCGGTGATGTCGGCGATCTTGCGGCTCGCATTGGTGATCTCCTCCATCGTCCCGACGACCTGGCTGACGACCACGCCGCCGCGGGCCGCGACCTCGCTGGCCGAGCCGGCGAACTGCGTCGCCTGGCGGGCCGCGTCGGCGTTGTTCTTGACCGTGCTGGTCAGCTGCTCCATCGACGCCGCGGTCTGCTGCAGGTTCGACGCCTGCTCTTCGGTGCGCTGCGACAGGTCCTGGTTGCCGGTGGCGATCTGCCCCGAGCCGGTGGCGATGCTGTCGCTGCTCTGGCGCACCCGGTGAACGATGTCGACCAAGCTGGCATTCATCACCTTCAGCGCCTGCAGCAGCTGACCGGTTTCGTCGTTGCGCGTGACCTCGATGGTCGATGTCAGATCGCCCGCGGCCACCGTCCGTGCGACCTGCACCGCCTGGTTGATCGGCCGCGTGATCGATACCGTCGCGGTCCATGCCGCGATGGTGGCGACGACCGCGCCGATCAGGGTCGCGACGATCAGCATCATGGACGTGCGGTCGACGGTCGCCGTCGTGTCGGTGCCGGCCTTGATCATCAACTCCTCCTGCGCATCGGCATAGGCGCCGAGCACCTTGAGGTACCTCTGCTGCACCGGCCGCACCCGGTCGAGCTGGGCGCGCAGCGCGGCGTTGTCATTGCCGCGTGCCGCCTGTTCGAGCGCGAGGACTTCCTTCACGAAGCTTTCGCGCTCGGTCATCACCTTGGCCAGCTCGTCGCGCGCCGCCTGATCGACGAGCAGCGCCTCGATCTTGCGGAACGTCTCGCTGATCAGGGCGCGCGACTCGCCGATTGCTTTCAGGTCGGCTTCTCGTTCGTCCGGGCTTTTCGCGAGCACGAGGTGGTGTGCCGACAGCACGACGATGCTGACGCTTTCCTTGATGTCGGTGACCAGACGCACCTTGGGGTAGCGGTCCTTGTTGATCAGTTCGACATCGACGCCGGCATGGGCCAGACCGATCTTCGCGGTGGCCATCAGGGCCAGCATCACCGCGACGCACAGTGCGAACGCGATACCGAGCCGGGCCCCTATCTTCAGATTGTTGAAGGCTTTCAAAGCTTGTCTCCATTGCGTGGCAGAGGGTGCGCGAGCCACCTCGCGCGCTAGCCCTATGAGCTGGGCTTTGATGTCGAATCGATGACCGTTCAGGTCGGCTTGACCGCCATATGAATCGGACTTCGGATGAAAGGCAGTTTGCCTTAAGTCATTTCTGATCAATCCTCAGAATTGAGCCTCAGTTCTGCCTAATTCGACAGACTGAGCTGTCGCATTGCGACACTTGCGCGCGGCACTGGTGCGTCGGGTAACACCCTCGTTACGCATTGAGCGTCGAGGTCTATAGTGCTCACAACGACGCGCAGTCGACCCAGGAGAGGCGCAATGACAGGTCTGGAGGCGCTCAGGCCCATCGAGATCCTGATGGTCGAGGACAACCCCGGCGACGTGCGGCTCACGCGCGAGGCGCTGAAGGGCGGCAAGGTGCTGAACCAGCTGCATGTCGTCGAAGACGGCGTCGCCGCGCTCGATTTCCTGTACCGCCGCGCGCCGCACCAGAACGCCATCCGACCCGACCTGATCCTGCTCGATCTGAACCTGCCGAAGATGGATGGCCGCCAGGTGCTGGCGACGATCAAGTCGGACGACTCGCTGAAGCTGATTCCGGTCGTGGTACTCACCACCTCGCAGGCCGAGGAAGACGTGCTGCGTGCCTACCGACTCAGCGCCAACTGCTACGTGACCAAGCCGGTGGACCTGCACCAGTTCAACCGCATCGTGCAGGCGATCGAGCAGTTCTGGCTGACCGTCGTGAGCCTACCGCCGAGATGAGGGCCAGATGACCGATCCGATCAAGGTCCTGCTGATCGAGGACAACCCGGGCGACGCCCGGCAGATCGCGATGATGCTGGAGCAGGCCCGCGCCAAGGGCATGGCTTTCGAGCTGACCTGGGTCGAGGATCTCGCGCCCGGCATCGAGCATCTGCGCAGTGGCAGCGCCGATGTCGTGCTGCTCGATCTCGGCTTGCCGGGCAGCACGGGCCTGGACACCTTGCAGCGGCTGTTTTCGCACGGCCGCAAGGTGCCGACCCTGGTGGTGCTCAGCGGCCTGACCGACGAGGAGATCGCGGTCCAGGCGTTGCAGTCCGGCGCGCAGGACTATCTCGTGAAGGGCCAGGTCGACGGCGCGACATTGGTCCGTGCGATCCGCTATGCGATCGGCCGCAGCCAGGCCGAGGAGGCCCTGCGCCAAGCCAACGACGAACTCGAGCACCGGGTCGTCACGCGCACCACCGACCTGGCGCGTGCGGTCGACGCCTTGCGCAGCGAGATCGCCGAGCGAAAGCGCGTCGAGGAGACGCTTCGTCAGCACCGCGCGCACCTCGAGGAGCTGGTCAAGGAGCGCACCGCCGAACTCGTCGCCGCGCGCGACCGCGCCGAAGTCGCGAACCGCGCGAAGAGCTCGTTCCTGGCCAACATGAGCCACGACCTGCGCACGCCGCTGAACGGCATCCTCGGCTTCTCGCAGATCCTGCAGATCGACAAGACACTGAGCCCGCGCCAGCTCACGCGCATCGATGCGATCTACCAGAGCGGCGAGCACCTGCTGACCCTGATCAACGACATCCTCGACCTCGCGAAGATCGAGGCCGGCAAGCTCGAGCTGTTCCCGTGCGATGTCGACCTGCCGGCCTTCCTGCGCGGCATCGCCGACATCATCCGCGTCAAGGCCGAACAGAAACCCGGCCTCAGCTTCGTCTGCGCATTCGACGCCGAGCTGCCGCAGACGATCCGCGTCGACGACACGCGCTTGCGCCAGGTGATGCTCAACCTGCTCGACAACGCGATCAAGTTCACCGACCACGGCCAGGTCATCTGGCAGGTGGCCTTCACGCCGCCGTCGCGCCTGCGCGTCGAGGTGCGCGATGCCGGCGTCGGCATGAGCGCGGAGCAGCTGCGCCGCGTCTTCAAGCCGTTCGAGCAGGTCGGCGATACACGCCGGCGCAGTGCCGGCACCGGCCTCGGCCTGGTCACCAGCCGCGAGTTCGTGCGCCTGATGGGCAGCGACATCGAGGTCTTCAGCCGCCTCGGCGAAGGCAGTTCGTTCACCTTCGAACTCGATGTGCCGGTGGTCAACGGTGCCAATCCCTGCAATCATCCGGCGCCGCAGCAAGCGGTGACCGGCTACGACGGCCCGCGCAAGAAGGTGCTGATCGTCGACGACGTCCCCGAGAACCGCGCGGTCCTGTGCGACATGCTCGGGCGCTTCGGCTTCGTGACGTTCGAGGCGTCCACCGGCCGTGACGGGCTGGCACAGGCGCTTGACATCGTGCCCGACCTCATCCTGATGGACATCGTGATGCCCGACATGTCCGGGCAGGACGCGATCGCGCTGATGCGTCAAGTGCCGGCGCTGGCGCACGTGCCGATTGTCGCGGTGTCGGCCAGCGCGACTGTCGAGGTGCGCGAGCAGGTCATGTCGGCCGGCGCGGATGGCTTCCTGCCCAAGCCGGTCGAGCTGGGCGCGCTGCTGCAACGCGCGTCGGCCCTGCTGCAGCTGCGCTGGACCGAGGATGGCCATGACCCGGGCCATGGCGCGGATCACGATCGCCCACGCGGATCGACGCATGAGGAGACGGCGCCGCCAACGCCGTGCAACTCGCAGGCGAGGTGATAACGCGGTTCCGGCGCCCGAACGCCACCCGCGTGCGGCCGCGGCGAACGCGGCGACGAGCGCACTGCCCGTGCGAAGGCGCCGCCTGAGCGAGCGCTACGCGGAAGTCGCCGTGCCCGTGGCGATATCGGTCGGCGTCACCCACGCGAGCAGCGTGTGCACCAGCTGTTTCGGATCGATCGGCTTGGCGACGTGCGCGTTCATCCCGGCGGCCAGGCATTCCTGCTTGTCTTCTTCCATTGCGCCGGCGGTCATCGCGATGATCGGCAGGTGCATCGCATGCGGCAGGCGCCGGATCACGCGCGTGGCATGCATGCCGTCCATCTCGGGCATCTGCATGTCCATCAGCACGACGTCGAACGGCGCCTTGCGCACCCAGTCGACGGCCTCCAATCCGTTGTTCGCGAGGGTCACCTGCAGCCCGGCCATCGCGAGGAAGGCGGTCGCGACCTGCTGGTTGACGATGTTGTCCTCGACCAGCAGCACGCGCGCGCCGCGAATCGGCCGCATCGCCTCGGCGAGGTCGGCCTTCTTGCCGCCGACCGGCATCGGTTGCGGGGTCTGCCCGTGCTGCAGCCGCATGATGGTGTCGAACAGGCGCGACGGCGTGACCGGCTTGATCAGCACGCCCGCAGCCGGCAGCTCCCGCACCGCCTCCATGACCTGGTCGCGCGCATGCAGCGTCGTCATGACGATCACCGCGAGCGGCGCGGGGCCGAGCTCGGCCGCGATGCGCCGCGCCTGCTCCACCATCTCGACATCGGCGGTCTTCCAGTCGAGCAGCAGCAGCTCGTACGGCGCCTGGCGGCCGGCGCGGCGCAGCTTCAGCAGCGCATCGTCGGCGAACGACGCGGTGCCGACCTGGAAGCGCCAGCTCTGCAGCATCTGCTGCAGGATCAGGCGCGCCGTCGGCTGCGCATCGAGCACCAGCGTGCGCATGCCGCGGATGCGGTGCAGGTCGATGCGTTCCATGCCCTGGTTCGCGACACCGAAGTCGACCGTGAAGCTGAAGGTGCTGCCCTGCCCCGGCGCGCTGCGCACCGCGATCGTCCCGCCCATCAGCTCGACGAGGCGCTTGCAGATGGCCAACCCGAGACCGGTGCCGCCGTACTTGCGGCTGGTCGACGCGTCGGCCTGCGCAAACACCTGGAACAACCGATCGGCCTGCACCGGCGACAGGCCGATGCCGGTGTCGCGAACGCCGAAGCGCAGCTGGACGCGCTCGGCGCTCTGCGACACGGTCTCGGCGCTGATGACGATCTCGCCGCGCGGCGTGAACTTGATCGCGTTGCCGACCAGGTTGTTCAGCACCTGGGCCAGGCGCAGCGAATCGCCGAGCAGCCGCTGGGGGATCGCCTTGTCGACCGCGAAGAACAGTTCGAGCCCGGCGGCTTCGACGGTCGCCGAGAACAGGTTGCCGACGTTCTCGATCGTCTCTTCGGGGCTGAATTCTTCGATCTCGAGCTTGACCTTGCCGGCCTCGATCTTCGAGTAGTCGAGGATGTCGTTGAGCAGGGTCAGCAGCGCCTTCGACGAGGTCTGCACCTTCGAGAGGTAGTCGCGCTGCCTCTCCTGCAGATCGGTGTCGAGCACGAGATGCGTGAGACCGATGATCGCGTTCATCGGTGTGCGGATCTCGTGGCTCATGCTCGCCAGGAACAGGCTCTTCGCGGCGTTCGCGGCCTGCGCCTCGTCGCGCGCCGCGGCCAGGTCCAGGCTCTTGCGGCGCTCGCTCTCATGCACACGCACCAGGCTCGCGTACAGCACGCCGTTCTCGATCAGCAGCTCGAGCAGCACCGCGGCGCAGGCGAGCAGCCCGTAGATGCGGCCGGCATAGAAACCCAGATCGTAGCGGCCGGCGTTCAGCATCGCCGATAGCGCGATGTCGGCGAGCCAGGCGCCGAGCACGACCATCAGCCAGAGGTCGAGCACGGAGCGCTGGTGCTGACGCCACAACACCGCCAACGCGACCAGGCTGAACAACCAGACGCTGCCGACGACCCCCTGCATCGCGGGCGTGTAGCGGTTGCCGTCCATGATGGCCGGCAGCAGCGCTTGCCCGGCGGTGGCGAGCGCGAGCAAGGCCGCGCCGCCGAACACCGCCAGCGCCAGCACCGCCGCGGCCACCAACCCGTCACTGCGCTCACGCGACGGTGCGCCGCGCTCACGGCGCTTGAGCAGCGCGTAGACCAGAACGAACAGCGGAAAGCCGCTGTGCCAGAACATGTAGATCCACGCCGTGCTCTGCGGCCCGCCGCCGATCAGGCCGCCCGGGGCGAACAGCCCCGGAAAGCTCAGCGCATGGCCGGCCGTCATCAGGGCGGTGAACACGTAGGCACTGCCGAGCACCAGCAGCGAGCGCGCGCGCAGGATGCGGTACTGGCCGAACAGCAGCACCGCGGTGATCAGGTCGATCACCAGCAGCGCCGATTCATAGATCGGGATGAACGCCGAAAGCGGCGCGAGCGGCACCTTGGCGAGCGGCGCCAGTGCACAGAACACGGCCGCCGATGCGATGGCGATCACCAGCGCGCGCAGGCGTTCGGCGCGACCGGCGGGCTGGTTCAGCAGGAATGTCGGGCCGGGTTCGGACGGTTCGGTCACCGCGCCGTTCCCGTGGTGTCGATGCAGGCCTCTGCGTTGCGCATGGGGATCCTCCGTGCCGGACATTTGAGCATGCGCCGCGGCCCCCAGGAAGCTGTCAGCCTTTACAGGATGTGAACGAAGTCATCAGCGCCGCGTCGACAGGCGTTGTCCTACGTCCGTCCACCCGGGCGGCTGATTCCCTGCCCACCTCAGGGCGCGATAGTCTGACGCAGCCCATCGGATCTGAGCGGGTCGAGCGAGCGGGAGGCAGGTCATGAGATTTCACCGCCAGCACAGCGTTGCCGACTGGTGGCGACTGGTCCGGGATGCTTTCAAAGGTTGGTCCGAGGACTACGCGCCGAGCATGGGCGCCGCGCTGTCGTACTACAGCGTCTTCTCGCTCGCGCCCTTGTTGCTGATCGTGATCTCGATTGCCGGCCTCGCGTTCGGCGACGAGGTGGCCCGCGGCGAAGTCTTCGCCCAGATCCGCGGGCTGATGGGCGACGCATCGGCGCATGCCGTCGAAGACCTGCTGGCGAGCCTGAGCAAACCGTCGCGCGGCATCACCGCGACGCTGATCAGCGCCGGCGCGCTGCTGATCGGCGCGACCACCGTGTTCGGCGAACTCCAGGACGCGCTCGACCGCATCTGGCGCGCCCCGACGCGCGAACGCTCTGGCGGGCTGTGGAGCCTGCTCCGATCGCGCCTGCTGTCGTTCGGGATGATTCTCGGGATCGCATTCCTGCTGATCGTCTCGCTGGTGGCGAGCGCCGCGATCGCCGCGCTCGGGCGCTGGTGGAGCGCCGCGTTCGGGGAATGGGAGCTGCTGCTGCAAGCCGTCAATGCGCTGGTCGGCTTCGGGCTGACGACCGCGGTGTTCGCGATGATCTACAAGCTGATGCCGCGCGTCGACGTTCGCTGGCACGACGTCTGGCTGGGCGCCGCGACGACCGCGCTGCTGTTCACGATCGGGCGCATGCTGATCGGGCTGTACATCGGCAAGAGCGGCATCGCATCGGGCTTCGGCGCAGCCGGGTCGGTCGCGATCATCTTCGTCTGGGTCTATTACTCGGCGCAGATCTTCCTGCTCGGCGCCGAATTCACCTGGGTCTATGCGAACAACTTCGGCTCGCTGAAGAAAACCGCGCCGGGCGGGGCGTCGACTCCGGCACCGATCGCGCGGTCGCCCGCGGCGGCCCCGGCGGCGCACAGCGTCGCTTCCGCCGCGCGGGCCGAACCGGTCAAGCCGATCGCGCCTGCACCACCGGTGGCGCTGGCCAAGCTCGGGCTGACGACCGCCGTCGCGCTCGCAGCCGGCTATGGTTTCCGCAAGCTGCTCGACCGGGTGCTGCTGCAGCGCCCTGCCGCGGCGGCGGCGCGACGGCTTCATGGGGGGCGCGCTCACCGGCGCCTGTCCGGAAGCGGCTGACCGGACCGAGCCGTGCCCTCGCGCGATGCGTCCCGACGCTGCGACCGCTTCAGGCGCCGAATTGCACGCAGCGCATGCTCAAGGTGCCGGACTGGAAGCCCTCGAAGACGCTCACCGCCTTCTCGCTCAGCGTGTCTGACGCGCCGAGCGCATACAGGAACGGGAAGTAGTGATCCGGCGTGGGCACCGCGGTGGCAGCGGCATCACGGCCAAGGCGCTGGTAGTCGACCAGCGCGATGTCGTCGCGCTGCGCCAGCGCCTTCTTGACTGCATCGTCGAAGGCCTGTGCCCACGGCCGGCTGGCGGTCGCGACGAGCCCGTCGACGCGGTCGGTGGCGCGCAGGTTGTGCACGACGTTGCCGCTGCCGACGATCAGCACACCGCGCTCGCGCAACGCCGCCAGCTCGCGGCCGATCGCGTGGTGGAACGCAGCGGGCTGGTCGTAGTCGATCGAGAGCTGGAATACCGGCACGTCCGCGGCTGGGTAGAGGTGGTGCAGCACGCTCCAGCTGCCATGGTCAAGGCCCCACTCCTCGGTCGAGACCACCTTGGCCCGGTGCACCAGCGCGGCGGTCTCGCGGGCCACCTGCGGCGCACCCGGCGCCGGGTACTGAAGATCGAACAGCGGCTTCGGGAAGCCACCGAAATCGTGGATCGTCTTCGGGTTCGCCTGCACCCCGACCGCGGTCGCGCCCGGCGTCAGCCAGTGCGCCGAGACCATCAGGATCGCCTTGGGCCGCGGCAAGCGCGCCTGCCAGCCGCGCAGGAAGCGCGTGAACTCGTTGTCCTGCAATGCGTTCATCGGGCTGCCATGGCCGATGAACAGCACCGGCATGCGCAGCGCCGCCGAGGCGGATGTATTTCGCGCCTGCGCCAGATCGGCAAGCGACGCCAATGCGCCCAGCGCCGCCATCGGCAGGGCAGACTTCAACAGGCGGCGGCGGGTGGAGCGCATTGGCATCGGCAAGCAGGCATCGAAGGATCCCGACACGAGTGTAGGACGCAACGCGTCGCGCACCACCGCGTCAATGGCTTGCGGCATTGAACTTGCACATGGGCATGCGCTCCAATCGTGAAGTCCGGCTCGGTGCCGAATCCGGGTTGGCACGCATGCACCATCGTGCGGCAGTCTGTTCGGCGCTTCAGGTCGACGAATGCACGCGCACGCCACGTCCCTCTGGTACCGGTATTTCTTCTACGGATGGCTGTTCCGCGACGTCTGCCATGGCCCGTTCATCGAGCGCTCGGCGGCCTGGCGCCACAACCGCGCGCAGGCCCATTGGCTGCCGACCTACATGCGGCGCTGGGCCTTCATCGGTGCGCTGCTGTTCGGCGTCGCCGTCGCCTGCGAGCTCGCGCTTTCGAGCCCGACGCTGTCGGCGTTCTTCTACCTGCCCGGCGTGTTGACGATCCCGTTCAACGCGGTCACCGCCGTGTGCTGGGCCTGGCTCAGCTTCGCCGCCCGTTGAGCCGGCCCGCGACAGGTGTTACGCGATCACGCCGCGGCGGCCGGCTCGTCGAGCATGCAGTGCACCTGATTGCGCCCGCCATGCTTGGCGAGGTAGAGCGCGCGATCGGAACGCTGCAACAACGCCAGCGATGATCCGCCGCGCGAGGTCGTGACCATCCCGACCCCGATGCTGACCGTGACGACGCGCTGGCCGTCGCGACCGTCGTGCGGTATCGCGAGCTCCTCGACGGCCCGGCGCACACGCTCGGCCGCGCTGGTCGCGACCTCGACATCGGCATCGCGCAGCACGACGATGAATTCCTCGCCGCCGAGGCGGGCGATGACGTCGGCGCTGCGCACCTGCTGGCGCATCGTGTCGGCGATCAGCCGCAGGCAGCGATCGCCGTCGAGGTGGCCGAAGTGGTCGTTGTAGCGCTTGAAGTGGTCGACATCGATCGTCAGCACGGCGATCGCGCGCGCTTGCGCGGCCGCGTCGCTCCAGATGCTGGCGTAGACCTGGTCGAACCAGCGGCGGTTCGCGAGTTGCGTCAGCGCATCGGTGTTCGAGATCACGGTCAACGCCTCGTTGGTGTGCAGTGCCGCCTGGGAGCGCAGCGTTTCGCGCAGCAGCAGCAGGTACGAGCGGCGCTCGCTGGCCTCGAGCCTGAAGTTCGCCAGCAGCGTGAACACCGCGGTGCCGAGCATCAGCGCGAACGCGAACATCTTCGCTTCCGGTGGCATGCGGGTATAGCTCACCACGAAGGCCATCGCGATCGCGAGGTTGACGACCGAGGTCGCCACCGCATGCACGAAGCGCAGCGGATAGACGACATTCGCGGCCAGGAAGATCAGGCCGAACGAGAACGGATCGAACATCGCGTGCGGCGATGTCGAGGCGGCGAAGATGGCGCCGGACAGCACGACCGCGACCGTCACCGTGCTGGCCATCAGCGCTTCGCGCAGCCGCGCCGAGGCGCCGTGGCCGATCAGCCACAGCACGGTCAGGCCGTAGGGCGTCATCACGCCCAGCCGCAGCGCGAGCGCCAGCGGCATCACCTCGGGCCGCGTCAGGCGGTCGTTGAACAGGAACAGGTCGTAGATCAGCAGCGCGATCAGGCCGGCGATGACGAGATCGCGGCCGCGCTTGGCGCCGGTGTCGGATTCGTAGCGCGCCTCGACCTCGGCATCGAAACCCAGGTGCCAGCGCCGCACGCCGAGCTCGCGCTGCGTGTGCTCGAGCAAATGGTCAGTCTGCGCCGACGTCCTGGATGTCACGGTGGTCTCATGGCAAGGTCATGGCGGTGCACATACAGCCCGCCTGTTCCGCATATCGGAAGCCGGCGCCGCGACTGAAGCGCCGCTCGCAGCGGCGCGCACGCACGGCGCGCAGAGCGTGATTTCCGACGCACCGAACGGCATCGGCGCGCATCGTCCACCACGAGTGGGACCGCGCCTACACGGCTGCGCGCGGGCGGCTGACGGCGAGCGCCAGCGCCAGACCCTATGGTGGAAACCTGTCCGATGGAGCTCGACATGCCCCACCCCGCCTTTGCATCGCCGGTTGCCCGGCCCGTGCGCACGAGCACGACCGGCCGCCCTGGGCCACGACCGGGCCCGACTCCGGCGCTGCGCGAATCCCGGAGTGCGCAGCACGAGGGTGAACCGGTCAGCGTCGCCGCCTCACTATCGAACGCTTTGCTCATGCCGGCCGCTGCGCCCGAACCTGTGCGCTCGCTGCGCGTGCTGACGGTGAACACGCACAAGGGTTTCGCGGCGATGAAGCGCCGCTTGATCCTGTCCGAGTTGCGCGAAGCGGTGCGCGGCGTCGGCGCCGACGTGGTCTTTCTGCAGGAGGTGCAGGGCTCGCACGCCGGCCATTCGGCGCGTTTCGAGGCCTGGCCGGCGGCGCCGCATTACGAGTTCCTCGCCGACCAGATCTGGCCCGAATTCGCCTACGGGCGCAACGCGGTCTATACAGAGGGTCACCACGGCAATGCGGTGCTGTCGAAGTTTCCGATCACGCATTTCGCGAACCACGATGTGTCCGTCGACGGCCATGAAGCGCGCGGCCTGCTGCATTGCGCGCTGCACGTGCCGGGGCAGCCGCACGGCGTGCATGCGGTGTGCGTGCACCTGGGCCTGACCGAGTCGCACCGCCGCCACCAGCTCGACGCGCTGTGCGCGCTGATCCGCAACCACGTGCCGGCGACGGCGATGCTGCTCGTCGCCGGCGATTTCAACGACTGGCGACGCCGCGCGCACGCGGTCCTGGAGCGCTGCGTCGGCCTGCGCGAGGTCTTCGTGCAGGCGCACGGCAGCGCGGCGAAGACGTTTCCGGCACGCTGGCCGATGCTGCAGCTCGACCGGATCTACGTCCGCAACGCGCGCGTGCATGCCCCGATGCTGCTGCCGCGCCGGCCGTGGTCACGCCTGTCCGACCACGCGCCCCTGGCTGCGGAGATCGGGCTGTGAAGGCGCGCTGGACCGAGGGCAACCGGGCCAGGCTGCTCGAGAACGGCGAGCAGTTCTTCCCCGCCGTGTTCGAGGCGATCCGGGCCGCCCGCTTCGAGGTGATCCTCGAGACCTTCATCCTGCTCGACGACAATGTCGGCAGGGAACTTCGCGCCGCACTGCTGCATGCGGCGCAGCGCGGCGTGCGCATCGACGTGATGGTCGACGGCTTCGGCTCGGCCGACCTGTCGCCCGATTTCATCGCGCCGCTGACCGAGGCCGGCGTGCGGCTGCGCAGCTTCGATCCGAGCTCGCGCCTGTTCGGGATGCGCGTCAATCTGCTGCGGCGCATGCACCGCAAGATCGTCGTGATCGATGGCGAGCGGGCGTTCGTCGGCGGCATCAACTACTCGGCCGATCACCTGATGGATTTCGGGCCGCTCGCGAAGCAGGACTACGCGGTCGACCTCGAGGGCCCGATCGTCGACGAGATCCACCGCTTCGTCCGCTCGGTCGTGCGCGAGGAGGCAGCGCACGAGGGCCGGCCGCAACGGCTCGACATCGCGGCACCGCCGCGCCGCCGCGCCGGTGACGCGCAGGCGCTGCTGGTCACGCGCGACAACCACGAGCACACCAACGACATCGAGCGCCACTACCGGGCCGCGATCCGCACTGCGCGCAGCCGCGTGCTGATCGCCAACGCGTACTTCTTTCCGGGCTACCGGCTGCTGCGCGAGATGCGCCGCGCCGCGCGCCGCGGCGTCGATGTGCGCCTGATCCTGCAGGGCACGCCCGACATGCCGATTGCGAAGGTGGCCGCGACGCTGCTGTACGAGCATCTGCAGCGCGACGGCGTGCGGATCTACGAATACCTGGCGCGGCCGCTGCACTGCAAGCTCGCGGTCGTCGACGACGACTGGTCGACCGTCGGCTCGAGCAACCTCGATCCGCTCAGCTTGGCGCTGAACCTCGAGGCCAACGTGGTGCTGCGCAGTGCTGCCTTCGCCGCGCAAATGAGCAGCACGCTCGAGCGCCTGATGACGACCCAGAGCGCCGAGGTGGCGGTGAAGCCGGGCCGCGGCTGGGGCCTGTGGCAACAGGCGCGCAGCCTGGTGGTCTTCCACTTCCTGCGCAACTTTGCGTTGTGGGCGAGCTGGCTGCCGCGTCATGCGCCGCGCCTGAAGGTGCATGCGCCGCCGGTCGATCGGCCGGTCCCGGCGGCGGACACGTCCCGGGCCGCCACCGAGAGCGCCCGTTGACCTTGAAGATGCGGCGCGCAGCGACCGGCGACAGCGCAGGCCTGCCGGTGCAGCCACCGGCCGCGGCCTGGGCGGTCGCGAAGCGCGTGCTGACCGGGGTCTTCTTCGCGGTCGTGCTGTGGCTGCTGATCGAGCACGCGCGCGGCATCGACTGGGACGCGGTGTGGCGCTCGATGCGCGCCTATCCGCTGCATTCGATCGTCGCCGCCGCAGCGCTCGCGGCCGCCAGCCACGCGGTCTATGCCAGCTACGACCTCGTCAGCCGCCACTACACCGGCCACCGCCTGCGCACGCTGCAGGTCGCCGGCGTGGGTTTCATGTCGTATGCGTTCAACCTGAACCTCGGTGCGCTGGTCGGCGGCTTCGCGTTGCGCTATCGGCTCTATGCGCGCCTTGGCCTGACGGTCGACCAGACCTCGCGGATCCTGGCGTTGAGCATGTTGACGAACTGGCTCGGCTACTTGTTCGTCGCGGGGATCGTGTGCCTGCTGCGGCCGCTGCAGCTGCCGCCCGGCTGGGCCGTCAGTGGCAGCGTCTTGCCCGTGGTCGGCGCGGTCGCACTGATGGGGGTCGCAGGCTACCTGGTCGCGTGCTTCAAGGCCAGGCGCAGGCACTGGTCCGTGCGCGGCCATCGGCTGAGCCTGCCGAGCGGGCGCATCGCGCTGATCCAGCTGGCGGTCGCGTCGCTGAACTGGCTGCTGATCGCCGCGATCGTCTACGTGCTGCTGCAGGCGCGCATCGACTACGCGTCGGTGCTCAGCGTGCTGCTGATCGGCGCGGTGGCCGGCGTGATCGCGCACATTCCCGCGGGGCTCGGCGTGCTCGAGGCGGTGTTCGTCGCGCTGCTGTCGCACCGGCTGCCGCAGAGCGACGTGCTCGGGGCGGTGCTCGCGTACCGCGCGGTGTACTACCTCGCGCCGCTCGCGCTGGCGACGCTGCTGTACGTCGCGACCGAGGCGCGCCAGTCGCGCGCATTGCGCCGCTCGTGATCGCTGCGCGGCGCGATACCCGCGCGCACGTCGCGGCGTTGGGCTGCGGTGCTACAAGTAGGCGACGCAGCACGCCGCAGCGCTTGCACGCGGGCGCGTTGCGCGACAACCGAGCCTGTGAAAGGAGCGACATGAGCACCCGACTCCAACCCGCCGCCGAGCTCGCCGCCGCCGCGAGCAAGCCCTACCCGAACGACAGCGCCGCGTACCGCGAGGCCCGCACGACGCTGCTGGCCGAAGAGATTGAACTGCGCCGCCACATCGAGCGCGTCGCCGCGCAGCGGCGTGCCTTGCCGCCGGGCGGCGAAGCACGCGACTATGCCTTCAAGGACGAGAACGGCCAGACGGTCCGGCTCGCGGACCTGTTCGGTCCGCACGGCACGCTGATCAGCTACTTCTGGATGTACGGCCCGCAGCGCGAGCGGCCGTGCCCGATGTGCACCGCGTTCCTCGGCGCGATCGACATCCCCGCGCGCGACCTCACGCAGCGGGTCGCGTTCGCGGTGATCGGCCGCTCGCCGGTCGAGCGCCAGCTCGCCTTCGCACGCGAACGCGGCTGGCGCAACCTGAAGTTCTACGCCTGCGTTGGCGACGATTTCGCGCGCGACTACCGCGGCCTGGCGCCCGACGGCAGCGAATGGCCGGCCCTCGATGTCTGGGTGCGGCGCGACAGCGTCGTGCGGCACTTCTGGGGCGCCGAGTTCGGC
>Ga0207645_10001051_pt1 | contig 22851 bp, 20 predicted proteins | sample KBSM53metaG_FD_184331 | JGI IMG/M metagenome (GOLD analysis project Ga0207645, IMG submission 184331) | Miscanthus rhizosphere microbial communities from Kellogg Biological Station, Michigan, USA - KBS M5-3 metaG (SPAdes) (version 2) | ecosystem: Host-associated > Plants > Roots > Rhizosphere >...
TCCCGGAATTCTTCTCCGGCACCCCGGCCACGCAGGCCCGGCACCCGTTGCCCGGCGTGTCCGGGAGTAACTGCACGGAGCAACTTGGCGTTCCCGGGCCGTGGTCCGACCGGCTCGCGCACTTCCGGATGGAATTCACCCCCAGCAAGGGTGAGGAGCTGCAGAGTGAATACCTGATCCCCCGCGAGCACGCCGTGGAGGCCATCCGCACCATGCGGGGCCTGTCCGGGATCGTCACGCCCCTGCTCCTGGTCGCGGAAATCCGCACGATCGCAGCCGATGACCTGTGGCTCAGCCCCAACTACGGCCGCGACGGAATCGGCCTGCACTTCACCTGGCGCCAGGACGAGCCCGCGGTCACCGCGATCCTGCCCCGCCTCGAAGCGGAACTGGCCCCGTTCGGCGCCAGGCCGCACTGGGGCAAACTGTTCCGCGGCGGCGCCGCCGCCCTCGCCCCGCTGTATCCGCGCTTTGCCGACTTCACAGCCCTGGCCGGCAGGCTGGATCCGGCCGGAAAATTCCGCAACGCATTCCTGGACCGCACGGTATTCGGCCGCTGATATTGTCACGATGATGCCTCCACGTACCCAAGCTTCCGCGCCGACGGGCGAGCCCGATCCGTCGCGCCGCAACAATTTGTCGTTGCTGACCTCCCTCGTCCATCACCACGGGGTCCTCAGCCGCGCCCAACTGACCCGCCAAACGGGGCTGAACCGCTCCACCGTCGGAACGTTGATCGGCCACCTCACCTCCCTGGGCCTGGTCTATGAATCGGCGCCCTCCGGCGAGGGGCAGGTAGGCAGGCCCAGTCCCGAGGTCCACCCCAGCCCGTCGATTGCGGCGCTGGCCGTCAACCCGGAGGTCGACGCCGTCACCATCGGCCTGGTCAGCCTCGGCGGGAAAGTGCAAAAGAAGATCCGCTTCGAAACGGAACGGATTCCGAGCGCCCGGGAAGCGGTGAATATCGCAGCGGCCGTGGTCGCCGGGATGCGGTCCGAGCTGGATGCGTCCTACCGGATCACCGGCGTTGGCATGGCCGTGCCGGGCCTGGTCAACCGCGACGACGGCGTCGTGCGGCACGCTCCGCACCTGGGCTGGCGCAATGAACCGGTCGCCCGGATGCTGAGCGAGGCCACCGGCTATCCGTGCCAGGCCGCGAACGACGCCTCCCTCGGAGCCGAAGCCGAGCTGATTTTCGGCGCGGGTGCCGGTGCCGGCACCAGCGCCGGGCAGGGGAACCTGATCTATCTCAACGGCGGCGCCAGCGGCATCGGCGGCGGGATCATCGCCGACGGACAGCTACTCAGGGGTGCCTCCGGCTACGCGGGGGAACTCGGCCACACCTTTGTCCGCTCCGGCGGCAGCGCCTGCCACTGCGGTGCCACGGGCTGCCTGGAAACCGAAGTCTCCCAGTCCCGCCTCATGGAACTGGCCGGGTTGAGCAGCGGCGACGCCGCCGACCTCGAAGAGGCGCTCGGGAACAGCCGCAGCGCCGCGGTGGACGATGAAGTCGGCCGCCAGCTCACGTATCTGGGTATAGCCCTGCGCAACGCCGTGAACATCTTCAACCCCGATGCGATTGTCCTGGACGGTTTCCTGGGAACGCTGCACGCGCTCGCCCCTGCGTCGTTGGACGCAATCCTGCGGTCGCAGGCCATGGACGGTCCCGCGGACCAGGCGAAGATCTACCGCGCAGCACTCGGGTCGGATCTGATGATGATCGGCGCCGCGGAACTGGCCTTCACCCCATTCCTGGCCGATCCCGCAGGCCTCGGCCCCACCCCCGGCACCATCCCCGCACCCGCGTCACGGACAGGCTGACCGTGCCAAGGCAGGGAACTTCGCCGATGGGTGAGCACTACGAACTGCAGGGAATGTTGGACGGCCGCAGCCAAAAAGCCGTCGTCACGGAAATCGCCGCCAGCCTGCGCGCACTGGAAATCGACGGCGTCGCCCTCCTGCAGGACTACCCCGCCCAGTCCGCTCCGCCCTCGTGCGCCGGCTGGGTCCTGGTGCCGTGGCCCAATCGGGTGGCCGATGGCCAGTGGACCTACGACGGTGTCCCGCAGCAGCTGGAAATTACAGAACCCGGCAACGGCAACGCCCTGCACGGGCTGCTGTCCGGCGCCTCGTACCGGGTAGTGCACCGGACGGCGGCCAGCATTACGCTGGCCGCCGATATCACCTCAGCACCGGGCTACCCCTTTCAACTCGCGACCTCGGTCGGCTACCAGCTCACGGCAGATGGACTTCTTGTCACCCACAGCCTGACCAATACCGGCTCCAGGGCCGCCCCGGTCGCCGTGGGGGCCCACCCTTTCCTCCGGGTGGGTGCTGTGCCCACGGAAGACCTCAAGCTCGTCATCAATGCCGGCGCCCACCTCGAAGTCAACGACCGGCTTAATCCGACCGGTGCCACCACGGCTGTCCACGGAACTAAGCACGACTTCCGGGCAGGGCAGCTAATTCGCGAGGTCGCCCTCGACGACGCCTGGAGCGGCGTTCTCCGGGAACCGGACGGCAGCTCACTGCACTTTCTGGAAGCCCCGGACGGCCGCCAGGTGCAACTGTTCATGGATGCGTCCTTCGGCTACGTCCAGGCCTTCACCACCCGTGTCTTCCCCAGCGAGAGCGGCCCGGTAACAGCGGTGGCGCTGGAGCCGATGACGGCCCCGGCGGACGCCTTCAACAGTGGCGAAGGCCTGCGCTGGCTGGCCCCCGGCGAGACGTGGCACCTCAGCTGGGGCGTCCGCTACCGGCTGCCCTGAGCCAAGGAGCCGACGGCCGCCGGTCTTGAAGCGCGCGAATTCGCCGGAAGCCTGCCAGATCGCCGGACCTTTCCGGCGCTCTCGCAGCTTTCCGGCGAATCCGGGAGGGGACGGGGTCCGCCAGCCGAGTCACCTGTCGCCGGGTGGAGCGTCCTTCCCGAACCAGGCACTGACCAGCAGCCACACGGACCACGCCAGAACAAGGACAATCCCGGCCAGTGTGGGAATGGAGTTGGCCGGGGAGAAGCCTTCGGCCCCGATGATCCAGCCCTGCGCGAGGTAGGCGAGCCCGGACAGCGCCAGGAGATAGCCGATCGGCCGGGAGACGCGGCGCGCCCCGACAACCACGGCACCGGTCAGGACCAGGGCCACGCCCAGCACGATGCTCTGGTAACTGCGCATGCCCCACTCCAGCCAACGGATACCCTCGGCCGTCGCAAACCGCGCAGCTTTCTCCGGCTCCGGAGCCGCAACCCAGGCGTCCACGGCGTGCTTGAGGGCAACGCCGTCGACGGCTTGGAGCGCGGCGTAAAGTGCCAGCGCGGCGACCGCGGCGACAGCGCCGAAGCGGGCCGTCCAGGCCATGGCCCCGTCCGGTGCTTTCAGGACCACCAGCAGGACCAGCAGCCCGGAGATGAGAAGCGCCATGCCGGCGAACTGGCCGAGGTGGACCGCCGTCCAAATACCGCTGCGGGCGTACTCCGCGAACGTCGCCGGGTGGTCGTTTGCGCTGGCCGTATCGGCATGGAGCAACCCGGCGACCACTGACAGCACGAAGCCGGCAAACGCCAGGGTGGCGGCGAGGCGAAGCGGTGCACGGGCTGATGACGGGCGCCCAGACCCGGCCGAAGCCGCTGGCCGCGGATTATGATCTGCGCCGTATTTCTTCATGGCATCGCCCGTTTCGTGCCGCCGCGCGGGTGCGCGAAGTGCGCGCCTAAGCGCAGGCTACGCCGATTGCGTCCGCGGAGCCACGGACCTTTGACCGTTATGTGGCGGCGGCACGTGCGACCCGGCGGGACCTCCCGTTAATCTGGACCCCGCCGCACCCATTAGGACTGCGCTCGTCCATGGCCCAACCGCGCAGCGAAGCGCGCGACCGCGTCTTCCGGAGTTGGCGCGGGACCGAAGAGTTCTGCCTGGCGGCTCGTCTTGGCCACATAGCGGCCGGTATCGAACCAGGCCGCCATGGCTCCCATGTCTTTCATGAGCGGGGCTGACTTTCCCGCAACCTTGCCCATAGCGCGGAGCAGACCGGCGGGAATGGACACGACCCTGATTTTCTTATTCGCCAGCCGCGACACCAGCCCAGCGCCCTCCTGCATGCTGATCGGCCGGCTCCAGCCCAGATCGATGCGTTCCCCCGCGGCGATGTCCGCGTCAACGGCTTCCGCGAGATAAGTCGCGACGTCGCTGACCAGAACGAATGTCAGGGGCACGCTTTTAGAGCCAAGCCAGACGATCCGGCCCTTCTCGAACGGGTCACCGCCCATCTGGGCGATCTGATCGAAAAATGCTCCGGGACGCAGGGCCACGAACGGGACGCCGAGTTCTTCGAGTTTGTCCTCGGCGAGCTTCTTGTGCCAGAAATGCGGCACATTCGGTGTCTGGTCGCTCGTGAGGATGCTGGTGAGCACGAAGCGCGGCACCCCGGCTTTGCTGGCGGCGATGGCGAGATTGGCGTTGCCACGCGTGTCGATCTCGTGCGCGTTCTTGTTCTTCCCGGTGTACCCGGCCGCCGTCGTGATCACAGCGGCGGCGCCGGTCATCGCGGCGACGAGCGAATCGAGGTCGAGCATGTCGCCGCGGGCTATCTCGACGCCTTTGGCCTCGAGTTTGCCCGCGTCCGAGCTCGGGCGGACAAGCGCCCGCACCTTCTTGCCCCGGTCAAGAAGCCGGTCGACGACCTGCCCACCGAGCGATCCCGTTGCACCGACCACCAGCACGGGTTCCTGTTCAGACATTGTTATCTCCTAAATGTTTTCTCTGCGGCAGCTGCGAAGGGCGCGCCCCCGGGTAATAAGCCGAAGGAGTTCGACGGCGCCCGCAGCCTGTGAGCGTTTAGTTCGGCGGCGCCTGGCCCGCCCCGCTCCACAGCCGCCGCCACCAGGGCCGCTTCGGCTCCGGCTCCGGAGGGGCGACGGCGGCCGCGGCAGCCCGGCGGCCCCGCCAGCGGTCCAGTTCGACGTCGACGTCCCGCGTCTTGGTGATCACGGGCGGCCCGCCCTGGAGCTGCCGCCGGGCATCGATGACCCGGGCATTGAAGTCCTCCACGATCTCGCGGACCTGCTTTTCGCTGAACTGGGCATCGAGCCGCGCGTCGAGCTCGGCGTCCTCGGCGCGGAGCAGGATCGCCTTCGGGCCCAGGCCGGAGATGTTCTCCCGCTGGATCAGGCCCTTGACCCACCAGTCGGGGTCGTACGCCTCGCCCAGCCCGGGAATGGGTTTGCCGGCGTACTTGAGGTTGTCGAACTTGCCCTGCGCCATGGCATCCCGGATCAGGTACTCGGCCTTGGCGGCGTCGTCGATCTTGGCGCGCTTTTGCCGGAGGTTCTCCTCGGCGGCGTTGAGCTCGTCGTTCTCCTGCGCCGTGCTGCCCGAGGCCCGCACGGCCCGGAGTTCCGCGGCACGCTCCACCCGGCGCCGGAAAGCGCTGTTGGAACCACTGACTCCGCTGCTCATCAGTCACCACCGTCCTTGCCTGTCGGAATCGCGGATCTGCCTTCCAGTATGAGGAACAGCCGGGCGGCGGCAAAAGGTCCGCGCGGCAGCGAACCGCGACCATTGCACCCCGCTCCCTCGCCGAGACGGGATCCTTACACTCCCGTAACCCGGTGTTAACCCACCCGTGCGAAGCTGGGGACTTCGGATAAAACTAAGCATCCTTCCCATCTTTTCTGCACAGCAGATCCCGAGGAGTTGCAGCCGTGAACAGCCAAAACCAGAGCGCGTCCGGAAGCCCCCTACAAACCAGCCGCGAGGAAGCGCCAGAGGACCAGAGCAGCACGCACGTCACGCATGTCCGCGAAGACGTGGCCATGGCGGGCCGGTGCGCCAACGTCCACCTGCCCACCGGGCGCACGTGCACGTTGCCCAAGCGCCACCCCGGCTCGTGCGATTTCGTCGGACCCGAGGACGCGGAGCACGTTGCAAAGCAATAGATCAAAGCAGTAGGACGAAGCGCACTCCCTACGCAGTTTTGCGCAAGGATTCCGGCGGATCCGGTCCCGGGTGCCACGCCGCGGCTACGCTGATCGGACATTGAGCACCGGATCTAGCTGAGGGAGATCACGTGCCTCGTGAGAATCTGCGTGAAGATCTGCGGCAGCGAGCCGAGAACGCATCGGCTCAAGGGCTGTCCGCCGGAACCACATCCGCTGCGCCGCGGCCCGTACCGCTGGACGCCACAGCCCTGACCCGGGCCGGCATTGCCGGCTGGGCCGCCCGGCTCGGCCCTCCCGGAGCGGAAGCACCCCGGTCCCGGAGGCTGGCCCATGTCGGCGGTATCGCGGCCATCGCCGCCCTGGTCCTCTACCTGACCTGGCGTGTCCTGTTCACGATGCCGTCGGGGGAATGGAACCTGGCCATCGCCTGGATCCTGGTCACCTTCGAGGCCTTGCCGCTGGCCGGGCTCATCCTGAAGGCGTGGTCGGTGTGGAACATTGACAGCCATCCGCCGGCGCCCGTCACGGAGGCCCCGAACGGCATGCGGGTGGCGGTGCTGATCCCCACGTACAACGAGCCCATCGAGGTTCTGACGCCCACGGTCGCGGCGGCCTGCGAGCTGGCCCCGGCGCATGAGACGTGGGTCCTCGACGACGGCGACCGGCCTTGGGTCGAAGAAATGTGCGTCGCCTACGGCGCCCGCTACGTCCGACGGGCCGTCCACGACCACGCCAAGGCAGGCAACATGAACCACGCCCTGTCCCTGATGGCCGCGGAGAAGGCCGCCGGCGGCCCGGGCATCGACATCATCGCCGTCCTGGACTGCGACCACGTCCCGCTGCCCACGTTCCTCACCGCCACCCTGGGCTGGTTCGAAGACCCCGAGATCGCCCTGATCCAGGGTCCGCAGTCCTTCTACAACGGCGGCGCGTTCGACGACGACGGCATCACGGGTGAGCAGGGCACCTTCTTCAACGTCCTCATGGCGTCCCGCAACGTACCCGGCGCCGGACCCTTCTGGTGCGGGTCGACGTCGTTGTTGCGCCTGAGCGCCCTGGAGGAGGTGGGCGGCGTGGCGACCGAGACCATCACCGAGGACATGCACACCACGCTCAAACTCATCCGGCGCGGCTGGCGGACTGTCTACCACCACCAGACGCTCGCCGTCGGGCTCGCGCCGGCGACGCCGGACCAGTACCTGCTGCAGCGCCGGCGCTGGGGCATGGGCGCCATGCAGATCCTCGTCCACGAGAAGCTGTGGGCGGCGAAGGGGTGGCTGTCGTGGCGGAATTACCACGAGTACCTCAACGGCACGCTGTGGTGGCTGGAGGGCATCGCCACGCTGGTGGCCTTCCTGATTCCGGTGGTGATCATGCTGTCCGGGGCGCAGACCTCCACCGCCGGGCCGCTGCTTTTCACCGGGGTCTTCCTGGTCATGTTCACCGTGCGCCTGTGGGGGTCCAAGCAGCTGATGCGCAACGAAATCCACTGGCCCACGGCCTTCGCCCTGCGGATTTTCCGCGTCCCGGTCGGCCTGGCGTGCCTCTGGTGGCTCATGTCCCGGAACATCCTGGAGTTCCAGGTGACGCCCAAGGGCGCCGCCGACCTCCGGCTCCGGGGCCGGACCCCGCGCATCCTGATCGTGATGGTTGTCCTCATCTCCGCGGTGATTCTTTACGCGGCCGCCGGGTTGGCCGGGCTGGTGCCATGGCGCACGACGCCCGGTTCCACGGTGGCGTCCGGTGCCTGGCTGGTGCTCGCCGGCGCGGTCCTGGTGCTCGGGACGCGCAGGATCCGGGCCGCCGAATTCGCCACATCCCGCCGCAACGCCTACCGGATGGAGGTGTCCGCGCCGGTGGAGGCCGAGGGCACCAGCGGAGAGCTGCTGGACATTTCGGTCGGAGGCGCCGCAGTCCGCTTCCCGCACGGCACGCTGCCGGCTTCGGGGACAGTCACGCTCCGGTTGCCGGAGGCCGCGCCGGTCCGGCTGCAGGTCATCCGTACCACCGGGCAACCCGACGGCACCGAGATCGCGTCCCTGCGGGCGGCCGACGACGACTGGGCCACCTATCGTGCGCTCTCGTTGTGGATCTTCCACACGCCCGCAGGGGCGCTGCCCGATTTCCCGCCCGGCGTCCCGGCCGCGGCGTCGCTGCGGGGGCGCTGAGGGCTGGAGGCCGGCGTTACCGTCCGCTCACTCCCCCTCGAGGCAGAGGATGAACCCGGGAAACACATGCCGGCCGGGGCGTCCGCCCACCTCGTCGATGGCCCGGCGGATCTGCCGGAGCTGCCCGACGGCCATCTGCAGCGGTGGTTCGTCGGGCTGGTACGTGGTGAAGATCGGATAGTCGACGCCGGGCTGCTGAGACATTTCGATGTGGCAGCCCAGGACATGGGTGACGGGGTGGGTGGCGCAGAACCCGATCAGCCGGTCGATGGTGCTCACAAACGCTGGCCAGTCCTGGATGTAGAGCCGGCCGGGATAGACCGTGTCTCCGGTGAGCAGGAACCCGGTGTGGGGATCGTAGAACGTCACGGCCGCGTTGTGGTGCCCCGGGCTGGGCCAGCATGCCAGGACGCGCCCGCCGAGGTCCACCTGCGCGGGCTGACCGGCGCCGCCGCCGTCGTCCGGGTTGCCGTCGTCCGGGTCACGGGCGTCCGGGTCGCCGTCGTCCGAGTCGCTGGCGTCACTGAATCCGAAGAATTCCCAGGCATTGTCCCGGGCCGCATCCACCAGAACGGTGTCGGGACGGCCGGCGAACTGGGCATCGCCTGCGACATGATCGCCATGCGGGTGGGTATGGAGGACGACGAGACTGTAGCCGTCGCGGGGATGGGCGGCAAGCCAGGCCTCCACAAGGCCGTCGACAACGCGGCGCAGCGGGAAGAAGTCCGCGGATGCGGTCGCGCCGGTATCGATCAGGACGGCCCTGGCGTTGCCGAACAGCAGGAACATGAACGGCGCCTCGTAGTTGACCGCCATGTTCTGGCGCAGGATGAACGTGTGCCCGTCGTAGGCGTGGACCTGGATGTCCGGGTCCGTGTTGTGCTTCGCCGACTCCGAGCCGTGGATCCAGGCCACCTCCAGGTCTCCGGACCGGGCGCCGCCTGCCGTGAAGTCGATCAGGTCCGGGGGCGTCTCCATGCGTTCTCCTAAGGGCGTCAGCGCCAGTGGCGGCGGGTGCGGCGGACGTCGGTTCCGCAGTGACGCACCAACACTCCATGATGACCGGTCCCCTTCCGGTCCTCAAACCCCGTCGGTTGCTCCGTAAAAGCCCTTTTGACGAGTGATTACGGCACCTACGGAGCAATCGATGAGGCCCCCGCAGCTCTGCAGACCTCACCTTGGTCCGTAGACCTAAAACGGGCCGCGTAATTTAGGAACTTTTCCATACCTTGGGCGATGCCTGCTGGATAGGCTGAGGTGTCCGGACAAAGCCGTCCGGGAAGGGTGCCAATGTCAGAAAGAAGCCCATGGCCGCAGCTACAGTGGACGACATCCTCGCGGATCTTCCGCTGGGTTTCGCCAGCCTGATGCTTCGGCCTTCCCGCACGGATGCTGCGATCGAACGCTTTCTGATCGTCGACGCCGACGACGAGACCGCCGACGGCGCGACTGCGTTCGTCCTGCTGATCGGCGTTCGCGGACGCTCCGCGTTGCCCGCAGTGCGGCGCCTCTTGAAAAGCCCGCCCCTGGTCCTGGCCGTCAAGGGCAGCCCCGACGAACTGGCGGAAGCCGAAGAATTGCTCCGCGCCGCCGGAACCGGCCTGCTGCTGGTGGACCCGGCGGCAGACTGGGACCGCTTGCTGTCCATCGCCAAGGACCGGATCCAGCCGCCCAGCTACCAGCGCGAAGTGCTGACCCTGCTCGAAGAAGACCTCTTCGCCATCGCCCAGACCACGGCCCGCCTGACCTCCAGCCACGTGGTCATCGAGGACGCCGCCAACAAGGTCCTGGCCTACTCCACGGTCACCAACGCCATTGACGAACTGCGCAAGGCCTCGATTCTGGCCCGGCGCGGCCCGCGCAAATACGAACTCCTGCTCAAGGACCTCGGCGCCTACCGCGAGCTGCACCGGACGCGCCTGCCGGTCCGGGTTCCCGCCCGGCCCCAGGACGGCCTGCGGGAGCGCGTCGCCATCAGCCTGTTCGCCGGTGACCGCATCATGGGCTACATCTGGCTCCAGGAAACCGGTGCGGGCTTCGGCGACGACGTCGACTATGTGCTCACCGGCTCGGCCGCGCGGGCCTCCGCCGAGCTGATCCGGTACCGCAACCAGCAATCCGTGCACATGCGCGAGGACCGGATCGTGCGCCTCCTTTCGGGTCCCGCGGAGGCTGCGGCGAGCGCGCACAGCGAGAAAATCCCAGCGGACCGGCCTGCGGCCCTGATCCTGATTGGCCTCTCCGCGTCCGAAGCCCAGGAGAACGACGCCGCACTCAAACACGGCGAGCTGGCCAACCTCGCTTCAATCCATGCAGCCGCCTACAAGCCCTCAGCCATCGTGGGACAGTTTCACGGCGACACCGCCGTGATCCTTCCCGGGCTGCAGTCCGCCAACGCCGGGGCCGGTCTGCGGAGTCTGGCCGAGGCAATCGTCAAGGACGCCAACAAGCACCTCGGCATCAGCCCCTTTGCCGCCGTCGGCCCCGCTGTTCCCGATCTGCTTTCAATCCATTCCGTAACCGGAATATGCGAAGCGCTGCTGGGCTGCATGCGCCGCTCCGGCGAAGTTTCGGTTGCCACGGTGGACGACTTCGAAGCCGAGATCCTCTTCCACGACGCCGTGGAGAACTTTACGACGGCGGCCTTTCGGCACCGCAGCCTCTGGGCCCTGCTCCGCGACGACGCGGAACTGGCCGTAACCCTGCGTGCCTTCTTCGACGCGTCACTCGACGTGGCCGAGTGCGCGAAGCGGATGCAGCTGCATAAGAACACCGTCTACTACCGGATCGGCAAGGTCAGCCGGATCACCGGCCTGGACTTCGGCAATCCCCGCCATGCACTGGTCGCGCTGCTGCATGTTCAGGAGTGGTCCGGCACGCAGAAGGAGCACGTGGGCAAGAAATGATGACAACACTTGATTCGCCGCCGCTTGCCGTATTACTGGATGACATTGTCCGCGGCCACCGGCCCCGGACGGAAGCGGGGTCAGTCCCCGCAAACATTCCCCACCTGCAGTCCCCGCCGTTCGACCGTTTCGGCATCGCGGTTGCCACGACGTCCGGGGAACTATTCAGTTCCGGCGACGCCGGTCTTCCGTTCTCGATCCAGAGCATCTCCAAGGTCTTCACCCTGGCGATGGCGCTCGGCGCCGATGACTCCGGCTCGCTGTGGTCCAGGGTCCTTCGCGAGCCTTCAGGCACGTCCTTCAACTCTTTGGTCCAGCTTGAAGTCGAGCACGGGATCCCACGGAACCCGTTCATCAACTCGGGCGCCCTGGTGGTCACCGACCATCTGATGGAAAGAACTCCCGACGCCGCCGCCCAGGTCCTGCGTTTCCTCACCGGCCAGGTGGGTCACCAGAATGGAAGACAGGGTCCTTTCATCGACGAAATGGCCGCAAAGAGTGAACTCTCCAGCAGCAGCCGCAACCTGGCCCTCGCCCACTTCCTGAAGGAATTCGGCAACCTGCGGCGGCCCGCACAGGCAGTGGTCGAGAACTACGTCCGGCAGTGCTCAATCATGATGACCTGCGTGGAGGTGGCCAAGGCGGGTCTATTCCTCGCGCAGGATGGTCGCGGCGTACAAGGCGCGGTGATCTCCAGGAGCGAGGCTAAGCGCATCGGCTCCATCATGCTGACCTGCGGCATGTATGACGCAGCCGGCGAGTTCGCCTACCGCGTGGGACTTCCGGGGAAAAGCGGTGTAGGCGGCGGCATCCTGGCGATTGTCCCCGGCCAGTGCGCCATCTGCGTCTGGAGCCCGCGGCTGGATTCCAAAGGAAATTCCCTGGCAGGCACGGCGGCTCTCGCTGACCTGTCCGACCGGACCGGGTGGTCGATTTTCTGATCTGACGCCCGGCTGTCCCCACAATCTCCCTCCAGAACCCCATTTAGATCTCTGACAGATCGAAAGGAACACCCATGCCCAACAACCCCAATGACGAGGTTGGCTTGTACCAGGCCGATGGCGGCCACGCCCACGCTTCGGATTCCCTGATCCACGCGGAGGACTCGGGCTATCACAAGAGCCTGAAGCCCCGGCAGATCCAGATGATCGCGATCGGCGGGGCCATCGGGACCGGCCTGTTCCTGGGTGCCGGCGGCCGGCTCAACGCGGCAGGCCCGTCACTGGTCATCGCCTACGCCGTCTGTGGCTTCTTCGCGTTCCTGATCCTGCGCGCCCTGGGTGAACTGGTGCTGCACCGGCCCTCGTCAGGATCGTTCGTGTCCTACGCCCGCGAATTCTACGGAGAGAAAGCCGCGTTCATCTCCGGCTGGTTCTATTGGATCAACTGGGCCACCACCACCATCGTGGACATCACCGCCGCGGCCCTCTACATGAACTTCTTCGGCAAATACATCCCCTGGATGGGGGCCGTACCGCAGTGGGCGTGGGCGCTGATCGCCCTCGTCGTGGTCCTTTGCCTCAACCTCGTCTCCGTCAAGGTGTTCGGCGAGCTCGAGTTCTGGTTCGCCCTGATCAAGGTCGCGGCCCTGGTCGCATTCCTGTTGGTCGGCACCTACTTCGTCATGTTCGGCACGCCCGTGGAAGGCCAGGAAGTCGGATTCAGCCTCATCACCGACAATGGCGGCCTCTTCCCCAACGGCCTGCTGCCCATGATCATCCTTATGCAGGGCGTGCTGTTCGCCTACGCCTCGATCGAACTGATCGGTACCGCCGCCGGCGAAACCGAAAACCCCGAAAGAATCATGCCCAAAGCCATCAACTCCGTGGTCTTCCGGATCGCCGTCTTCTACGTCGGCTCGGTCATTCTGCTCGCCCTGCTGCTGCCCTACACCTCGTATGAAAAAGGCGTCAGCCCGTTTGTGACGTTCTTCGGATCCATCGGTATCCAGGGCGTGGACGTCATCATGAACCTCGTGGTCCTCACGGCCGCCCTGTCCTCGCTGAACGCCGGTCTTTACTCCACCGGCCGCATCCTGCGTTCCATGTCAGTGGCCGGATCGGCCCCGAAGTTCGCCCAGCGGATGAACAAGGCCGGTGTCCCCTACGGCGGCATCGCCATCACCGCCGGCGTCTCCCTCCTCGGGGTCCCGCTGAACTACCTGGTCCCCGGCCAGGCGTTCGAGATCGTCCTGAACGTCGCCGCCGTAGGCATCGTCGTCACGTGGGCCACCATTGTGCTCTGCCAGATCCAGCTCAAACGGTGGGCAGACAAAGGCTGGCTTGAGCGCCCCACTTTCCGGATGTTCGGCGCCCCCTACACCGGGTACCTCTCCCTGGTATTCCTGCTCGGCGTCCTCGTCATGGTCTTCATCGATTCCCCGCTCACATTGCTGGTGACCCTGGTGGCCTGCGCGCTGATGGTAGGCGGCTGGTACGCCTGCCGGAAACAAATCCACGACATCGCCGAAACCCGCGACGGCTTCACGGGCGCCGCGCCCGTGCTGGCCAACCGGACTCCAATCCGCTAATCGAACATCCCAGTGCCGACCAATCCCGCAACCCGGCACCCAACGCGAAAGCCTTCATGAAGCCACGAAACCCGCTGAGTCCCGGCCGAACCAGCACTCTGCAGGAACTCGACCCGCCAGCCGCGCACAAAGACAAGCCGCCGGCGTCGAACGACAGCTGCGAGGACGGCTGCTTCTTCTGCACCGGACCGGAAACAGACTAGCCACCGTTCCGCTGGATTCAGTGGACATGCCATGCCCGCCAACCCAACCCAAGAAGACAAGTAGTGATGAAAACCGAGTCTGCATCCACAATGACCGCAACCGACACGCACCCAGTTGAAGGCGACAGCATCAAACCCGTTCAGACGGCCCCAGGGGCTGTCCTGGATAACCGCAACGGCGCCAGCACCCTCAAATCCGCCGGCCACGTGATTGTTGATTCGCTCGCGGCGCACGGGGTGGAACGCACGTTTGTTGTCCCCGGGGAAAGCTTCCTGGACGTCCTCGACGGGCTGCACGGCTCTGAGATCGAGACCGTGGTCTGCCGGCACGAGGGCGGTGCCGCGTACATGGCCGAGGCCGACGGCAAGATGAACCAGCGTCCCGGCGTCGCCATGGTCACCCGCGGCCCCGGGGCAGCGAACGCCCACGTGGGCCTGCACACCGCGTGGCAGGACTCCACCCCGATGCTGCTCTTCGTCGGACTGATTCCGTTCGCGCACCGGGACCGCGAGGCGTTCCAGGAGTTCGACATCAAGGCGTGGTTCGACACCGGCGCCAAACGCGTGATGGTCCTCGACCACCCCGAGCGGGCCTCCGAAATTGTCGCGGAGGCAATGTTCGCGGCCATGAGCGGCCGTCCCGGGCCCGTGGTGGTGGGCCTGCCGGAGGACATCATCCGGGTCCCCATTGATCCGGCCCTGCACCCGGCCATCCCGGTGGCCGCGGGCGGGATGAGCAGCACCGATGCCGGTGCGCTGGCTGAGGCGCTGGCACAGTCGAAGAAGCCGCTCTTTGTCACCGGCGGGAACGACTGGACCCAGGAAGCGGCCTCGGAGCTAACCCGCTGGCTCGAAAAGCACCACATCCCGGCTGCGGCGGAGTGGCGTACACAGGGGACCGTCTCCTTTGATTCGCCCAGCTACGTGGGGCCGATCGGCTACGGCCGGCCCCGCCCCACCTATGACCTCCTGGAGGAAACCGACCTGCTCGTTTTCGTCGGGACGGTCCCGGGGGATGTGATCACGGACGGTTTCGTGTGCCGGCAGGACTGGAACAAGAACAACTTCCTCGTCTCCATCGATCCCTCGCTGCGCGGCCGCTCCGGTCCGGTCTCCCGCCAGATCCTGGCCAAGCCGGACGCCTTCGTCCGGGACCTGGTCAACATCGACCTGCCCGTCAAGGAGGAGTGGAAGGCGTGGACGGCCCGGATGCGCGCCGAGCAGCGCTCCTTCGCCAGCCTGCCGCCGTCGGTCCCCGGCGACGGGCCCGCGAAGATGGACACCCTGATGGCCAACCTCGTGCCGCTGCTGCCGGAGGATGCCCTGGTGACCTTTGGGGCGGGCGAGCACACCAACTGGGCGCACCGGTACTTCCCCACCCGGCGCTACGCCTCGATGATCAGCGCCCGGAACGGTTCCATGGGGTACTCGGTGCCCTCGGCCATCGCCGCCTCGCTGGCCAGCCCGGAGCGCCGGGTGGTCACCATCGCGGGCGACGGGGAATTCCTCATGAACGGCCAGGAGCTCGCCACGGCCGCCCAGTACGGAGCCACGCCGCTGATCATCGTGATGGATAACCAGGAGTACGGCACCATCCGCACCCACCAGGAACGCCACTACCCGTCCCGGGTGTCGGGGACGCAGCTGAAGAACCCCGACTTCGGCATGATGGCCCGGGCGTTCGGCGGTTTCGGCATCACCGTCACCGAGGATAAGGACGTGCCGGCCGCCCTCGAGGCGGCGCTGGCCGCCATCGACCGGGACGGTGTGTTCGCCCTGGTCCACCTCGTCGTCGAACAGCGGGTCAAGGCCTACTAAATCCACCCTGCCTACCTGGTTGCGCTATCAGTCCTGGTCGTCATTCGGCGTCCATACCCGCCATGACCGATAGCGCAACGGGTGGTTGGAGGGGTGCCTCGAGGCTACTCCCCTGTTTCGCCGCCTATTCCCCCGTCTCGCCGTCTAGGGCCTCGCGGAGGAGGTCGGCGTGGCCGTTGTGCCGGGCATACTCCTCGATCATGTGGCACAGGATCCAGCGCAGGCTCGGTGCCGAACCGTCCGGCCACGGGCGACGGGCCAATTGGTCCAGGCCACCGGCGGCCAGGGCCTCCGTGACGCTGACCCGGGACCGGTCCACGGCGTCCTGCCACAGAGTGCGCAGCTGGTCCGGGGTGTCCCCAGCGGCGGAATGCCACTCCCAGTCCGGGTCGGCCTTCCAATCCACGGCGGCAAACGGGGCCTCCCGGTCCCGGGCGTGCAGGGAACGGGAGAACCATTCGCTCTCCACATAGGCCATGTGCTTCAGGAGCCCGCCCAGCGTCATCGATGAGGCAGCGGTAGTAGCCACGAAGCCGGCCGCGTCCAGCCCGGCGCATTTCCACGCCAGCGTGGCCCGCTGGTAGTCCAGGAAACCCAGGAGGGTCGCGGTTTCGTCGGAGGCGAGGGGAGGCTCCGGGCGGCCCTGATCGTCCACAATTGTCATGCGCGTGAGTCTAGCCGCCCGGCCTCCACGTCGCCGGAAACCGTCCGCTTCGCCGGAAAAGTACGGCGAGCCGGCACGCTTCCGGCGACTTCCACGACGGCGGCGGCAGGTTCGGGTTCGACGACGGCGACAGGCAAGCGCACGGTCCGTCTGGTGCGCACGGGCCGCCTGGCGCGCCGGTGGATGACGTACTCGGCCACCGCAAGGTTGAACACCCAGGCTGCCCCCAGGAGCACCGCCCGGGTCGGCTCGTCGGGCGGCCCTACCAGCAGTATCCACGGCAGCCCCGTCAGCGCCTGCGTTCCCGCGGCAACGCCGATCGCGTAGCCGCGGGTCATCCACGCCCCGTGCCGCACAAAATCCCGGCGCACAACCGCCACGACTCCCAGAACAATGCTCGCCGCCATGGCCGAGCCGAAGACCAGCCGCAGCACCAACAGCGCCGGTCCGTCCCCGGGCGGCAGCGGATAGAAGACGGCCATCCACAGGCCTGACAGGGCGGCCAGCACACCCGCCGGCGCGAGGATGCGGCCGGCGATCCGGTGCCAGCCGCGGCGGCCCCGCAGCGCGGGGAGGAACTGGAACGCACCGAGCAGGCTGTAGGTGGTGACGCTAAGGATGTGCGTCACCACAGGCACGGGCGAGGCGAAGAACCGGGCGTTCTGGGCGGTGATGGCGGCACCGCCGGTCAGTTCCGTCAGCCGCACCGCGCCGGCGATCACCGGGATGAGGCTGAGAAGGATCAACCCGGCGGGCACCGGCCACTGGGGGCGGCGGCGGACACGGGGGACGGGGGCGCTGCTGGCGTGTGTTGTCACGGCGTGGTCCTTGGCTGGGATGGCTGGCGGCGGTGGTACATGAATCACGCGGTGTACGGCGTACACCTGATGCGGCCACGTTAGGTGTACGGCGTACACTTGTCAATAGAGAACCGTTAGGGAAGGGTGGCCGGATGACCCAGCAAGCGGAGCGCACGCGCCGGATCCCGTTGAGCCGGGACCGCGTCCTGGCTGCCGCCGTCGTGCTGGCCGATCAGGTGGGGATCGAGGCGCTGAGCATGCGCCGTCTGGCGCAGGAACTCGGCGTCGTGCCGATGGCGCTGTACAAGCACGTGGCCAACAAGGAGGAACTCCTTGACGGCATGGTGGACGCCCTTGTCAGCGAGATCGATCCTCCCGTCCGCGATGCCGGCTGGAAGGACACCGTGCGCCTGAGGGTGCTCTCGGCGCGGGGGGCGCTGCTGCGGCATCCGTGGGCCCGGCAAGTGCTGGAATCGCGCACGAATAAAACGCCGGCGGTCCTTGGCTACATGGACTCGTTCATCGGCATGTTCCTGGCCGGAGGCTTCTCCGTGGACCTGACCCATCACGTCATGCATGCCCTCGGCAGCCGCATGTGGGGGTTTACCCAGGAGCTGTTCGACGACTCCGCCGGCGGGGACGCCGCAGGGCTGGCCACCCTTCCGCCGGAAGCGCAGGCGGCCATGTTCCAGGAGATGGCCGAGCGGTATCCGAACATCCTGAAGGTCGCCTCCGCCTCCGCGCACCAGGACTCCGTGGTGGGCCAGGGGTGCGATGACCAGTTCGAGTTCGAGTTCGCCCTGGACCTGCTCCTGGACGGCTTCGAGCGGCTGCACCGGCAGCACTGGAGCTCCACTCCGGCGCAGACCACTCCGGCGCAAACCAGTCCGGCACAGACCTCCACGCCGGCAACGCCCTGACCGGCCCCTACTCCTCCAGGAACCGCAGCAGGTACGGAAGAGTGGTCCGCATGGCGCGCAGGTCGCCCCCGCTCGCGGCCAGCTCGCCCAAATAATCGCCGTGGCTGCCCGGCACGATCATCAGGCGCGCCCCGGGAATGACCCGTGACATCCGCACGGCGTGGTCAGCGCTGACGACGTCGCGGTCGGCGCTCAGCACCAGGGTGCGGGCCGTGATGCGGCGCAGGTCCTCGTCCGGCCAGCCGGGAAAGGTCAGGATCCGCTGGCGGTCCAGTTCGAACATCCGCTCGAGGTGTCCGGGCTCCGGGTTCAGCCGGCGGTCCGCGTCCTGGTACACCTCCGGCATGTCATCGAGGGTTGCCTTTTCCATCCCCTTCCAGAATTCATCGCCCACAGCGTCGCGGCTGGCGAAGGTGGAGGCGGCAATCAGGCACCGCACCATGGACGGATGCCTCATGGCCAGCGCGAGCGCGGTGTGGCCCCCGGCGCTGAACCCGAGCACATCCACGGAGTCCACGTTGAGCTCATCGAGCACGGCTTTGATGTCCTCTGCCGATCCTTCGGCGGTGAGCGGCCGGGCGGTAGCCGCGGTCCGGCCGTGGCCTTCCTCTTCGACGGCGATCACCTGCAGGCTCTCGGCCAGCAGCGCGGGGATGAGGCCGGCGAAGTTGGTCTCGATGCTCGAGCCTCCGCCGGGAATCAGCAACAGCGGGGGCTCGCCGGCCCGCGGGTGACCATGGACCTCGTAGTACATGCGGAGGTCGCCGTTCGCCGCGTAACCGTGGGTGAATGTCACACGGCATGTTACCGCCGCTCATACCGGGCTGAACAGGGCCTTGCGGACGACGGCGGGAGATTCCCGCCGTCGTCGTGTTGCGTTGCAGGTCAGGCGTTGACGGACTCGGCGATGATCGCGTCGACCTGGCCCAGCGCCTCCCTCATGCCTTCTTCCATGCCCATGGCGACGATCTTCTCCATCTGCTCCTCCGCCTCAAACGTGGACAGGATGGTCATTCGCGTGCGGTCGCCGATTGGCTCCAGCGTCACAACTCCGTGGATCGTCCCCATGTCGGCCACGGGGTCGCCGTTGTCGTCCGCGAAGCCATCATCGAACTCCAGCCGGTGCGGGGCGTTGATGGTCACGAACCGCCACCAGCCGCGGGCCTTCTCCCCCTCGGGTCCCGTCATGTAGTAGCTGGCCTCGCCGCCCGGGACGAACTCGTGCTTTTCGAAGGTGGCCGGCCACGTGGGCGGCCCCCACCAGCGCTCGAGCTGGCGCGGGTCTTCCCAGATTTGCCAGACGCGCCCAACTCCGGCATCGAACTCGGCGACCACGGTGAGGCTCAACGCCTCAAGATTCTTGACTGAACTGACAACCGTCATGACGAACTCTCCTATCCTTCAGTTTCCTTCAGCTTGGCCTTGCGATTTCTTGGTTGATCTGGCGCCTGCCTGCGTCTCGCCAGGTTCCGGGGCGGCCGATTCGGCAAGCAGGTCCGCAATCCGGTCGGCGCGCTGGCGCCAAATGACCTCGTAGTCGTCCAGCAGGCGGCGGGCCCGCTGCAGGCCGTCATGGTTGGCCCGCACGATCTGCTCCCTTCCCCGCTTCTCCTTCGAGACAAGGGAAGCGCGTTCCAGCACCGCCACATGCTTCTGGACGGCCGCAAAACTCATGGCGTAGAGGGCAGCGAGCCCGGAGACCGAGTACTCGCCCACTGTCACCCGGCGCACGATGTCCCTGCGGGTCGCGTCGGCGAACGCCTGGAAAAGGCGGTCGAGTTCGTCGTCGTTGAGCTGGGTTCGGAGCTGATCTACAACCATTTGGTTGTAGGATAGTCCGACCGCTCGGGCGTGTCAATGGGTCACGAAGCGACCCCGGGCGGCCCCGGCGCTGGGCGGCAAGGGGCCGGTGTGCGGAGCGTGTGCCGAGCGTAGAGTGAGCCCATGAAGCGTGTGGTGATCGACCGCTTCGGCGGCCCCGAAGTCCTGCAGGTGGTGGAGGTCGACGATCCACGGCCCGGCCCGGGCGAAGTCCGCGTCAGGGTCCTGGCTTCGGGGGTCTCTTTCACCGATGCCCAGCTGCGCGCCGGCACTTACCTCGGCGGACCGAAGCCGCCTTTCACGCCCGGCTATGAGCTCGTCGGCATCGTTGACGAGCTCGGGCCCGGTTGCTCGCGGGTACGGGTCGGGGACCGCATCGGCGCGCTGACGGTGTGGGGCGCCAACGCCGAGCGCGTCTGTGTGCCGGAGGCATACGCGGTGGATGTGCCTGAGGCCCTCGATCCGGCCGAGGTCGTGAGCCTCGTCTTCCCCTACATGACCGCCTACCAGCTGCTGCACCGGACGGCCCAGGCGAAGCCCGGGGAGAGCGTCCTGGTTCACGGCGCGGCAGGCAGGGTGGGCGCCGCCATCCTCGAGCTCGGAGCACTGGCCCGCCTCCGCCTCTACGGGACCGCCGCCGGCCGGGACCGCGCCGCAGTGGAGCGGCTGGGCGCGGTGGCGATCGACTATCAGAACGAGGATTTCCTGGCCCGAGTGCGCGGGCTCACCGGCGACGGCGTAGACATTGCCCTCGACGGGATCGGTGGGCCGTTGTCTCTGCGCTCCTTCCGGGCGCTGCGGCCCGGCGGCCGGCTCGTTGTGTTTGGCCGCTACGCCACCATCGCGCAGGGGCGCAAGAACTGGCCGGGCGTGATCGCCTGGTACGCGGCAACGGGGAGCGTCGCACTCTGGGGCTGGCTGTCACCCCGCCGAAAGGTGCTGTCCTACCGGATCCAGAAGCTGCGCATCCACCACCAGGACTGGTTCAGGGCAGACTTCTTCGCGCTGCTCGAGTTGCTTCGCCGCGGCGAGATTCACCCGGTGGTGGCCGAGCGCCTGCCGCTTTCCGACGTTCGTCGCGCCCATGAGCTGCTGGGGAGCACCGCGGCGAAAGGGAAGATCGTGCTCGTACCCTGATCGGGCCCCGCCGGGTTCGCGGGAAGCCTGCGAGGTCGCCGGAAGGCTCCGGCGAGTCCGCACGTTTCCGGCGACTTCGCGGCCCAACGCCACGAGGGAGGATAGTTTTAGGGCATGACGGCAAGCTACAGGTACGACGTCGAGGTTCTGCACCTCCTTGTCTCGCCGGCGCACGCCTACTTCGGCCGCGCCCGCGATGGTGCGGCGCAGGTCCCCACGACGGACGCGGACCAGGTGGAACTGGTGGCCGGCAAGGGCATCGTCGGCGACCGGTTCTTCGGCAAGGCCGCGCACATGGACGCCGCCGTTACCCTCCTCGCGATCGAGGCCCTCGAGGCGATGGCCGAGGAGCTGGCAGCCGGCCCCTTTGACCCGCTCCTGACCCGGCGCAATGTGGTCCTCCGGGGCGCCCACCTCGCTCCCCTGCTCGGCGAAGAGTTCGCGCTTGAATCGAAGGGCAACGTGGTCCGGCTCCGGGCCGGACGGCCAGCCCACCCCTGCGCGTGGATGGACCGGATGCTTGCCCCGGGCGCGCACGCCGCCATGCGCGGCCGGGGAGGCGTGCGCTGCCAGCCGCTTTCGACCGGCCTCCTGAGCCGCGGCCCGGCCGTGCTGGTCAGCCCCGTCCCGCTCGACCCCGGGCAGGCCGGCGTCCCCACGCTGCTGCGCCCCTCCCGGCTGCCGTAGCCCGGCGGAGACGCGGGAGGCGCGGACGACGGCGGGCGTTGCGTGATCCAGCGGGCGGCGATCATGCTCTTTGCCGCGGATGTGGAACAAATGCACATCCGAATCGCCGGCAGGAAATAGGCTCGGACTCATCGATCAGGCGGCCGCACGGCAACCGCCAAGTGCAAAACCGGTGAAGGAGCCAGGGTGGACACCCGAAAGCTGAAGTATTTTCTGGCTGTTGTTGACCACGACGGGTTCAGCCGGGCCGCGGAGCACCTGCTCATCGCCCAGCCATCGCTCTCGCAGACCATCGCCGCCCTCGAGAAGGAGCTGGGCGTGCCGCTCTTCCACCGGATCGGGCGGCGGGCGGTGCTCACCGAGGCGGGCAAGGAGCTGATCGGGCCGGCCCGGCTGGTGATGCGCAACCTCGATGCGGCGCAGTCCGCGGTGCAGTCGGTGCGCGGGCTGCGCAGCGGACGGCTGGACATCGTCACGATGCCCTCACCCGGGATCGAGCCCCTGTCCTCGATGATCGCCGCCTTCACCCGTGCGCATCCCCTGGTCCGGCTCAATGTCAGCGCCGCCTTCACCCCGGAGGACGTCATCGAGTCTGTCCGAAGCGGCAGCACGGAGATCGGGCTGGCAGGCTCCCCCACGCCCATCAAGGTTCCCGGCGTTGAGGTGCTGGAGCTCGATCGCCAGCCGCTGATCCTTCTCGTCAATCCCCAGTCCGATACGTTTGGCGCCGCAACAACGATCCAACGCGAGGAGCTGGCCGGCCACCGCCTGGTCGCGAGCCAGCGCGGCTCGCTGATGCGCTGGCTTGTGGACGATGCACTGGCGCGTGGGATCGACGCCGAAATCGTCGTCGAGGTCGCCCACCGGACCTCGATCCTGCCCTTGGTCCTGGCCGGGGTCGGCCACGCCGTGATGCCGTCGTCGTGGGCGCCCCTGGCGCACAAATCGGGGCTGCGGTCGCTGCTGATCGAACCCGTGTCCTACCTGGATGTTGCCGTTCTCAGCCGGAGGGACGACCTGACCCCCGCGGCCCGTTCCTTCCTGGCGGTGGCGCGGCTGCACGCGGCCCCGCAACCGCAAGGAAGGACAGACACGCCTCCCCCGGCACATCATCAATAGGCTGAACCTATCTAGCGGATCGGATCTTGGTCTTGGACGGCATGTGGTGCCGGCCCGTCTACTTGAAGAGGAAGGCAGTGTGACGCTGCTAACACACTCAACGAGGAGGTAGGCACATGAGCGCCACCCAGAAATTCAGCATCGCT
>Ga0207645_10001053_pt1 | contig 22848 bp, 15 predicted proteins | sample KBSM53metaG_FD_184331 | JGI IMG/M metagenome (GOLD analysis project Ga0207645, IMG submission 184331) | Miscanthus rhizosphere microbial communities from Kellogg Biological Station, Michigan, USA - KBS M5-3 metaG (SPAdes) (version 2) | ecosystem: Host-associated > Plants > Roots > Rhizosphere >...
CCCACCTTGATTGATCACTGCTGACGTGTGTAACTCGTAGTTCCTCTGCACAGAATCCGGCCACTCGTCGCCAGGATTCGACGCGCACATCGCGATTTTTGTTAGGACTTTCACTTTTCGCGATGGCACTGACGTTGCCCCGCGCTGACCGACTCCCGCCGCTCCCCCGCCGGAAGATCAGAAGGATTCACCAGTGTTTCAGCTCGCGCGGCGAGGTAACTGCCTCGCAAAGGTATCCGTGTGTCTCGCCGTTTTTCTTGGCGTCACGATCGCGATGAGTCCGCAAGAAGCAGCAGCGCAGGGCAGCCGGCCAACGGTGTCCGTGACCAGCCCTGCGGACGGCGCCACCTACCCGGCGGGTGCTACGGTTCCTTTCTCGGCAACAGCCTCGGATCGCAACGGTATCGCACGCATCGAGTTGTACGTGGACTCGGTCTTATACGCGACGTCGTACTCGGAGACGGCCACCATTTCACTGACCAATGTGGCGCCAGGCTCGTATACGTTGACCGCCGTCGCGTGGGACGGCAGGGGTTTCTCGTCGACTTCCCCCGGCATCACCTTGATCGTCAGCTCGCCCAGCGGCGGAGGTGGTGGAGGAAACACGCCACCCTCGCTGTCGGTGACGAGCCCCGCGATCGGAGCAATTTATTCCGTCGGCGCCACGATTCCGTTTTCGGTGGCGGCATCGGATCCTGACGGGACCATCACGTGGGTCGGCTTTTATGTGGACTCCGTGCTGCAGTCGTCGACGACCTCGAGTCCCTACAGCACGTCGTTATCGAACCTCACGACCGGCGTCCATAAGTTGACAGCTATCGCGTGGGACAACGCAGGTGCGTGGACGGCGTCTGCCGATCGCACAGTCACAGTGAGCTCGTCTACCGTCGTGAATCAGCCACCGTCGGTCTCAGTGACGAGCCCCGCGAGCGGAGCAAGCTATCCCGCCGGCGCGCCGATTACGTTTTCGGTAGCGGCATCGGATCCCGACGGGACCGTCACATGGGTTGGATTTTATGTGGACTCCGTCTTGAGCTCGTCTACGACCTCGAGTCCCTACAGCACGTCGTTGTCAAACCTTTCAACCGGCGTCCATAAGTTGACGGCCATCGCGTGGGACAACGCAGGTTCATGGACAACGTCTGCCGATCTCACTGTGACTGTAGGCTCGTCTGCTGTCGTCGTCACACAGCCCGCCGTAGTGATCACCAGTCCCACGAACGGAGCGAGCTATCCCACCGGCGCGACGATTCCGGTTTCGGCGACGGCATCGGACTCTGACGGCACCATCACATGGGTCGGCTTTTATGTCGACTCCGTCTTGCAGTCGTATGTGACCTCGAGTCCCTACAGCACGTCGTTGTCCAACGTCGCGACCGGCATCCATACCTTGACAGCGATCGCGTGGGACAACGCAAGTCACTGGACAACGTCTGCGCCGATAACGGTGACCGTTGGATCATCCGGTAGTCCTTCGAATCAGCCACCAGCAGTGTCACTCACGGCTCCCGCTGCCGGCGCAACATTCACCGCCCCAGCATCGATCACCCTGAGCGCCACGGCCAGCGACGTCGATGGCACCATCGCGCGGGTGGATTTCTACGCCAACGGAACGCTCCTCGGGACGGACACGAGTAGTCCCTACAGTTTTTCGTGGACGAATGTCGCGGCGGCCAACTACGCGCTCACAGCAGTCGCTCGCGACAATGGCGGCGCCACTACTGTTTCGTCAACACGAGACATCTCGGTGAAACCTGCGAACTTGCCGAGCACCGCCATCTTCACTCCGTCCAGTAACGACGCGACTGCCGTCGACCGTTACGTCCTCGAGGTATTCCCTGTCGGCGCAGACACGACGGTCGCCAATCCAGTGGCAACTCGCGACCTGGGGAAACCGGCGATTACAAATGGTGAATGCCGCGTCGATATCTCGTCGACGATTCTGGCGCTGGCACCCGGCTCGTACATCGCGACAGTCACCGCTGTTGGCAGCGGTGGAAGCACACAGAGCGCGCCCTCTCCGCAGTTCACGCGGTGACGTTCTAAACGCGCGGGGCCCGCCGCGGTCACGTGATGAATGCGGCGGCCCTTCCGCGTTGCGCTGAAATGCGCAGGGTGGTCACCTCAGGATCCCCCTTAATTGATCACTGTCGACGAGCGTAACTCACAGTTCCTCTGCACAGAATCCGGCCACACGTCACCTTCAAACCGGGATTTTTACTGAGGACTTTCGCATCGCGCGATGGCACCGACGTTGCCCCTAGAATCGCTGACTCCGCCGGTCCCCCGCCGGAAATTCAAAGGAATCAGCAGTGTTTCAACTCATTCGGCGAGGTGGCAACCTCGCAACGGTATCTGTGTGTCTCGGCGTTGTTAGTGGCCTCGCAATCACGATAGGGCCCCAAGAAGCAGCGGCGCAATCCAATCTGCGTCCAACGGTGTCAGTGACCAGCCCAACGACCGGCGCCATCTATTCGGCGGGCGCGCCGATTCCGTTTTCAGTGGCGGCATCGGATCCGGACGGGACCATCACCTGGGTCGGCTTTTATGTCGACTCCGTGCTGCAATCGTCTACGACCTCGAGTCCGTACAGCACCTCGCTGTCCAACCTCGCGCCCGGCGTCCACAAGTTGACGGCTGTCGCGTGGGACAACGCCAGTGCCTGGACATCCTCTGCCGACCGCATGGTGACGGTGAGTTCGTCTACTGTCGTCAACCAGCCTCCGTCGGTGTCGGTGACGAGCCCCGCGACGGGGGCGAGCTATGCCGCCGGCGCGCCGATTACGTTTTCGGTGGCGGCTTCGGATCCTGACGGGACCATCACCTGGGTCGGGTTTTATGTCGACTCTGTGTTGCAGTCGTCTACAACCTCGAGTCCGTACAGCACCTCGTTGTCCAACCTCGCACCCGGCCTCCACAAGTTGACGGCGATCGCGTGGGACAACGCCAGTGCCTGGACATCGTCTGCCGACCGCATGGTGACGGTGGGTTCGTCTACTGTCGTGAACCAGCCGCCGTCGGTCTCGGTGACGAGCCCCGCGACGGGAGCGACTTATGCCACCGGCGCGCCGATTACGTTTTCAGTAGCGGCATCGGATCCGGACGGGACCATCACCTGGGTTGGGTTTTATGTCGACTCCATGCTGCAGTCGTCTACGACCTCGAGTCCGTACAGCACCTCGTTGTCCAACCTCGCACCCGGCGTCCACAAGTTGACGGCTGTCGTATGGGACAACGCCAGCGCCTGGACATCGTCTGCCGATCGCACGGTCACCATCGGAGCGTCGGGTACTCCCTCGAATCAGCCACCAGTAGTGACACTCACCGCGCCCGCCGCCGGGACAACGTTCACCGCGCCCGCGTCGATTACGGTCAGCGCCGACGCCAGCGACGTCGATGGCACGATCGCGCAGGTGGACTTCTACGCAAACGGAACGCTCATCCGCACCGACACCAGCAGTCCCTACTCCATTTCGTGGACGAATGTGACGGCAGCCGACTACTCGGTTACAGCCATCGCTCGCGACAATGCCGGCGCGGCTACGGTTTCGTCAACGCGGGACATCTCGGTGAGACCCGCGAGCTTGCCGAGCACGGCCGTCTTCGTTCCATCGAGTAATCACGCAACTGCTGTCGACCGCTATGTCCTCGAGGTATTCCCTGTCGGCGCAGACCCGACCGTCTCGAATCCCGTAGCAACCAGCGACTTGGGGAAGCCGGCGATTTCAAATGGTGAATGCCGCGCCGACATCTCGTCGACAGTTCTGGGCCTGAGCCCCGGCGCGTACATCGCGACAGTCACCGCCATGGGAAGCGGCGGGAGCACACAGAGCGCACCCTCTCCGCAGTTCACGCGGTGACCGGTTCCGGGTTCGTTCGCGCGCGACACTGCGCGTCATCGCACGCTCTGGCGCGAGTACGTTACACCATCAACGACGACGGGTGCCGATCGGATCAGTCACTACGTACAGACTGATCCGCTACGCTGCCCTCTCGTTCAGAAGTGCGTCAATTTCCGATCTGCAGGCCGATGATTTCTCCCGACACAATCAACTCGACGCGACGGTTCTTCTGTCGCCCCTCGGCGGTATTGTTGTCGGCAACCGGCGTGGTCTTGCCGAAGCCACGAGCCGTGACACTCTCCGCGGGCAAGCCTTGCTGGACCAGATAGCCGCGCACGGTGTCGGCACGCTGCTCCGAGAGCGTCTGATTCAACTCGTCACTACCCGTGCTATCCGTGTGGCCTTCCACATCGAATCGCAAACCGGGATGCGCCAACGCAATTCCAGAGAGCCTCGCTAACGCCTCGCGCGTCGGCGGGCGCAGATCGTATTTCCCTGTGTCGAACAATACGTCGGCCATCGTGACAACGAGGCCACGCGCGCTGTCCCGCGTCTCCATGATGCGATTGAACTGCTCGAGCAACTGTGCGCGCAGTGCCTCCGCGGCCTTCCACGCCCGTTCGGTTTCGGCCCTCGCTTGCTCGGTCTGAAGCTGCGCCTCTCGTGCCGCGGCGTCTCGCGCTGCGGCCTCTGCCCTGAGTTGCGCCTCCTGGCGCGCCGCCTCCGCTTCGCGCGCGGCTGCTTCCGCCCGTAGTTGAGCCTCGCGCGCCGCCGCGAGCTCCGCCTGTCGCCGCGCTTCCGCTTCTGTTCGCTGCTTCGCGGCCGCGGCTTCCGCCTCTGTTCGCTGCCTCACGGCAGCGGCTTCCGCAGCAGCTTTCGCTTCTGCCTCGGCCTTCGCCTTCGCCGCGGCGGCCGCCTGCTCGGCAGCGATCCGCTCCTCCTCCTTCCGTTCGACAGTGAGTGAGCGAGCATCCTCAGATGACTGCGCCGTCTGCCGAGCCAGCGAGACGACGTCCTTCGTCTTGCGCGTGAGCGCGTTCTCGGCAAGCTCCAGTCCGCCTTCAGCCTTCGAGAAGATCTCGGGTGCGTACTTGCCAGCGCCTTGCGTGCGTGCGATCTCCACGGCGTTGCGCGCCTGGTACATCTCGAGAGGGACGTTCTTCAGGTCGAGTGACAGCGCAAGCGGGTTCTCCCGGACCTGATACTGGTTCCGCTTCATCAACTTGTAGTCTTCCACGATGAAGAGGCGGCCTTTTGTGTTCTTGCGAACGTCGTTCTCGAGGATCAGCATCTCGCTCGGCTGGCGGACGAACGGGTAGGGTTCCGCCGTGACGAACAACGAGAAACTTTGAAGCTGCGTCGTCACCTTCAGCGCGCCGCCGCCGTTTTTGTCGCGTCGAACCTCGCCAAGATTGACGGCTCGCCCTTCGGGCGAAACGGCCCACACCACATACGAGAGGAATTCCGTGCCGATCGGCGTAGGAAGGGCGAGTCCCCGCGCCTTCACCTCAATCGTCGTCACCGACCCCTTGGCCTCCACCTTCGCTTCGCCGGTGGCGGCAGGAATGAGCCCGGAGCTTTTGAGATCGACCGTCGTTCCACCGCCACCCACGTTGTAGCCGATCGCCTTGATCGACCGTCCGGTCACGTCTGAGGCTGGCGCCTGCGGTGATTGTGATTGCGTATGTGCCGCCGACACGAGGAGCACGGACAATCCGAGAGTAGAAAGCAGTGTCTTCTGCAACATCGTCATTCATCCGAATTGAACAAGTTACCTTGCACATTAGAGAGTCGAGGTTCTTCAGAGGGCAAAAGTGTGGCCACAGGGGTGACCTCTAACTGAACGATCTCGGTGCATTTCCGTCATGGACCTTCCATAGTTACGCGCGGCCCGCCACGGCCGGTCGCGGGCGGCGGTCTATTCGATTTCGGGACGATCGCGCCTCTCGTGCAGACGCCCTTCAACGAGCGGCCTCACCGGACGCGCGAAGTCGATCGGTAATCTCGTTCTGTGCCCGATCTACTCATTGCAACTTGAGGTTGCGGATCGCACAATGTGCGTTCCGTTCACAACGTTTTCCCTGCTCAACAAGAAGGAGGATCGACGATGGGTTTTCTCTACTGGATCATTGTCGGGCTCATTGCCGGATGGCTCGCGGGCGTCGTGATGAAAGGCGGTGGATACGGCGTGCTGATGGACATCGTTCTCGGTGTCATTGGCGGCATTCTCGGTGGATGGCTCTTCGGCGCCCTCGGCTTTTCCTCGGGGGGAGGCCTCGTTGGATCGATCATCGTCGCATTCGTTGGTGCAGTCGTTCTCGTGGCAATCACGCGGATGCTTCGACGCGTGTAGCCACGACAGAGTCCGCACATGAACCAGACCAGCGAGCCCAGCGCCGAACACATCCGGCTTCAGGACGACCGCGAGGGACGAGCCGCGTGGAAGAAGTGGGGACCGTATCTGAGCGAGCGGCAGTGGGGCACCGTGCGCGAAGACTACAGCTCCAACGGCGACGCCTGGAATTACTTCTCCCACGACAACGCTCAGTACCGCGCATACCGGTGGGGTGAGGACGGGCTCGCCGGCATCTCCGACAATCGTCAGTTGCTTTGCTTCGCCGTGGCGCTGTGGAACGGGCGCGATCCGATCCTCAAGGAACGACTATTCGGGCTGAGTAACAGCGAGGGCAATCACGGCGAAGATGTCAAGGAGTACTACTTCTATCTCGATAGTACGCCGACTCACTCGTACATGAAGTACCTCTACAAGTACCCGCACGCCGAGTACCCGTATGTGCAAATCATCGAAGCCAACAAGGCGCGCGACAAACATGCAGAGGAATACGAACTGCTCGATACTGGCATCTTCGACGAGGACCGCTACTTCGATGTCTTCGTCGAGTACGCGAAGGTCGAGCCCGAGGACGTCCTGATTCAGATCACCGTGCGCAACCGCGGACCCGAGCCGGCCGAGATCCACGTCCTCCCCACCTTGTGGTTTCGCAATACCTGGTCATGGCGTCAGAAGGAGGAGAAACCGGAACTGAAGGTCCTCGCTGCCGGCACCGACGTGCGAGCCATCAGCGCGAAGCATCGTCTCCTCGGAGAACGATTTCTCTACTGCGACGCCGCAGTCGATCTGCTGTTCACTGAAAACGAAACGAACACTCAGCGAGCATTCAATCAGCCCAACACGCAGCCGTATTCCAAGGACGGCATCATTCAGGCCGTGGTCCGCGGAAACAAGAACGCCATCAACCCAGAATCGCGCGGGACCAAAGCTGCTGCCCACTATCGACTCACAGTGCCAGCGAAGGGACGGCAGGTGGTTCGACTGCGACTCGCCGACCAATCGCCCGACAAGCTGCGGGCTCCGTTTGGGAAGGCATTCAACGCGACGTTCAAGGACCGCGTGTCGGAAGCCGACGCATTCTATGCGGCGATCACGCCAGACACGTTGACCCGCGACGAGGCGAACGTCATGCGCCAGGCGCTCGCCGGCATGCTCTGGAGCAAGCAGTACTTCTATTACGACCTGGCCGAGTGGCTGCGCGAGCACGGCGACAAGCCCGAGGACGGAGTGCGCGCAAACGTCCGCAACAAGGACTGGTTCCACTTGTACAACGCCGACGTCATCTCGATGCCGGACAAATGGGAGTACCCCTGGTACGCCGTCTGGGACCTGGCCTTCCATACCGTCCCGTTGTCATTGGTCGACGTTGATTTCGCCAAGGACCAACTACAGCTGTTCCTTGGTCACCACTACCTGCATCCAAACGGCCAGATGCCGGCCTACGAGTGGAACTTCTCCGACGTCAATCCTCCGGTTCACCCGTGGGCGGTCTGGACTGTTTACAGCTACGACAAGCAGCTCCGCGGGCGCGGCGACCTGGCCTTCCTCAAGTTCTGCTTCGAGAAGCTCTCGCTGAATTTCACCTGGTGGGTGAACCGCAAGGATGTCGATGGCAACAACGTATTCGCGGGAGGGTTCCTCGGCCTGGATAACATCGGCGTCTTCGATCGCAGCAGCACGCTGCCAACCGGCGGCAACCTGGAGCAATCCGACGGCACCGCGTGGATGGCCTTCTTCGCATCGGTGATGCTGCAGATCGCTGTTGAGCTCGCGATGGAAGACGACGCCCACTACGAGGCGATGGCGTTGAAATATTTCGAGCACTTCCTGTGGATCGCCTCGGCCATGGACAACCCGAGTCATACGGGGATCAAGCTCTGGGATCATTACGACGGCATCTACTATGACGTGCTGCGATTCCCCGATGGCAATGGCGTCCCGCTCAAGGTGCGTTCGTTGGTGGGCCTGCTTCCACTCGCGGCGACCACAGTGTTGCCGGCCAACCTGCGGGAACGGTTGCCGCGCTTCTTCGACGAAGCGCAGTGGTTCCTCGAGCGCCACCCGCACACGGCGGCGGTTCTCACAGTTCCGCTGAATGTCGGAGCCGGCGGCAGCCGGATCCTGTCGCTGGTCAACCCGGACAAGCTACGCCGGATACTCGGTTACATGCTCGATGAGACTGAGTTCCTCAGTCCATATGGGATTCGCTCGCTGTCGCGTTATCACGCCGATCACCCCTATGTCTTCAGTGCGGGCGGGCAAGAGTACGCGGTCCGTTACGTCCCTGGCGACTCGGACACCGGGATGTTCGGAGGCAACTCCAACTGGCGCGGACCGATCTGGATGCCGATGCAGCTCATGCTCATTCGTGCCCTGGTCAACCAGTACGCGCACCTGGGAAATGACTTCAAAGTCGAGTGTCCTGTCGGCTCGGGCCGTCAGTTGAACCTTCTGGAAGTCAGCGAGGAGCTCGCTCGCCGGCTGTCACGGCTGTTCATCCGCGACAAGAGCGGACATCGACCTTCTCACGGCCGTCACGGCCGATGGAACGATGAGCACTGGCGCGACCACGTGCTGTTCTACGAGTACTTCCATGCGGACACAGGAGCCGGCGTCGGGGCCAGCCATCAGACCGGCTGGACTGGCGTCATCGCCTTCCTGATCCAGGGGTTCAAGGCGGTCGACGCCGAGAAGGTTCTGGAGAAGGGGATGGGCGCGGTGACAGAAGTGAGCGCCGACGTCGCCAGAGAGACCGACAAACCGGAAGCCGTGGAAGTCGCCGAGGAGATCCAAGAGCAGGTGGCGGAGAAACTGGTTGAGCAGGTGCTCGAAACGGTTCAACAACAGGTATCACAGGCTATTAAGGACCAGGGTGGACCGGCCACGAACCTCCAGGAGAAGATCCAGGAGATCGTCATGGAGAAGGTCGCCGACGCCGTCCAGAAAAAGGCGGAAGAAGTGCAGCAGGCCGACCACCGAACCGAGGAGAAGAAGGAAATCCTGTGACCCGTGAAGGCAACACTACTGGGCGGCGGGCGGGCGCGCGCCGCCGCGCGGGCCGGGTCCTTCGGTCCCACCCGATTTCTTCAGCAGCGCGACGGTGCTTTCCTGCGGCACAGGCAACTGCGCGACGATCGTCTTGCCCATCGCGACGTCGAGCGGTGTGTAACCTTGCTTGCTCGTCGCGTTGACGTCCATGCCCTGATCGATCAGGAACTGCACGATGGTGTCCGCTCCACGCAGAGCGGCGCCGTGAAGCGCGTTCTCGCCGCGATTGTCGGTCTGCTTGATGTCGAGCCCTGCGGCCATCATGACCTTGACCGTCTCGAGCGCGTCGCGCTCGCTACCGCGTGTGTTCTTGTCGCGATACCCGATGCCTGCGGCAAGCATGAGGGCGTTGGCTCCGCCCTTGGTCGTCAGCGTCGGGTTCGCGCCTTTCGCGAGCAGCAGCCGGATCACCTCGTGGTCGCCGGCGCGCGCGGCGCGCATCATCGGCGTGGCGCCTTCACCGAGCGTCGTGTCGCCGAAATCCATTCCACTGCGCACCGTGAGCGGGCGGTTGAGCGGGACGTCCAACTGCGCGCCATGATCGATGATCGCCGTGACGACGTCCAGGGTCGGAAGCGGATCGTCGGTCGTGCGATTTGGCATCGCCGTCCAGTCTTCGTTGCGGATGTCGATCATCGCGTAGAGCGCCGTCCGGCCGCCGGCATCGACGATGTTCACGTCGGCGCCGCGGTCGATCAGGAACTTCGCCAGCGTGTACTGCTTGTTCATGATCGCGGCGACGAGCGGCGTGACGTTGTCCACGTCACCGTGATTGACGTCGACGCCGGCGTCGAGCATGACGGCCGCCGACTCCATGTCGCCTTCGCGCGCCGTGAACATCAGCGCGGTGAACCCGCCGCGCGGGATGGGAGAAATCGCCGACGCGGCGCTCAGCTTGGGCGGTTTCGTCTCGCGATCGAATCCCCGGATCCTCCAGTCGGCGCCACGCTCGAGCAGGAGCTTGACGACCGGAGCGTGACGCTCGGCCGCAGCCCACATCAACGCCGTCTGTCCCTTGTAGCGCTCCCTGGCGTTCACGTCGGCGCCCCGATCGAGCAGCATCCGTACCGCGTCCACATTGCCCGTACGAGCGGCGCTCATCAGAACCGTCTCGCCGTCAGGTGTCGACAACGCTTTCGCATCTGCGCCCGCGTCGAGCAGCACCTTGACCAGATCCGCGTTCCCGGAGGTGGCCGCTTCCGACAGCGGCGAGGCGCCGAACCGGTTGGTCGTGGCCGCGTGTGCACCGGCGCCAATCAGGAGCTTGACCGCCTCGACGTCATTCCAATGGGCAGCCCAATGCAGCGCCGTGGTCCCGTCGGGTTGCGGCGCGTTGACGTCGACGCGCTTGCTCACCATCGAACGCAGCGCCGCGATGTCGTTTCGTTGCGCCGCGTCAGCGGCATCCGAGGTCCCTGCAGATGCAAGCGCCGGCATCACGCCGATCAGCAGACAGCCAAGAAGACAAGTGGTTGATCGCATGGCCAACGCCTTTTCAGAACTTACACGTCCGACAGCAGACCCGTGCTGTCGCCGACCTTTTCCTGCCTGACCCCGGCCTTGTCGAGGATCGTCAGCAACAGGTTGGACATCGGCGTGCCTTCGGGATACGTCAGGTGACGCCCGCCCTTCAGCCGCCCAGCCGCGCCACCAGCAATCAAGACCGGCAGCGGTGCGTGATTGTGGACGTTGCTGTTGCTCATGGCGCTGCCGTAGAGGATCAGCGAGTGATCGAGCAGGTTGCCATCGCCGTCCGGCGTCGACTTCAACCGGTCGAGCAGATACGCGACCTGCGACACGTGGAAGGCGTTGATCTTGGCGAGCGTTTCGAGCCGCGCCGGGCTGTTCTGATGATGCGACGCCGGGTGGAACGCTTCCGAGATCCCCAGTTTCGGAAACGTCCGGTAGCTGACCTCGCGCGCCATCATGAACGTCGAGATTCGGGTGATGTCGGCCTGGAACGCGATCGCCATCAGGTCGAACATCAGCTTCGTGTGAGCCTCGTGATCGTCGGGAATGCCCGTGGGCGACTCCGGCACCGCCAGCGACGCATTCGATGCCTGACGCTCGGAGATCTGGATCCGGCGCTCGATCTCGCGGACGGCGTCCAGATATTCGGCGACCCGGCTGCGATCCTTCACGCCGAGATCGCCCTGCAGCCGGCGCACCTGTCCGGTGATCGCGTCGAGGATGCTGCGCTGTGTCTCGATGCGCTCGAGGCGCTCTTTCACGGTGGCGCCATCGCCGAACATGCGGTCGAAGACGACGCGCGGGTTGATCTCCATCGGCAGCGGAGACGTCGGGGTCCGCCAGGCGATCGTGTTCATGTAGGTGCAGCTGAACCCGACGTCGCAGGAACCGACGAGACCGCTGTAGTCCTCGACCGCCAGTTCCAGTGATGGCAGGAGCGTGTCCTGGCCAATTTGCGCCGCCGCCATCTGGTCGATCGTGACGCCAGCTTGAATGTCGGCACCGTCTGTGCGCCTGGGGTGCACGCCATTCAGGAACACCGCCGGGCAGCGCGTGTGGTCGCCGCCGTTGTCGCCCGCCCCCTGCGGTCCGGCCTGCGCGTGCGCCAGGTTACTCAATACGACGACCTGATCCTTGTGCGCCGAGAGCGGCGACAGAATCGGCGACAGCTCCAGCGCGCCCGTGGTGGCCGGCGTCCACTGGTTCATCACCGCGCCATGCGGGATGAAGTTGAGGCCAAGCCTGATCTGCGGCCTGGCCGCCGTCTGCGCCAGAAGCGTACGTGCCGGCACCATCGCGTCGAGAAACGGCAGCGACATGGTGACGCCGACACCGCGGATGAACGTGCGCCGCGACAGGTGCTTTTTGAACAGAGCGCTCATCTGGTCTCCCTGACAGTCGCAGTGGTCTCTTTCATTGAGAACGGAACGCTTCGCGTCACGCCGAGCACGATGGATGAGAACTTGTAGTCGGTGGAGCGCGCATCCTGGACGATCTTCCGCACGGCGGGCATGTCGTAATACTCGAGGCCGCGCCCGACCGCATAGGTCAGCATCCGTTCGGTGAGGACACCGACAAAGACCTCTGGCCGCCTCGTCATCTCCTGGCGCAGGGCACTCACCCCGTCAAGCTTGGCGCCGGTGAAGAGCGTCCCGGAGGCATCGATGGCCGTGCCGTCTTCCTTCGCGCGCCATCGGCCGATGCCGTCGAAGTTCTCCATCGAGAACCCGATTGGATCCATGACACGATGGCAGCCAGCGCAGACGGGACTGGCTCGATGGCGTTCCATCCGCTCGCGCAACGACACCACCTTCCCATCCGCACCGCTGTCCGGAAGTGGCGGGACGTTCGGCGGCGGCGGTTGTGGCGGCACGCCTAACAGATTCGTGAGGATCCACTTGCCGCGTTCGACCGGCGACGTGCGATTCGGATACGACGTTACCGTCAGAATGCTCGCCTGTCCCAGCAGACCGCGACGGGCCTCGTTCGAGACCTGCACGCGCCGGAACCGGCTCCCGTAGATGTTCGGCATTCCGTAGTGCCGGGCCAGCCGCTCGTTCACGAACGTGTAGTCCGCGTTCAGCAGATCCACGACGCTGCGGTCCTCGCGCATGATGCTGTCGAAGAACAGCTCGGTCTCCTGCTTCATCGCCTGCCGGAGGTTGTCGTCGAAGTCCGGGAAGGCGCCGAGGTCCGGGTTGGAGTTCTTCAGATTGCGCAGGTGCAGCCACTGTTCGGCGAAGTTGTCGATGAGCGTCTTCGACCGCGGATCGGCCAGCATCCGCCTGACCTGCTGTTCGAGCACCGCCGGCTGCTTCAGTTTTCCCTGCGCCGCAAGCGCGATCAGCGGCTCGTCCGGCAGGCTGCTCCACAGGAAGAACGAGAGCCGCGACGCCAGTTCAAGGTCGCCGAGCCGGTAGACTGCAGGGGACTCGTCCCGCCGCAGCGCAACGCGCGAAGGCGGATCGGTTTCCACCCGGAACAGGAACTCCGGGCTGGCGAGGATGAACTGGAGCGCCGACTCGATCCCGCGTTCGAAATCCCCATCCCTCGACTCTGCTCGGGATGGCCCTGAGCTTGTCGAAGGGCCATTCTTCCGGCCGCGCGCGTAGAAGTTCATCAGCACGTCGCCGGTCGAAGCATCCACCGGCTTCCGATAGGCCTGCCGTGCAAGCGAGGTCAGGATCTGCCGCGCGCATGTCGTTTCCTGCACTGGAGTCGCCGGCCGGCACTGCAGGATCTTTCGTCGCGACGATGTGTCGCCGGGGCCCGTCGCCGCGTATGGGCCTTCGATCGTGATGCGATCGACTGACGGATCGCCCATGATGTCGAGACCGTCGATCGTCGTCCGCATGAACGGCTTGATCAGATCGTCGCGCGGCGCCTGACTCTTGAGGACGGTGGTCGCCCAGATCGTGTGTGTGCCTGCTTTCACCGGAAGCCGCACGGTCAGGCGGCGATCGAGCTCAGCGCCAAACGTCCCGGGATTTTCAGCCATCCGGCCGAAGTCGTCGCGCCCGCCCGCAGTGACCACGGTCAGGCGCGCACCATCCATCGCGATCTCGATGTCGTGCGGATCTTCCATGCCGCGCATCAGATCGAAGGTGTTACGCCACAAACGAAGCTTGATGACGTACTCCGCATCAACGGGGAAGGTGTGCTCGATCTTCATGCCGCCACGGGTCCCCGGTGGCAGGCCCTCGAGCTGCTGATCCTGCGAGAGATCCGGCCGCACGCGATAGGTCGCGGTGCTCGGCGTGATGTTGACGTTGCCCAGCGCTGTCCGGCTGATGTTCCAGGCGGCCGACAGATATCGCTCCATCAAAGACGGCGACACCGTGAGCACGTCCGCAATGTTGTCGAACCCGCTGCTCTCATCGTCCGGCGGCAGGAGCGCGGTGGCGTCGATCTCGAGCGACAGCAGGTCCCGGATCGCGTTGGCGTACTCGGCGCGATTGAGTCGATGAAGCGCGGTGCGGCCCGGACGTGGACGTGCTGCCGCGGCGCGGTCGATGGTAGTTTCCAGGCGACTGACGAACGCCTCGAATGTCGCGGCGTCCGGCCGCGGCATCCCTGCGGGAGGCATCATGCCCGCCCTGACCTTTCGGATCACTTTCTCCCAGAGCTCTGGATGTGCCGGGATGTTCGTGAGATCCGCGTTCTCGAGCGAAAGCTCACCCGAACGCGTGCGGTCGTTGTGACAGGTGGCGCAGTAGGTCTTCACTAGCGCGCCGTCGGACGAGGACCGGGCGGCATCAATCGACGATGCGGGCGTCCCGGCCGTCCCCTGCGCGAAGCCCACTGGCCCGGTGAATATGACGGCGAGGACGAATACAAGGGCTGCTGAGAGAAGTATGGTTCGCACGCCGGCTCCGGGACGTACTATCGCATTGATCGCCTCAGAAAGCCGAATTCAAACGGCTCTTCGCTAGCGGCCGGCCCTCTCCAAGCGTCGGCCGAATGTATGATGACTCGCGCCGCTGTGCGCGAGAGCGGAGTTCGCCCCAAGTGCCTGAAAAGACGGTGGCCGCCCTGAAAGTCGGGCCCTCCACGACAGAATTGCGCGAGTTCGACCTGCCGGACGTGCCGGAGGACGCCGCGCTGTTGAAGATGGAGGTTGCCGGCGTCTGCGGCACCGACGTCAGCCAATACAGACTGCCCCTGCGTGGCGCACCCCTCATCATGGGGCACGAGAATGTTGGCTACCTGGCCAAGGTCGGGCGGCTGTTCGCGCGGCACCACGGATTCGGAGAAGGCGACCTCGTTTTTCTCGAGCACTACCTGCCGTGCGGCCACTGCGAATGGGATCATGCGGGCGAGTACCGACATTGTGCGGCGACTGAGTGGTTCTACGACCCTGCCGCAATCCGCTACGGTTACACCGCCATCGATGTGGCTCCATCGCTCTGGGGAGGGTTCAGCCAGTATGTGTATCTCCCGCTCAACGCGGTACTGCACCGAGTGCCAAACGGATTGTCGCCCGAGGAGGCTGGAGTTGCGACGCCGATGTCGAACGGCATCCAGTGGACGGTGATCGATGGCGGCGTCAGCTACGCGTCTGACGTGCTGATTCAAGGGCCCGGGCAACAGGGCCTGTGCTGTGCGATGGCGGCAAAGCAGGCGGGCGCGAATCGAGTGATCGTCACCGGCACCTCGAAGGACGGTCGCCGGCTGGAGGTGGCGAAGCAGCTTGGCGCCGACGATGTGATCGACGTCCAGAAGGAGGGTGCCCTCGCTCGCATCATGGAGACCACGAACGGCCGCGGTGTCGACGTCGTGCTTGACTGCACCAGCGGAGCCGGGACATCGGCAGTGCTCCTGGGCATCGAAGCCGCGAAGCGACGCGGCGGGACGATGGTGATCCAGGGTGAGGGGAACGCCACGTTCCCGGACTTCCCGATCGGGCGGTTGACGCGCAAAGGGATGACGTTGAAGAGCGCACGCGGACATTCCTATCGTGCCGTGGAACTTGCGCTTGCCCATCTCGCGGCGCGGCGGTTCCCGACGGAGCTGATGACCACGCACCGCTTCGGCCTCGCCGAAGTCGACCGCGCGATCAAATCCATAGGAGGCGAGGGTGCGTCTGACGCCATCCACGTGTCAGTGATGCCATGGAAGTAATGGGCCCAGAGGTAGGCTAAATCGGTGTTGAGCCACGAGCAGAACGATCGGCTGACGCAGACGGGGCCCGGGACGCCGCTCGGTCGCCTGTTTCGCAGCTACTGGATTCCCGCCCTGCTCTCCGAAGAGCTGCCTGAGCCAGACTGTCCGCCGGTGCGCGTCACGCTGCTATCGGAGCGGATGATTGCGTTCCGCGACAGCGATGGGCGCCTCGGCCTGCTCGACGAGTTCTGTGCCCACCGCGGCGTCTCGCTCTGGTTCGGCCGTAACGAGGACTGTGGCCTGCGCTGTTCGTATCACGGGTGGAAGTACGACGTGACCGGGCAATGCGTAGATATGCCGAACGAGCCGGAGCATTCGGCCTTCGCGAAAAAGGTCAGGCTCAAGTCGTATCCACTCGCCGAGCGCGGCGGCGTGCTCTGGACCTACATGGGCCCGCCGGCGAACGAGCCGCCGCTCCCGGAATACGAGTTCGCCACCGTGCCAGCGTCGCACTCGTTCATCTCGAAGCGCGTGCAGGAGTGCAACTGGCTCCAGGCGATGGAAGGCGGCATCGACTCGAGCCACGTCTCCTTCCTCCACCGCAGTGAGCTCAAGACCGATCCGCTTTTCAAGGGAACGCGCGGCAACCGTTACAACCTGAGTGACACGCGGCCGGTTTTTGAAGTGGTCGAGAGCCCCGGCGGCCTGTATATCGGTGCGCGCCGCAACGCGGAGCACGGCCACTACTACTGGCGCATCACGCAGTGGGTGATGCCCTCCTACACGATGATTCCGCCGCGCGGCGGCCACCCGATCCATGGCCACTTCTGGATTCCGATCGATGACGAGAGCTGCTGGACGTGGAGCTTCGACTACCATCCGACGCGCGCGCTCACCGATGGCGAGGTTGCTGCGATGCGCGACGGCAAGGGAATTCACGTCAGGTACGTGCCCGGAACGTATCGGCCGCTCGCGAACAAGGACAACGACTACCTGATGGACCGCGTTGCCCAGCGCGAGGGGCGTAGCTACAGCGGCATCGAAGGGTTCGCGATGCAGGATGCATCGCTCCAAGAGAGCATGGGCCCGATCGTCGACCGGACAAAAGAGACCCTGGTGTCTACCGACAGCGGCATCATCATGGCGCGTCAGCGGTTGCTGCGTGCAGTGAGGGCGCTCGAGGAATCCGGAACGACGCCGCCGGGGGTTGATCGAGTGCATCAGCGCGTGCGATCTGCCTCTGTCGTGCTGCCGCCCGATCAGTCCTATCACGACGCGGCCCGCGAGGCGCTGATCGCGTATCCCGGCGTCGAGCCCGCCACGGTGTGATGCAGTTCCGTATCGAGGCGCAACCGCCGACGGGGCGGGTTGTCCGGACGATCAATCTCGACACCGCCAGCGAGCGCGAGGTCGCAGAACTGGTGACTAATACGGCGGACGCGGATCTCGTGGTGATGATCGTCAGCGCCGGCACTGATGCGCATGCAGCCGCGGTCATCGGGGAAGCGTGCAGCGCACGGCGTGTGATGACTCACACAGCTATAATGCGCGCCGAGCACGCGACTGGCGAAGCGCTCTCGAGGACGCTCGCCCAGGTCCGTCCCTGGTCGCTGATGATCGTCGTCGCCGATGACGACGACTACGTGAACGACATTCTCAAATCATTCCGCTAGTCGCTCGACCACGCCGATCTGATCTCGCGCCCGTCAACCGGCGTCGACGCCGTGCGAAACCGTATGTGACTCCGCAAGACCGATCTTGATCCACGCACCTCAGCATTCGCCGCCGCCCAACAAGCTATGCCAAGACACTGCCTACGGTCTTGCTCCGGACACACGGTCTCGCGCGACAACACATCACGCCGCGGAACGGGCAGTGCGTCGCGCCCAATGCACTGGCGAACGTCTTTTTCACGTCGGTGTAGAGCGCAGGCTTCAGCCTGCGCGTGATCGTCAACGCTCGCAAAGCATTGCGCATACTATTGGCGATGTGACGGATCGAGTAACGCTCGCCGCGCTGCAGCAGATGAAGCGCACGGGCCCCAAGATCGTCGGACTCGTCGTTTACGACTACCAGACCGCGCAGATTGCTGATCGTGCCGGGGTGGACCTCGTCTCGGTCGGCGACTCGGTCGGCGTCACACTGTGGGGTCATGAGAGCGAGACAGAGGTCACGCTCGACCAGATGCTCCTCGCGTGCCGGGGCGTCCGTCGCGGGGTGAGGCGGGCGCTCGTCAGCTGCGATGTTCCACATCGGGCGACGCGCGAGGGGCCGGACACCGCCGTCCGCGCTGCTCGCCTGCTTGTCAACGAGGGCGGCGCCGCCCTGGTGAAGTTGGACACCGACGCCGAAGTTGTCCGGGCGGTGGTTGGCGCCGGCATTTCAGTGTGGGCGCAATTCAGCGCGCACGAAACCGATGCGTGTGTTGCGCAGGCACGGCTACTGGAAGACGCTGGCGCCGCGATGCTCGACTTCAGGCATTCCGGTTCCACCGCGGGTCCTGCAGTGACGCAGGCTGTTTCGATTCCCGTACTCGGTGGTCTCGGTGGCGGCCCGTGGCTCGATGGTCGCGTACGTTCAATCGGCAACGCCATCGGTAATGTCGCCGCCGCACTGGACGATGATGTGCCGCGCTATGCGAGCGTCGCGCGCGTGACGCTCGATGCGATCACCGCATACGCGGACGACGTCCGCGGCGGACGCCAGGTTCGCGGATTGTAAGCGCAGGTCTTAGGAGACAAAGAGATCGTCTACGTCGAGAGACTGCCGGATAATCCCCTGTTCGCCGGCGTACTGCACGAGGGCTTCGAGCATCTTGCGGTTTGGCTCGACGCCGTACGGCAGCGGATCGCCGATGATCTCCTGCACCTCGAGCAGCATTGGATCGTCCACACGATCGATGTACAGCCGTTTGGCGTCGGTGAAGGCCTCGAACAGATCGCGCGCCAGGCCAGGATAGGCGTTCAGCAGATCGTTCTTCACCACGACAGTGTGGTTGATCGGGTAGAGCCCGCGGGACCGCAGCGCGTCCAGGCCGGCTGCCGCCGCATTCGGAATAAGCGGCTTCACGTCCGGCGAGTCCACGTGAACCCCGATGGCCGCTGCAATCTCCCCTGCGATCAGCATCTCTTCCATCTTCTTCCCCGGCTCAATCGATACGACGTTGACCGGCGGCCGCCATTCGGCCACATGTTCGTCGCCCGACAGCACCCACGTGATGCTGTTCAGATCGACGCCGTACTGATGCTGAAGAATGCCGCGCGCCCACACGCCAGTCGTGACTGTATAACCGCGATTGACGCCCACGCGTCTGCCTTCGAGATCCTTCGGCGTCCGGATGCCGCTGCCGGTGTGGTGCAGAATCGCGCCGTGATGAAACGCGCGCATCGGAAACACGGGAATTGCCGTGAATGGCTTGCCGTGTGCCCGCGCGCAGATGTAGGTCGTGACCGCCAGCTCTGCGACATCGAACTCCAGTCCTCGCACCATCCGGCGGAAGGCCTGGATGATCGCCGGTACTTCTTCGAACGCGAAGTCGCACGAGCGCGGCCGCACCGAGCCGTCGATGAGTGCCTGTGTATGTCCGCGTGCGACGAGCGCTGTTTTCAACCGGCGTCGTTCCATTGGAATGGTGGAGAAATATGTTGGCCGTATGTTGGCCGAAGTCACCCAACATAAGCGAGCGGTGATGTAGCATTTCGGCTCTTGTTCCTCCTCAGACTCTTATCGGGTCCCGCGGCGTTCGCGCTGTCGGCGGCCGTGCCGCTCGGGCTGTCGTACGAGGGACGCATCGCGCTGGCGACTTTCGTGTGCGTCATCGTCTGGTGGATGACGCAGCCGATGCCGTGGGCCGTCGCCGCGATGCTCCCGTTTCTCGTGTTTCCTGCGGCCGGGGTGATGAACATCGCCGACACCATGCGGCTGTACGGCCAGCCGATCTTCTTCTGGATTCTCGGCACGGTGCTCATGGGGTACGCAATCGAGAAGCACGGCCTCGCGTATCGCTTTGCCATCGCATTTCTCGCGCTGCGCGGCATCGGAGGCCGAATGCACCGGCTGACGTTCATTTACATGCTGATCGTTGCCGCGATTTCAATGTTCATCTCCGACGCGGCCACGGTGGCGATGACCATTCCCATCGGGATGTCGGTCGTGCGCCACACCTGGACCATGTCCGACGCGACTCCCGCGGGCGCCACCAATTTCTCCGCGTTCATCACGCTTGGAACGTTCTACGCATCGGTGGCTGGCGGCACGGCAACGATCATGGGCGTCCCGCACAACGCGATCGCGGTCGCCATCCTCGAGCAGGTCACGGGTCGGCGCCTCGGATTCTTCGAGTGGATGATCGTTGGCATCCCGGTGTGTCTCGCAATGCTCGTCGCGTTCTATGCACTCCTCTGGGTGTTCGTCCCGCCTGAGATGCGGACGTTGCCGAGCGGTGAAGCGTTTCTTCAGGCCGAGCGCGCCAGACTCGGACCCATGCGGGCGAACGAGCGCCGCGTGCTGCTCGTGTTCGCGATGATGGTGGCGCTGTTCACATTGCCGACCTTGCTCGACATCGCGCTAGGCAGTGACCACCCCGCCACACTCTGGGCCGAGCGGGCGCTGCCGGTGTGGGTCGTGCCACCAGCGGTGCTCTTCCTGCTGTTCACGATCCGCTCGTCGGATGACGGCGCGCGTGCGCGCGCGGGCGAAGGGCTGCTGTCGTGGCGGGACGCGGAAGAGCACGGCCCATGGAACACCATGTTCCTCGTTGGCGGTGCGGTGGCGATGACCGACGCACTGACCCAGTTCGGCTTCGCTGACGCCGTCGGACGCATGGTCACGCATCTGGGCATCGGGGCCACAATGCTGCCCTACGTCGCCGCGGCCGCGGCGGGTATCGCGACGAACTTCATCTCGGGAACAGCGCTCTTCGCGAGCATCTTTGTGCCAGCCGCCCAGCAGATCGGTTTCAATCCGGCCTCCATGGCGATTCTGCTCGGCCATGTAGGCGTGGGGCTGATCTTCCCCTGGGCCGGCGCCACCTCGGCGACCGCGTTTGCCGCCGGAGAGGTAGGTATCGCGAGGATGATTTGGATTGGTCTGGCGGCGACAGTGATCCTCATCGCACTCGTGGCGACGATTCATCTCATGATGGCGCCACTGGTGTGAGATAGCGGCCCGGCTAAAGCCGGGCACTGCTGGCATTCACGTCCAGGCTCGGTTGTCGACCGTATTCTCGTAGGTCGCGCCCGGCACGGTCATGTTCCATTTGACGGTCCAGTTGTACGTATCCTCGAACCGCTCGCGAGTGTATGGCTGCGGCGGCGCGTGCAGCAGGCGCCACCTCTGGAAATCCTTCGGGTCGAGCAGACCGCCAGTCTCTGCGACCAGATAGTGGACGAAGGGAGTCGGGTCCTTTTCAATCAGCTCCACGGCGCGCGCCTGCGCGCGGAACATTGCCGCCAGCGTCGGTCCGTCCACATCGTCGCTTGCCGCCTCGCTGCGCGTCGAATGCGATTCAATCAGGATGCGCTGACCGTCGCACTGCGCCACGCTGATCCACGGCTCCATCAGCACGACGGCCGCAACCTGGCCTGTAGATAGCGCCTCGAGCCGCTTCTGCATGGACCCTGCATTCGTTGTTTTGATATGCGTCGGCTCCAGAAACCCCTCGAGCATCTTCAGCATCGTGAAGTGTGATCCGTTGTTCGGCGTCACCGAGATCAGTTTCTCCTTCAGCATCTCGGGCTCGTAGATCTTCGAGTCCCTCGCCACGACGATGGCAAATTTCGACATTGACGCACCGAGCGCAACGATCTTGCGGCTGCGGCGTCCTTCTGTGTTTGCCTCCACCGCGCGCTTCATGATGCCCCACTCGCACATACGATACTGGTCGATGCCGCCCTCGTTGTAGACGGTGTCCAACGGCCGATCGAAGACCGACTCGAACTTGACCGCGTGCGTCGTCGTCACCTGTGCCATGCCAGGCGTCGTCACGAAATCGAGGTCGAGCCCTTCATCGACAAAGAAGCCTTTGTCACGCGCGACGAGTACCGGCAAGTCGTGGACGGCGTTCATGATCGCGACCTTGTGCTTCCGCCTGGTCACGCCGTGTACAGCGCTCACATCTACCTCCGGTTGAACGGCTCTATCGAATACAACCGCCTCGTCGACACGAACAGCGACAAGGAGCCGGACACTCCGTCCGAACCGAAAGACAGCCGGCCAATGAATCTGCGCCCGGTGTCTGTCATCGGACTGAGGCGCTCGGAGAAGCGTTGCTGTCGATCTCGCCCTTAGTGCAGCCGGCCTCCGATAGCCTGGCCAGGAGCGCGCCGCTGCTTCGAGATGGCAGCCAGATCTCGAAATCCTCGAACACACACCCACGGTTGTATGTGGCGTTCAAGGCGCGGTACACGCTTGCACTCCACAATGGAACGCCGCGATAGGAAAGCTCGCGCGCGGGATATCCACTGTTCACAACTACCAGTTCGAACTGACTCGCGTCGAGCTGGGCGATGATGGGTGCGTAGCTCCATCTGCCCGAGCGCTCCAGAATCGTATTGAGGTAAGGATCCGGCACCTGGGGGGCGTCGCTGAGAACGGTCAGTGATGGCTCGATAGACAGAATCGGGTGACCTGCTATTACAGACGTGAACGAGATCCATTGCTGCCGCCGCTCCTCGTAACTGGCAACCTTTTGAAACGAGTCGCGAAGATACCGCAGGTCGTTCGCTATGAGCGGCAAGCACGCCCACAGGAACACGAGCGCGATCAGCGCGCTCGCCGTCTTCGGAAGCCCGCTCCGCCCATCGATCTCACGAAGCGCGCACGCAGCCAGAATCGATGATGACAGCAGCGGCTCCCAGAAGTAGTTGATGTTGCCGCCCGCGTGGAGAATTGTGGCTGCTGCGATGACCCAGGACAGTGTGCAGAACGCCGAGACGAGAAGAAGGTCCTTGCGGCGTGTCGAGAGGGCAAGCCCTACGCCAAACGCGGTGAACGGGATCATGGGCTGCGACACGGCCCACATCAGAAACCGGG
>Ga0207645_10001064_pt1 | contig 22707 bp, 17 predicted proteins | sample KBSM53metaG_FD_184331 | JGI IMG/M metagenome (GOLD analysis project Ga0207645, IMG submission 184331) | Miscanthus rhizosphere microbial communities from Kellogg Biological Station, Michigan, USA - KBS M5-3 metaG (SPAdes) (version 2) | ecosystem: Host-associated > Plants > Roots > Rhizosphere >...
CGAAGCAGGCAAGTAATACTATGACTACCAAATCGACCGTCGCGCTAGAGCTAGATGACATCCAGGCCGGCGCCTTAGAGCCGCGGCCGGTTCCTTACGCGGGTTTATACCAGATTCTGCGTTTGGACGACCGCCGTGACGGCCGCGAGCTACTACGGCGGCTAATTCCATATCTCGACTCGGTTGCTTCCTTTGATACTAAGGGACTGGTATCACTGGCTGTGGGGTTCAGCTTCCAGGGACTAAAAGCCATAGGGGTGCCGGAGGAATCACTCGCTACTTTTCCGGTCGAGTTCCAGCAGGGTATGGCCGCACGTGCGGCCGAACTTGGTGACGTGGGTGAGAACTCTCCCGAGCACTGGGAGAAACCGTTGGGTTCGAAGGATGTCCATCTAGTGGTTGTGGCGCTCGCGCCCGACACTGTCCGTCTAGAGGCCGCCGTTCGTCATGCCCAAGAGGCCTTGCGTGATCTGCGTGGAGTCGTGCCAATATGGCAACAGAAAGTACAGGCCGCGACGGACCTGCGTAACACATTCGGTTTCGCCGATGGCATCGCCCATCCGGCTGTCGAAGGTAGCGGAATTCCCGGAACTAATCCTCACGAAGAACCGCTCAAGGCTGGCGAGTTCGTGCTGGGATACGAGGATGAGCTCCACAACATCTCTCCGGTACCGCAACCAGAGGTGCTGGGCCGAAACGGTACCTATGCAGTTTTCCGTAAGTTGCATACGCGCGTAGCTGCCTTCCGCCAATACCTGAGTCAGCGTGCCAAAAACCGCTCGGAGGAACAGTGGCTGGCTGCCAAGATCGTTGGACGCTGGCCCAGTGGTGCGCCGTTGGCACTGTCCCCCGAGACGGATGATCCTGAACTAGGTGCCGACATGAAACGCAACAACGCCTTCATGTTCGGCGACGACCCGCGTGGCCTGAAGTCCCCGCTAGGCTCACATGTCCGACGTATGAACCCACGCGATTCGTTCATCATTGGTGTAGCGCGCTTGCACCGTATGATAAGACGCGGCACTAACTATGGCCCGCAGCTGCCCACCGGGGTGCAGGAGGATGACGGCGTCGATCGGGGCCTCCTTTTCGCCTTTGTTGGGGCGCACCTTGATAGGCAATTCGAGTTCGTACAGAGGGAATGGGCAAACGACGGCAGGTTCATCGGCGCGCCTGCTGAAAAGGACCCATTGGTAAGCACTAGCGATAGCCGTGAATTCACGATACCGAAGCAGCCAATTCGTCTACACCTCCACGGACTGCCAGCTTTCGTAGTCAATCGTGGCGGCGAATACTGCTTCATGCCGGGTCTACGGGCGCTGCACTGGCTCGCCGAACTTGACACTTGATCTGAAGGGAGAAATGGCATCTGATAGGAGAGCGAAGATCAGCTCCCGCCAAGAAGCAAATAATCTTATATCCATTTTTTTGTGGTTACTCCTGCAGGTACTGAACTTTAGTATCACGAGAACCAAAAAGACAGGGATATTAAGTTGTCAACGCCAATTTGAATAGTTGACGACAGGCATTCACTATGACTTAATTATTATAGGTGGTGGCCCAGCGGGCCAAGGTGCAGCCGAGTTTGCAGCATTCGCCAGGAAACGCATATTGGTTATCGAGAACAAAGTCCTCGGCGGCCTTGTGGTGACTACAGGCGGAGGGCCAACTAAGACTCTCCGTGAGGCAGCCTTACATCTTACAGGTTTTCGTTATCGGGCCGTTTACGGAATAACTGAGCATCCGGACATAGTTACGGCGATAGAGCACTCGCGCGCACGAACAGAAGAAGTTTCTTCTGCGATGCAACAATTCACACGGTCTTTCTTTGTAGACAAGTTAGGAGTTGATGTCATATATGGCTCGGCGCGTTTAGGCCCAAATCGCACCGTTGTGGTCACTTCCGGAGAGGTCTCAAAAACAGAACGCATCTTTACGGCAGAGAAAATTCTGATTGCAACAGGGTCGCTTCCATTTCATCCACCAAACATCCCATTTGATGATCCAGACATTTTCGACTCAGAAGGACTGCCTAAGCTTAATCATGTTCCTGAAAGCGTGTTGGTCGTTGGAGGTGGCGCAATAGGATGTGAATTCGCTTCAATATTTAACGCCCTTGGGATTCCCGTGACTGTGGTCAACTCTGGAGAACATCTGTTAGGGAACATGGATAGTGAGCTATCGGATCTGTTGCGTAAGACTTTTGAGAAACAGGGGATGAGGATTGTGCTCGGTACAGGAGTGGACACAGTCGATCGTGTCAATGGCAAGCTGCAGACCACTTTGAAAACCGGTGAGGTACTGCGGCCGGGCATTGCATTGATTGCGACCGGCCGCTTGGTTAGCACAGAAGGTCTAGGCCTTGAGGCAGCTGGGGTGAAATTGAACCCTCGAGGCATGGTTGAAGTTGACAACCATTTTCAGACTAGTGTCGAGGGAGTTTATGCTGTGGGAGATGTAATTGGTCCTTCGCTAGCCTCTATTTCGGCGGAGCAAGGCCGAGTTGCGGCGTGTAATGCGTTCGGCCTTGGATTCAAGGTGAAGTTAGACACATTGTCTGTGTCGGCAGTTTACTCAGTTCCGGAATTGGCGGGAGTCGGATTAACTGAAGATAACGCAAAAGAGAAAGGGATCGATTACGAAGTCGGGCGTTGCAGTTTTGAAGAAACCGCCCGCGGACTCATCTCTGGGAATACTGATGGCATACTGAAACTGGTGTTCGGCCGTCAAGACCGCCGCTTACTCGGCGTTCATATCCTCGGTGACATTGCATCAGAACTCATTGCCCTTGGACAGGCGGCCATTTACAATTCAGACACGATTGACGTGTTTAATAATCTGACAGTTGCTACACCTACCTACACGATGGCTTACAAATATGCTGCATTTGACGGTTTCAAACGTTTGGCCGCCAGCGGTGTCACTCTGCATACCTTTGAATCTGAATCGAAATGAGATTCTGCGGAATTTTATCAAACTGCACATGACTAACCTCTAGTTATGGCTTCTTATATGCAAGAGTATTAGGTAGTTCTGACCAATAAAGATCATCGCCATCCATTGTTACTTTAAATGATATATGATCTTCTGATGATTGTGATTATTGGCATTATGCTAATCGATCTATGCTGAAAAGAAGCATTAGTAACCATGCCTCTGGGAAATGAGGGTCACCATCCCCGGATTTTCAGACTTAAATACTACAAGCATGAATAAACTTCCTTGAGAATTTATAAAGAGTGCCTATTGTGCTTCTTTGTTTTCATAATTATGACAATAAGTATCACTTTACTTGGAATTGGCTCAAATCAAATTGGTATTGCGCAATCGGAACAACCCCAAATTAACCTAAGTTCTGCTGAAAAACAGCATCTATTAGAAGGTATTTCTTTTCAAATCGACAATGTGACTTTTAGTCATCATACAGCAACGGTTAATGGAATCCAGTTGCACTATGTGATGGGTGGTAAAGGGGATCCTGTTGTATTGTTACATGGCTATCCACAATCATGGTATGAATGGCGATATGTTATGCCAGCTTTAGCAAAAAAATATACTGTGGTCGCACCTGATCTCCGAGGATTTGGTGATTCTTCGAAACCAATGACTGGTTATGATGGTAAGACTATTGCTGAGGATATTTATCAGTTGATGACTCAGTTAGGTTTTAATAAAATCTTCTTAGCAGCTCATGATGTCGGATCACAGCCAGCCTTTTCATATACTGCAGAGCATCCGAATAACGTTAGTAAGTTGGTGATTATGGATTTCCCATATCCCGGCTTTCTACCTCCAGCATTTGGTCAGAATGGGCCTTGGTGGTTTTCTTTCTACCAAACTCGGGACATACCAGAAGCTCTCATACAAGGTAAAGAGCGAGAGTATATTTCGTTGTTTATGAGAGGATTAGCTTATAATCCTGCTGCAATTACTGAAAAAGATATTGACGTATGGACAAGTCACCTTGTAGCTCCCGGTGGATTGCGTGGATCACTCGAACATTTTCGAGCTTTTCCTACTGATGCAGAACAGAATAAAGAAACGGCCAAGGCTAAGATAACGACACCCGTATTAGCTTTGGGCGGCGATATATATCCGGCTCTTGGTGGCGATTATCCAGGTAACTTTGCGTATAGCTCTTTACAATCCCTTGCATCAAACGTTACTGGTATAACTGTTCCACTTTCAGGACATTGGATTCCAGAGGAACAACCAAAATTTGTAGTAGACCAATTATTCAAATTCTTTGGAAGTAAATGAATTATTTCTCTTGGATGGCGTCAACAATCAGAGTTCGTTTTCATGTTATCTTGACTTTCTTCAAGTAAATATTTTTATCTACGCTATGATAGCACGCTTTTAATAAAATTAGTGAAAGTAGGGATTGTCTCTTCAATTATCCGAAAGTAAAGGTGTAGAATTGAAATCCTTTTCCTTTAACGTCTATTATGATAGTGTGATCGGTATAGTTGTTATGGATAGCCAAATTATAGAGCCTTTGTCCGTCAATTCTGAAACTACCATCAGACGATAAATCCTCGCCTCGTGAGTTGTTCGATTGTGCTGCTGATTCTGCTGCTTCTTTTTCTTTATCATTAGAAACAACTCCTGTACCATTTCCTCCAGCTATAATGTTTACAGACTTGCCGTAATATACTAAAACAATGCGCCCAGAATCACTCTGTAATTGCATATTATCTGGATTATTTTTCCAACTCCCTTGAAGATATACAATGTGCGGTTTAAAATCCGTATTTGATGGGACTGAGTATGAAACTGCCTGATCCGGTCTAAACCCTTCAGGATTTCCAAGTGAAGCCCGAGCCGTTTTATATCCTACATATATTTCAGGTGTTGTTTTCTGCCTCAAATCTACATAATACAAACTTCCGGGATTGATTGATGCTGTTGGATTCACTTCAAAGCTTATTTCTTTTGCGCCCTTCAAAGCAGCACGTTCGGCTAATAGCGACCGAATTGATTTTTCTATTTGATCGTAATTACCTTCGCCAATACTATCATATCTTATATATCCCTGAGAATCAATCAAGTAAAATCTAGGCCAGTAATTATTTCCATATGCGTTCCAAGTCCCATGCTCGCTATCTAGCACCACAGGATAAGTTATTCCAAATCTTTGGACAGCATCTTTCACATTCGTATAGTTTTTCTCAAACTGAAATTCAGGTGAATGAACCCCAACTACAACTAAACCATTGTTAGAATATTTTTGATTCCAATCCTGAATATATGGCATAGGACGGATCGAGTTAATGCATGTATATGTCCAAATGTAAACTAATGCTACTTTTCCTTCAAGAGACGAAAGCGTAATTGGATTATTATTAGGTGTATTTATGTAACCACTGATCTGAGCAAATTCAGGCGCCTTTCTAAATTGTGACTTGTCGATTTGCTGAAATTTAGTAGTGTTAAGCTTGACGATCATTATTGTATGATTTTCACCCATCCCCGCTGCAGATATTGGATGAGATACTCCGCTCTCGGTAGCACTCCTCGCATTGATGCGGTTTTTTTCAAATTTGAAATCAGGCGAATGAACACCTCCTGCGACCATGCTTTTATTTTGTTGTTGTGCAATGGCAGTATGATGATTGACTGGGCCAATTTCAAATAAAATGATACTAATTATTAATATGATAATAGAAATTATCAGAGATTGATGAATGAAATAATGATTTTCTCTCAATATTTCATCATAACTTATTATGGTCTGTTCTATTTAAAATTTCTAGGTTCAACGATGAAGTTATTATAAAAATGACGTACTTCCTAAGCGATCTTCCTCCCGACGATGCTCATCTTGTTGCTGCGGGAGAGACTTTTCTCCGTATGCTGACATGGCCAGAAACCCGTTCACGCATAGACAAGATTCTTGAGCAGCGATTCCAGAAACCTGGAGACTTTGAGCTTAGACTCGGTCATCATATAGGTACAGAATAACTTTCACCTATAGAGAAAACTTGAAACTACCAGACAATAGACAGTATACTGATCATGCTTTTATAGAAGCCTAAGAATCTTACCGTGTAATGGATCGTAAGCATACGTCCCTATACGGTGCTCCATACCATTCGATAACATCGTTTTTCTTGATTAGCTTTATCACGACTGGCGTATTTTTTGTTTTTACACTAGTATTAAATCAGAACCATACTGTAATGGCGCAACAAGTGCTTAATGGTACCTCTTTTCAACTCGCTAACATGACATTCTCTCATCGTTTAGTTCCTGTTAACGGTATTCAATTGCACTATGTTATCGGAGGTCATGGACCTCCTGTTGTTTTATTGCACGGATGGCCAGAAACATGGTATCAATTCCGTCTAGTAATGCCAGCATTAGCCAAGAACTATACTGTCATAGTACCTGATCTTCGTGGTCTAGGAGATTCTTCAAAACCAACAACAGGTTACGATGGTAAAACCGTAGCTGAAGATATACATCAACTCGTTACTCAATTAGGGTTTAAATCAATTTTCCTAGCTGGTGGTGATGTAGGAGCATTGATGGCTTATCCTTACGCTGCAGCACATCCTACTGAGGTAGAGAAGTTAGCAGTCTGGGAAGCCCCAATTGTAGGTCTGACACCTCCCGGAAAAACACCAGTATGGTGGTTTTTCTTTCATCAGGTTCCTGATCTACCAGAAGCTCTTGTAAACGGGAAGGAGACGGAGTATCTGTCATGGTTCTATCATAATCTTGCGTATAATCCAGCTGCAATAACTCAGGATGCTATCAACGAATATGTTAGTCATTATTCTGCTCCAGGTGGAATGCGTGCCGGCTTTGACTATTATAGAGCTTTTCCCCAGGATGCGATTCAAAACATGAATTACTCAAAGACCAAACTTGTGATGCCAGTACTAGCATTAGGGGGAGGATATGATCCAGCGCTCGGAGGTAACCTCACCATGCCAATTATTGCATATTCTATGAAGTTAGCAGCTCAAAATGTACAGACTGTTATAATTCCAAATTCAGGACATTGGGTTCCAGAAGAGCAGCCAGTTCGTTTTGTAAAATTACTTGACAAATTCTTTAGTGGCAATTCCACCGCTGTGACTAGTAAATGATAACTAGTCCACCAATTCTATGATAAGATGCTGGGACTACACCGAGATCGGGGAGCATAACAATTCAATCTTTAAGCGACATCATCAAAACCTCCTAAATCCAGAGCTTTTACAATGCTCCCATGAGCAGCAAAAGGGGTTTGGCGGACTAATAGTGATATAGGGCGCGCGTGTGTCTGCATCCAGCAGAGCTCAGTATAAGACATTCCGATTTTATTTCCAATAACTAATAAGTCTTCTTTATGCATTCAATATCCTCCATATAGTAAGCCAGTAATGAACGAATTTTCCAAATAATAATTTACTTGATTAATATATCCTATTTGATGTATTACTTTGTAGTAATGAAACATCAGGTAATCATTCCCGTATTCCTAAGTAATGAATCTATTAGAAATTTTATCCCGCAAACCCTCAAAATTCAAAAAGGAGATACCATTAAATGGATTAACACCGATAACGAATCTCACCATCTATACTTTATTAAAATTGATCCTGATCCAGCTAACATCAAAGTATTAGATGAAAAACTTTATCTAAACTCTGGAGAAGTGGGAGAAATCATCTTTGACTATAATTACCAACGTATAGATTATTTATGTAAAATCCATAGAGGAGAAGTTAATAGCATTGTTATTTTTGCTGAAGACTATAATAATATGAGCAATACTCAAAGATTAAGATATCTTCATAAGATATATAATATCAAGATTCCCCTGTCAATCTATCTCGAGGGAGATTACTAACAAATAGGTGTAAATATGGCAAATCATAATGTTACAAATAACGATCCTCATTCAAAGGAACAACTAAGTATGTATTTTGATCCATTCATATTCAGCAATATTAAAGAATTAAAACTAGACGGAATTAACATAAATCAATTAATTATTGTGTTTTGGGATATAAGTAAATTTTCTGCTCTAGTTAAAGAATTAAAAGTATTAGTGAAAAAACGAATGAAAAAACAAGGTCCTATATTTCATGAATTAGAATACCTGTTGAGAGATTATTATACTGAAGCAACAAGGATTATAAAAAAAAATGACGGAATATTGGATAAATTCATAGGTGATGGAATTTTTTCTTATTTTGGTTACCAGGAGAGAGAATTTGATCAAGTTTATTCAAAAGCAGTGGGTGCAGCTTTTGAGTTAAAAACGAATTTCGTTAAAATTAAGGAAAAACATTTGAAAATTTTATGTTCTCATTATGATTACAAACCTATTACCAATATTAATTTGAAATGTGCTATGCATCTAGGTGAAGTTTTATTTGGGTACTGGTATTCTCCTCTTCGAAGTCAGATTACTGCTATTGGAGATGATGTCAATTTCTGTAGCAGAATTGAGGGGTTCGCAGAAAATGATCAAATTATTATTTCGAAGGAGTTGAATGATGCATTAAGAAAGATAAATAACAATACATTTAGAACTAAAAAAATAAAAATACCCGAAGACAAGAAATTGAAAACTTATGAACACGTAAAATATCTTTATGAGTTAATAGGCAAAGACAAAAATAATTAGGTTCTTTATTGAAAAACTTAATTGTACCAACGTCAATGATGGATCTCAAAAAATTGCTGCCGTCTCTCTTTTGGCTGGCGATTAGTGTCTTCAGAAGATTATATAGATAATGATTATATCTACGTAGCCTAATTACATACATATGCGGTCAGTTCAAGTTACTAAACCTAATGGCCCTTTTGAAATTGTCGATAGAGATATTCCAGAGCCAGATAATAAACAAGTTCGAATCAAGATACAAGCTTGTGGTGTATGCCACAGCGACTCATTTACCAAACAAGGGTTATTTCCGGGGATCGTATACCCAAGGGTTCCCGGCCACGAAATTGCAGGTATTATAGATAAAGTAGGCAATGACGTTACTCAATGGGAACCTGGACAGAGAGTAGCTGTGGGCTGGTATGGTGGCCATTGTGGTCATTGTGAATCTTGCAGAAGGGGAGATTTTATTACTTGTAAATTCGCCCAGGTGCCAGGCATTTCATATGATGGCGGCTACGCAGATTATATGATTGCACCTGTCGAAACCCTGGCGTCGATCCCAGAGAGCCTTTCACCTGTAGAAGCTGCACCTCTTATGTGCGCTGGTATCACGACATATAATGCTCTGCGAAATAGTGGAGCTCGTACTGGCGATGTAGTTGGTATACTTGGAATGGGCGGATTGGGTCATCTTGGAATTCAGTTTGCTTCCAAGATGGGATTTAATACTGTTGCTATTGGAAGAGCAAAAGAGAAGGAGGAAGAACTAATGTTGAAACTTGGTGCAAAACAATACATCGATAATCGGACACAGAACGTGGTCGAAGAACTTAACAAGTTAGGTGGAGCTAAAGTAGTACTTGCGACTGTTCCCAGTGGTAAGGCCATGACTGAAATTCTCGGAGGTTTAGCAGCAAATGGAAAGCTCGTCATAATTGGAGCTTCTGACGAACCGATTGAAGTACCACCAGCCCTAATGATACTAGGGCGAAGATCGTTAATAGGTTGGCCGGCTGGTACGTCAATCGACTCGCAAGACACACTATCGTTTAGCGTTCTCTCTGGAGTTAGGTCGATGAACGAGGTGTTTCCATTAGAGCGGGCGCCCGAGGCATATGATCACATGATGAGTGGTAAAGCTAGATTCAGATGTGTACTTACAACTGGTAAATAGGTGGAGCTGAGCATATATTATGAAAATATTTTTTGGCCAAATTTCTAATATTTGTTATCGACATTTTCCTTATTTGACATTGGCCTTATTATTGATATTAAGTATTAGTATCTGTATCAATTATGTGCAAACCAATCAGAATGGAGCTGCACAGCAAGTACCAGCTCTTAATATAACATCCGTCGAAAAACAACACCTTTTGGATGGCATATCTTTTCAACTCGGTAACGTGACATTCTCTCATCATACTGCTTCTGTCAATGGTATTACATTACATTATGTTACTGGAGGACATGGTGAACCTGTAGTTTTATTACATGGATGGCCAGAGACGTGGTATGCGTGGTATCATGTTATGCCGGCATTAGCCAAAAATCACACTGTCATAGTACCTGATCTTCGTGGTCTAGGAGATTCTTCAAAACCAACAACCGGTTACGATGGTAAGACTGTAGCCGAAGATGTACATCAACTAGTTACTCAATTAGGGTTTAAATCAATTTTTTTGGTAGGTCATGATATTGGAACACAGATAGCATATTCTTATGCTGCTGCGCATCCTACTGAAGTAAAGAAATTAGCAGTTATGGAACTAACAATTCCTGGTTTCTTACCTCCAGGAAAAATGCCAATATGGTGGGCAATCTTTCATCAAGTACCAGACATACCGGAAGCTCTCGTAGACGGAAAAGAGATGATGTATTTATCATGGTTCTTTCACAGTCTTACCTATAATCCCTCTGCTATTACAAAGCAAGATATTGACGAATACGTCAACCATTATTCTAGTCCCGGTGGATTGCGCGCAGGATTTGAGTACTATCGAGCTTTCCCACAAGATGCGATCCAAAATCAAAATTATTCAAAGACTAAGCTTACAATGCCAGTATTGGCTTTAGGGGGCTCATTCATTCCAGTTTTAGGAGGCAATATTACTATGCCTAGTATCATTTATGCAATGAAGATACTCGCTCAAAATGTTCAGGGCATTACAGTGCCTAATTCAGGGCATTTTATTCCAGAAGAGCAACCACAGTTTCTAACGGATCAATTATTGAAATTCTTTGGGAATGATAAATGATGAAATCGATCAACAAGAGCCGCCATTGGTTTTGCTTAACAGAAGAAAGATAAACCATGACATCAAAACAAAAGGTTTCAATTGTAACTGGTAGCTCAAGTGGCATGGGATTTGAAACGTCCCTAATCTTAGCAAGGAATGGATTTTATACTTATGCAACTATGCGTAAGTTAGACGGCGAAGGATCTAAGGAGATAAATGACATTTCTAAAAAAGAGAATCTTCCGTTGCAGGTTATTCGACTAGATGTTAATGATGACAAGTCGGTGCATGAGGCTATTGAGGCAATAGTGAAGGAGAATGACAGAATTGATCTAGTAGTGAACAATGCAGGTTATGACTTGATGGGAGCCTTGGAAGAAACTTCTTTAGATGAGATAAAGGCCCAATTTGAAACTAACCTTTTTGGTGCCGTAAGAGTGATGCAATCAGTAATACCAATCATGAGAAAACAGAAAGGAGGAACAATAGTTAACGTAACTTCCTTGGGCGGGAGAATATCCTTTCCACTAAACTCGGCGTATCATGCAACTAAATTTGCACTTGAAGGCTTGTCTGAATCTATACAATATGAACTTGAACCATTTGGAATCAGAATCATAATCATAGAGCCCGGAGGAGTTGGGTCAAATTTTCTGAGGAATTTGAAGTGGGCTTCAAACACACCTGATCCGTTGAACTCGCCTTACGGATCAATGCAGAGAAGTATGTCAGAATTTTTCGAACAGTGGTCGCAAAACCTTACACATCCTTCCGAAGTCGCAAAAGCTATTTTGAAAGCGGTTACTTCAGAAAGTCCCGATCTCAGGTATACAGTGGGCGCAGACGCCGTCGAGACATTAGAGTCAAGAAAAAGTATGTCAGACAAGGAATTTCAAAACATGATAAAAAAGCAGATAAATATCTAGAATTTTGACTAACGTTAATCTAATTCAGAATTCTTGAATAAAGAGTGGAAAAATGAGACTTTACGCGGGTCTCTTGTAAAGACTAGGTCCAATTGAACAATCAAAAAAAACCGAAAATGGAATTAATATGGCCCAATCCTTGAAATGTTGGTATATTAAAAGGGACCAGTGGGATTTGAACCTTGTCACTAAGTGGGGTCAGCTATCTGGAGATTAAAAACTGGGCCCAAAGGGATACTAATGATTATTGCAGCGTGAACTATGCAAATTACATTTATCTCAAATAATTATTTCCGTGTGTTTGGAATTTCGCGTATGCAGGAACTGAAATTAATATTATTATTCGGTTTAAACGTTTTCTCAGTTTTGATCAATTAATTGATCAGCTACTGTTACGAAATGGCCCAAATTTTGCATTAATTCACGCCATGAATTTTCACCCATTTGTTGCTTTACTTTGTCTTGAACTTTATTCCAGAGAGGAAGAGCTTTGGCAAACAAAGAGAATATTGCAAATAAGCCAAAATCGCTGAGTCATTTAGAGGCCGCAGGTTTACCGCTTGTGGGTGTAAGTGCTTGGCAAGCACTTGTAGAAAATATTAGGTTATCAAAGGATCAAAAAATTCTGATACATGGCGGAGCAGGCGGAATAGGATCTATGGCTATACAGCTTGCAAAGCATTTAGGTGCATATGTAGGAACAACGGCAAGTATCAATGATAAGCAATTTGTTCAAGAATTGGGAGCAGATCAAGTAATAGATTACAAAAAAGAGAATTTTGAAGATATACTACATGACTATGATGCAGTCTTTGATACTGTAGGTGGCGAAACGTACAAAAGATCTTTTAGAGTCTTAACGAAAGGTAGCGGCATAATTGTTTCTATGTTAGAACAGCCTGATTCTGAGCTGATGAGTCAATATGGGATTAAAGCGCTATTTCTATTTTCTCAGGTAAATAGGCAAAGATTGACAAAATTGGCACAGTGGGTAGATCAAAATAATATTAAAGTGAATGTAGCCAAAACATTTCCACTCGACGAAGCTGCTAAAGCGCTCGACTACCAAAAAGATGTACATCCAAGAGGCAAAGTAGTCTTAATGGTAGCATCACAAGAATAAGGTAGATTATAGGTAAGTAGCCGATAATCAAGCTACCAATCATTCCTATCTGAGATGGTACCAAGTGATTATATTCATATGAACATGATTGCGGAAAAAAGATTGTTTACCTTCCATCACCTTGTTCCGCTAGTGATAGATATGGACTTGTCAACTTATATAATTACTATTGTTAATGTAGTCATAACAAGTGAGTGATTTGTGAAAATTGGATAATCTCCATGAAAGTGAAAATCGGATGCGTTCAAAAAAATTACAGAACCGAGTCGCTGTCATTACGGGGGCAACCAGCGGCATGGCACTTGCTACCGCTAAATTATTCATCGAGGAAGGTGCATACGTCTTTATCACTGGCCGTCGCCAAGAAATGCTAGACAAAGCAGTAAAAGAACTCGGCAAAAACACCGTTACCGGTGTGCAGGGTGATGCCGGCAATCTTGCAGACCTAGATCGGCTGTTTGAGATAGTCAAAAAGGAGAAGGGTCATATCGAAGTCCTCTTTGCTAGCGCCGGCGTTGGCGAGCTCAACAAGCCACTCGGGTCTATTACCGAGAAAGGCTTCGATGATACCTTTAACGTCAACGTTCGGGGCACATTGTTTACTGTGCAAAAGGCTCTCCCGCTTATGAACGACGGTGGGTCGATCATTCTCAATAGTTCTATTGCCGGAGTGAAAGGATTTCCGGGCACTAGTGTTTACAGCGCCAGCAAAGCTGCCGTCCGTTCTTTCGCTCGAACTTGGACTGCCGAGCTCAAAGGAAAGATCAGGGTCAATGTCATTAGTCCAGGTACGATAGACACTGCGATATTCGATGGCACTCCTCAAGAGATGAAAGATGGATTTGTTTCCATAATCCCTATGGGTCGAATCGGTCAGCCGAGCGAGATAGCAGCCGCTGCCCTCTTTTTGGCATCAGATGATTCCAGATTTGTTACTGGTATTGAGCTGTTTATCGATGGTGGCACAGCACAGGTTTAACTGAAAACATCAAAATAATAGGATATTAAAGACCTTGGTGAAAAATAGAATCCTAATTATTGTCTTCTTATCCAGAAACATTTCAAGGGATAATATTATGGATAATACTACTAATTGATACAATACGTACTGAATGTAGATATTTACTACAGATACTCAACTATGGTAAGAGTATTTTCAATGGGAAAGTTTCTATTCTTGGAGTACTTTGTGAATAAAAGAGATGGCAATTGATCCTTCACCCACAGCTGATGCAACACGTTTGACGCTGCCACTACGAACGTCACCAACAGCGAAAACCCCTGGTAAACTGGTTTCAAGCAAGTAAGGTTGACGCATAAGAGGCCATGCTGATGCGCTAAGATTGTCTGACAACAGATCAGAACCAGTTTTTATGAAACCTTTATCGTCAAGTATGATACACCCATTGAGCCAATGGGTGTTTGGTTCTGCACCAGTCATAATGAATACATGACTTATTTCGTGCTTCTCAGTCTCTCCTGATTGATTGTTGCGCCAGTGAACAGATTCAAGGTGAGCGCCACCTTCTAAAGTAACGATTTCTGTCCGTGGTCGTAATATGATCGTAGGAGTATTCTCTATTCTACGAATGAGGTATCGTGACATGCTCGCAGTCAAACCGGAGGACCTGACTAGCATGTGCACACGCTTTGCATTCTGTGCTAAAAACACAGCGGCTTGGCCGGCTGAATTTCCTCCACCTACCACAACTACTTCCTCTCCCCCACATAACTGCGCTTCCACAAATGTTGCGCCGTAATAGACGCCTGCACCTTCAAAGCGTGACAGGTTTTCCAACGGTAACTTTCTATATTGCACTCCTGTGGCAATCATAACTGTACGAGTAGAAATTCTAGCCCCATTCTCAAGCTCTATGACGTACGGTCTTCCATCACAGACAAGTTGTGAGGCCTTTGCGACAAGCATGCGTGCACCGAACTTTTGAGCCTGAGTATATGCTCTACCTGCCAGCTCTTGGCCAGAGATACCGGTAGGAAATCCCAGGTAGTTTTCGATACTTGAACTTGAACCGGCTTGGCCTCCAGGTGAGCTCGTTTCCAGCATTAGAACGTCAAGCCCTTCTGAGGCGCCATATACCGCCGCAGCCAATCCTGAGGGACCCGCGCCAATTATGATGAGATCTCGCACATGGGTTTGATCGATGGACTCATTAAAACCAAGGCAGTCTGCAATCTCTTGGTTACTGGGAGTTCGGAGCACGATTTGACCTCGACAGATCAATACTGGTATTTCACTTGCTGAAACTTGGAAAGTATCCAACAGATTCTGTACGTCAGGGTCTCGTTCTAGGTCTATGTAGGAATATGGGTGTCCATTACGCATCAAAAACTCTTTGATCCGAAGCGTATCTGCAGAATATGCTGACCCTACGAGAACAATGTCTCCAACACCAGCAGCTATTAACTCCACTCTACGGAGAATAAAAGCCCTCATAAATATGCCGCTGAGTTCAACATCAGTCTGTACCAAACTGAGCATTTGCTGGTGATCCAGTTCAATTACTTTACCTGGCTTAGTAACACGTGCCCTAACTAAAGACCGTCGGCCAGAGAGCATGTTAACCTCTCCCGTGAATTGACCATCACTATGAACAGTTACGAGGGTCTCTTGGGTACCGAAGGGGCGCACGATCTCTATTTCGCCTGTTATTACAACAAAGAACGGCACTGAAGTATCTCCCTGCTCTATTAGCACCTCACCTGGCAGTATCGAACGTATACGTCCATGCGGTTCAATACGACTAATCTGAACCGGTGTTAATTTCGGAAATATCTTCTCTCTAATAGATTTCGTTAGTGGAAGTCCCCTGCGTGAATCACTCATAGTTATTCAATTATAGTGCGGTTGCAGCTCATATACCCTTGCTTGGATCCTTCGTATTTATATAATCATTTGTAGATATTTCGTCGTGTTTTTCACTTGCCTTCACAGACACAATACTCTTAATTTGTCGAAATTCGGAAGTAAGTTGATGATTATCAAGTATTATTGCCATAACCAAGTCACTAATTTCTAACAATGCTAAATATTTTAGTTTATAAGTTGTCATAAGATGTAACAGGTTCAGAACAATTATCTCTAGGCTCTTTTTAATATCCAGTGCCTATGTGTGGCCTTCGGATTTGAGGATTCATATCTGCTTGGTCCCACTTGCATTTGGAGTGAAGGAGGGATGTTTTCATAATTATGAGTAGATTAAGCAAGGATGAATCTTCACCAGTTACTTGAGGAAATTTTGAAGCGCTGTTTAAGGAAACATTACTCGATAGAGGACTTATAGTAGACAATTCATTTTTAGATTGAGCCTGTTGAAATGATCCTAAGGCTTCGCAGACGAATCTGTTTTTGTCAAGATAGTATCAGCATCATTTTCTCCCTGACGAATTAAGTGCCTAATAGTAGAAATGGAAAAATCAGCATCCTCAAAAAGGAAGTTTACGTCTTCGGTTCTCTCTATACGTATAATATCAGATATTACTGCCCCACGTTCATGAGCTAGTTTAACATACTCTTTCTCTATTTCTCTTAACATTTCTTTATTTTTCTTGTCAAGTGAGTGTTTGGTACCGGCAGTATTAGTTACTATAAATTGGTGCATTTCTCTTATGAGGGAAAGATATCTAGAAATTACCTTTGACATTCTTACATTTTGATCCGTCTTATCCGTATGTATTATGTCTCTTGCTCTGTGCCAAGTTTCCAAGAGGTTCTGTGGGAGCTTATCCTGATTATGAGGAAATACGTTGATAATGTATACTTTTTTGTCATATCTAGGAGAAGCATCTATAACCTCCCTAAGTGGTGTGTTACTTTGTAGACTACCATCCCAAAGATACCTGCCATCTTTTTGTGTCCAAGAAATGCCGTAAAAAGGAAAGCCAGCACAAGCAACTATATGTTCCACATCGATATTCATATTTTGACTATCGAAAGTTATGGATTCGCTATTCTGAATATCAGTTGCTGTTATTATCAATCGTGGCCTATTCGGATCACCAAGCTTTGCTATTTCAACGAATTTGAGTAACGTTTCCTTCAATGGAGACAGGTCGTATAGATAAGCTGGCATGGAAAAGGGAAAATAATTTACATATGGGAAAAACGAAGTACGGCGGGAGATATTTGGTATGCCCCATAGGGCTGCATATGTTGATGACAGAACAGATCTTAATGCATTGGGCATGAATGAGGGCGTAATAGTTTCCGCAATAGTCAACCAGAAATCTTCAAGATCTCGTATAGGTTTGTTAGTTTTAGTACCCGCTATAATGGCAGCATTGATTGCCCCTATAGAAGTACCTGCAACTATGTCAAAAGTTATACCATGCTTAGCTAGTGACTTGTAAGCTCCACACTCGTAAGCACCCAACGATCCACCTCCCTGCATTACAAGAACAGTCTCAAATTTTGAATCCATATTCTGGTTAATATTGCTGAACCCTAATACTTAGCGAGTTCGGTGGTATGCTCTAAGCCGTCGCTTCTTTTTAAATAGTATGTAATCTATAATACAAAGTACCAAATTGGTTGGACATATTATTAATTCCACGTTTTGCTGCCGATAGCATAAAAAAGGGGGCATTTAACTGAATATACCAAATGAGGACGCCATCAACCTTCATAGAGCGTTAAGAGGGAAGATCGAGATACATAATCGAGTTTCCATCGATTCTAGTTTAGGTAATGAAGAAAAAGGAACACTTGGATTAATTTATACTCCAGGAGTAGCGTCGGTAGCTCAAGAAATAAGTAAAAACAAAGAGTTAATTTATGATTATACTTCAAAGTGGAACAACGTAGCCATAGTGTGTGACGGAACAAGGGTTCTTGGTCTTGGAAATATCGGCCCAGAAGCAGCACTCCCTGTAATGGAAGGAAAATCTGTTTTGTTCAAAGTCCTAGGTAATATTAATGCAATTCCATTGTGTATTTCTACACAAGATAAGGAGGATATAGTCAGGTTTGTCAAGGCAATTGAGCCATGTTTTGGAGCAATAAATATTGAAGACATAGAATCACCTAAGGTATTTGATATAATAAAACGGCTAAGAGATGAGCTCTCAATACCTGTGTTTCATGATGATCAGCACGGAACAGCTGTAATCACATTGGCTGCATTGATAAATTCTCTAAAAATAGTAGATAAAAAAATAGATAAAATAAAGGCAGTAATTTCAGGAGCAGGTTCTGCTGGCTATGGAATTTTTAGGATTTTAAAAGAAGCAGGCTGCAAAGATATTGTAGTAACGGATAGCAAGGGAGCAATATATGAGGGAAGGAAGGACCTTATAACTATTAATTCTCAAAATTTAGACAAGCAAGAAATAGCAAGGAACAGCAATTCCAACAAATTAATAGGAAGTTTGGAAGAAGTAATTAGAAAAGCAGATGTTTTCATAGGTGTATCGGGTAAAGCTGGACTAGTAACTGAAGGTATGGTACAATCAATGAACCATAATGCAATAGTGTTTCCGCTTAGCAACCCAGACCCCGAAATCCTTCCATCAGATGCTCTTAAAGCAGGTGCAAGAATTGTAGGCACTGGGCGTTCCGATTATCCGAATCAAGTAAATAATGCTGTCGTATTTCCATCAGTTCTTAGAGCTTTGTTAGATACGAGAGTAAAAGAATTAGATGAAAAGATGCTTGTGACTGCATCATATGCAATTGCTTCGCTGGTTGAAAAGACTCACTTAAGAGAGGATTATATAATTCCCAAAGTAAATGATCCAAGGATTCTTCCGCTTGTGACAGACACCCTAAAAAAAGCAATTGAAAGTAACCCCAAAGACATACCGAAACCAGATAAAATTAAATAAATAAAAAGCTGGATAGAATATCTAGAGAATCTACTTACTCACAACTGTAATAAAGAAGATGGTGGGTTTATTGAGTATTCAATGAGAGAATATGAAAATATGCGTACAGCTGATATCGTAGCTGAAGAATTGCTTGATTGGAAAGTTGATACGATTTTCGGATTACCTGGTGATGGTATAAATGGATTTATTGAAGCCTTAAGACGTAGGCAGGACAAAATTAAATTCATACTTGTAAGACACGAAGAATCTGCAGCATTTATGGCTTGCGCCTATGCAAAATATACTGGAAAGCTTGGGGCATGTGTTGCTACTTCTGGTCCAGGTGCCATTCACCTATTAAATGGATTATATGATGCTAAAGCAGATAATACTCCTGTTATTGCAATTACAGGGTCTACATACTCTGATTTAATGAATTCTAGTTATCAGCAGGATGTTAACCTGCTACAGCTGTATTCTGACGTGACAGTTTACAATAGCATGATAGAAGTTCCAGAGCAAGCAGAAATGGCAGTTGATATTGCATGTAGAACTGCGTTGGCGCAGAGGGGAGTTAGCCATCTAACAATACCTATAGATGTACAGGAAAAGAAACTAAGTGGCAATTATTCTAGACACAATGTTCCTTATCATCATACTTCTCATGCCTACGTTTCAGAAACGATCCCACGTCGTTCTGTAATAGAAGATGCAGCTAAAATTCTCGATGCTGGAAATAGAGTTGTTATACTTGTAGGACAAGGGGCACTCGGAGCTGGAGAAGAGGTTCTTGCAGTTGCAGAAAAGTTAGGTGCTCCGGTCGTTAAAGCGCTATTAGGTAAAGCAGTAATTCCCGATGACAACCAGTTTACTACTGGAGGTATCGGTTTGCTTGGAACGACACCATCTAGTGACGCTATGGATGAAGCAGATACACTACTTATGGTCGGAACATCTTTTCCTTATATCGACTATCTTCCTAAACTAGGCAAGGCAAGAGGAATTCAAATTGATATAAAGCCTGAAAAGATTGGTCTTCGTTATCCTGTGGAAATTGGTTTGGTAGGAGATTCAAAGCTGATATTAACTGAATTACTTCCACTATTGCATCAACATGATCTAGGATTTCTCAAGTCAATGCAGGATTCTATGAAGAAGTGGAATAGGTTGATGTTAGAGCAAAGTACTAGAAATGATAAACCAATCAAACCACAAGTTATCGCCAAAGCAGTCTCTGATGAGCTTGATGACGATGCTATAATTTCTGTTGATTGTGGAACAAATACAAGTTGGGCGGCTCGTCATATTGATATACGAAAGGGCATGAAATTTTCTGTATCTGGTACCTTGTCAAGTATGGCAAATGCTTTACCATATGCGATAGCAGCACAGATTGCATTTCCAGAAAGACAATCAGTTGCATTTGTTGGTGATGCTGGATTGACTATGTTGATGGGTGAATTTGCTACTGCAGTGCAATATAACCTGCCTATCAAGGTAATCGTTATCAAAAATAATACCTTAGGGATGATTAGATGGGAGCAGATGGCATTTCTTGGAAACCCTGAATTTGGAGTAGAATTTTCTCCAATAGATTGGGTAAAGTTCGCTGAGGCTTGCGGTGGTAGAGGGTATGCCATCAAAGAACCAAATGAGGTAAAATCTATTATGAATCAAGCTATGAAGGAGAGAAAACAACCAACTATAATTGAGGCATATGTAGATCCCTTTGAACCACCAATGCCACCAAAAGTAGAAATGGATTTCGTTAAAGAATTAGCCAAATCATTTGCTAAAGGCCAACCATATGCAAAGAGGATAGGATTGACTTTATACAGAGACCAAGTTCATAATATTTTAAAAAATATACACACTCATAATATTGACAGCTAAAAAGTAGAGGCTGGAAAATAAATAATAAAATGGGCTGAAAAAAATGAAAAAACAACGACAATCAAATTACACTTGTGATGTTTTAATCATAGGTGGTGGTTCTGCTGGTCTTAGAGCTGCGATCGAAGCCCATGATGCCGGTGCTGATGTTCTCATAATTAGTAAAAGTAAGAAAGGTGATCCTCATACAACATTAGCAAGAGGTGGTATCAATGCCGCTCTTGGCACTATGGACCCAGAAGATAACTGGGTGGTACATGCAGCCGATACTCTTAGAGAAGGTGAATTTCTTGCTGACTATGAAAGAGTTGAGATACTCTGCAAAAATGCACCCGATGCTATAAATGAACTGGTGACTTGGGGCGCTAAATTTCACAGAGAGAAAGATGGTAGGCTAACACAGCGGTTTTTTGGGGCTCACACTTATAGAAGGACTGTATTTTATGAAGACTGGACCGGCCAGGAAATAATTCGTGTTTTAATGGAGCAGGTAAATCAGAGGAAAATCAAGATAATCGACAATGTGTATATTATGAAATTATTATTGTTGAAATCAGATGGTGATGATGCAAATAGAGAAAGATTATCATCATCTTCAAAAGCACAGGGTGTGGCACAAGTTCCTAATGAACAGGAACAAGAGCAAGAAAAAATCAAAGGAGCATTTGGGGTAGATATCGAAAAGAAAGAGTTTATTACATTTGAATGCAAGTCTTTAATCCTAGCTGCTGGTGGATATACTAGGGTATATGAAGTAAGTAGTTCTAGGATTTTTGAAAACTACGGAGAAGGTATTGCTCTTGCATATGAGGTAGGTGTAGATTTAGTAGATATGGAAATGGTGCAGTTTCATCCTACTGGAATGGTTTGGCCAGAGCAAGCAGTGGGTACTCTGGCTACAGAAGCAATAAGGGGTGAAGGAGGTATTCTGCTAAACTCACAAGGCGAGAGGTTTATGAAAAATTATGATCCGGAAAGAATGGAGCTAGGACCACGTGACGTAGTCGCTCGTGCTAATTATAATGAAATAATCTCTGGTAGAGGAACAGAACATGGTGGAGTTTGGTTGGATGTAACACACTTAAGAAAGGAAGTAATTCTGGAACGGCTTACTACTATGTATGAACAATTCCAAAAACTAGATGGGATTGATATTTCAAAAGAGAAAATGGAAGTTGGGCCTACTGCGCATTATTCTATGGGTGGAGTTGTAGTAGATATAAACTGTCAAACAAGGGTTACCGGTTTATTCGCTGTTGGGGAAGTAATAAGTCAGATTCACGGTGCCAATCGTTTGGGTGGAAATAGCTTGCTAGATACAATTGTTTTTGGAAAAATTGCTGGTGGTGAAGCAGCAAGATTAGCAAAGCAAACAGGGAAAGGAAATACAAAGAAATCTAAAGATGCATCATCACAGCTGAAATCAAAAGTTGACACCGAAGCAAAGGGATTTGATGATAATGATGATGACTTTTATGATGGAATCTTTGTAGTTAAAGAGCCAATTAAGTTTCGTAATAAATTACAAAAAGTGATGATGGAATATGCAGGTATAGTAAGAGAACAGACAAGGCTTCAAAACGGATTGGAACAAATTCTAGAATTAAAGAATGAACTTTATTCTAATAAACGCCATATTAATTTAAAGGAGTCCGTTATTGACGATAATAATAAATTTGAAAATATTGTCCTAACTTCGCAAGTGAAATCATCACTTATTTCTTGTGAGGCGATAATAAGAAGTGCCTTGATTCGAGAAGAGAGTAGAGGCGCTCACTATAGATCTGACTTTCCAAAGCTTGATGATGAAAGATGGAATCTAAATATCTATTGCAGAAAGGAAGGAAACGGAGTATCAGCAGCGGCGGAAATGACATTATTTAAACATAAAGTTAAAGAAATCAAGGGACGACTAGCAGATTTTGTTAAATCTCATGTCAAAGCAGCACACCACCGTACATTTGAATAATAATTTTATTATTACATGTCACACTCTTTTGTGGAGTTTCCAAACATAGACAGGGCGTTCAAATCCTTCTGCCAGAATCCTACCTAGATTATACTATTGTCTCGAAGTCAGTTTCAACTTACGTTTAG
>Ga0207645_10001066_pt1 | contig 22680 bp, 19 predicted proteins | sample KBSM53metaG_FD_184331 | JGI IMG/M metagenome (GOLD analysis project Ga0207645, IMG submission 184331) | Miscanthus rhizosphere microbial communities from Kellogg Biological Station, Michigan, USA - KBS M5-3 metaG (SPAdes) (version 2) | ecosystem: Host-associated > Plants > Roots > Rhizosphere >...
TCGCTACGGGCTGCCGGATTTAGAATAACAAGGGTATCCTGCACGAATGATTTACTGCGATGACGCGCTGGGTAATGTTTTTTGAATGTTCCGCCTCAGGCGAACCATCGGATGGCTGTTTCTGGTCGTGGTCGCGATTTTTCTGGTATCGCTGCTGGGGGCAAACCTCTATGTGCAATCGCAGGCAACACAAGAGCGGATTCAGCAGGAACTCAGCCAACGTCTTAAGATGCCGCTGCAAATTCAGCGCATCAGCGTCACGCCATGGGGCGGACTAAAACTTAGCGGAATCACCATTCCGCAACGCAACAATGTCCACGATCCACCATTTCTCCAAGCCAGGCACTTTCAACTTCGCGTCCGTTTGGGTTCGATTTTCTGGCGCCCGCTGGTGATTAAAGAGGTCGCGCTGATAGCGCCGACAGTGATTTGGCCACAAAACGAATCTGGAAAATGGCGAGTGCCGATGGCTGAAAGGCCCTCCGAAGCTCAGACGCAAGCCGAGGAAGAGCCGACGGTTTCAGCCCCGGAAAACTTGCCGGAAGACACGCCGCCTCAAAACGAATCGAAGAAAACCAAACCCGTTGTGGTCGAAAGCACACCAGCCGGGCCGCAAATCAAAAAGATACGGTTGAGCGACGGCAGTTTCCATTTCCTGGATCATGAAAAGCGAAACATTGCGTTGTTCGATGGGGTCCAATTTTCTTCCTCCATGCGAGATGTTTATTCGATTCGGGGCCAGGTCCGTATCGACAAAATCGTTCTCCGCGATCGCGTTTTTCTTTCAGCGTTGCGTTCGCCCATTCGGTACGATCCGAGCGAGATCGAGCTCTTCGGGATTACCGCGCAAATCGCGAAAGGACAATTGACCGGCGATTTTTCAATGGAACCGCAGGCGGAAGATTCCCCCTTCACTGTGCACGCAAGTTTTCGTCGGGTACAGGCGGATGACTTAGTGGCTGAAGCGGGCGGTTCCCGGGACATGATCCGAGGGGTTTTGGAAGGGACGCTCGATGCGACCGGAAAGACAGCCGACCCCGATGCTCTGACCGGTTCAGGCACTATCCTCTTGCAAAACGGTCATGTGCAACAGTTCGCCGTGCTCGCTGCGCTCGGACAATTGCTGCAAATCGAGGAACTGATGCAGCTCGATCTCGAACAAGCCGAAGCAAAATATCGTCTCGCTGGCAACACCGTTCTGGTTGATGAGTTGCTCTTGCGTTCGCCTAATTTGCGCCTTACCGCCACTGGCTCCGTTTCATTGCGAGGCAAACTCGCACTGGATTCTGTTCTAGCGATCAATGAAAAAATCCGGAGCCAATTGTTTCGCGGAATTCGCGAAAATTTTGTTCCGACATCCGAGCCCGGCGAGTACGCGCTCCAGTTCCATGTCGGCGGCACAGTAGACAAACCCAAAACCGACTTGATGGAGCGCGCCGTCGGAGCCGATCTCAAAGATCTCGGTGGTGTCATCGACGCACTCCTCGGTCACGGGAAAAGCAAAAAAAAGAAAAATGCGGAGTCACCCACACCGTCGGCCCCGCCCAAGCCGTGAGAGTAATTGCAGGCACGGCTGGCGGCTTGCAATTGAAAGTCCCGCGCACCGGTGTGCGCCCAACGATGGATCGCGTAAAGGCGGCAATCTTTTCGAGCCTGGGCGAGAAAGTGATTGGAGCACGCGTGTTGGATCTTTTTGCCGGTGCCGGCGGGCTCGGCATCGAAGCAATGAGTCGCGGCGCGGCTTCCGCGGTCTTTGTTGAATCAAATCCAAACGCCGCGCGAATCGTCGAACGCAATCTTGCCATTGCCGGCCTGGATGGGCGCGTGCGGATGCGGGATGCGTTTGCGTATTTGAAGGACGCGGCCGGACCGTTTGATATTATTTTTGCGGACCCGCCCTATGAAGCCTTGCCCGGAGCAAAAGCCTTCACGGATCAGCTGCTAAACCATCCGAAAATACCTCTTCTTCTTGCTCCTGACGGTTTGTTCGTGCTGGAGAAACGACCGGGGGAGCGCCTGCCAGAACATCCACACTGGAAAATAGTGCGAGCACGGCACTATGGCGCGACCGAAGTAATTTTCGCGGAGCATCAGAGATGATTCGACTCATCTACAATCTGCTCTGGCCACTCGGTCTGCTGCTGTTCCTGCCTTCCTATCTCGCAAAAATGTTCCGCCGCGGCGGCTACCGAAAGGACTTCGGGCAACGACTCGGTTTTTACTCAAGCGAATGGCGTCGGCGATTGCACGGAAAAAGCCCGACGTGGATTCATGCCGTTAGCGTCGGTGAAGTCGTAATCGCGTTAAAACTGGCGGAACAATTGCGCGCGCTTCGACCGGATCTGAAGTGCGTTCTCACCACCACGACAACAACCGGCCATGCTCTGGCGCAGAAGTCTGCCCCCAGTTGGATGGATGTTCTCTACGCGCCGCTTGATTTTTGGCCAGTCATGCGTCGGGCGTTTCGCGCAATTGCCCCGCAACGTATCATTCTGATCGAAGCCGAAGCGTGGCCAAACCTGGTGGCAGAAGCGACGCGCCGGAAAATTCCACTCGTATTGGCGAATGCGCGCTTATCTCCACGTTCAGAACGAAGGTTTCGGCGCTTCAAGGTTTTTGTCGGCCCCATTTTTCGGCGGCTCGATCTTATTTGCGTGCCAACAGCGGAAGATGCCGAGCGCTGGAAAAATCTCGGCGCTAAGACCTCCCAAATTCATGCCGTTGGTAATATTAAGTACGATGTTTTCAATCAGCCCATTTTGTCCGATGTGGCGCAACGATTTCGGGAAACGGGAATTGATGCGGCCCGGCCAATTCTCTTTGGCGGTAGCACCCATCGGGGCGAGGAACAGATTCTGGTTGACGTTTTTTGCGGGCTCCGACCGGAATTTCCCGATTTGTTTTTGATTCTGGCGCCGCGTCATGTTGAGCGGGCAAACGAAATCGAAGCTGAATTGCGCAAACGCGATCTGCGATCGGTCCGGCAAACGGCTCCCGGAAGCCGGACGCAGGAACTTGACTGCCTGCTTATCGATACAACTGGCGAGCTGCCGGGCTGGTACAACATTGCGACGATTGTTTTTATCGGGAAGAGTCTGACAGCACATGGCGGTCAAAACCCGGTCGAAGCGATTAGCGCGCGAAAGCCGGTAATTTTTGGACCGCACATGGAAAATTTCGCAAGCCTGGCAAAGCAGCTCATCGCGGGAGGTGGCGCCCTGAGTGTCCAAAATTCAGAGGAGTTACTTGCGAACTCGCGTCGTTTATTGAGTCGCCCCGCGGAGCGAGAAAAGCTGGCAAACAACGCTCTTCGCGTAATTCAACCGCATAGAGAAGCGGCTGCCCGAACAGCAGTATTCATCGAAAAACTTTCTTCGAGCGAGCCGCGCTGAGGTTCTGTGGGTAATCGGATTGATCGCGACAAACGCAACTTGCAAGCCCTGGCGTCGCCTCGATATTTGGCGCTCGCTGACCCTATCGTCCAGTGGCCTAGGACACCGCCCTTTCACGGCGGTAACACGGGTTCGAATCCCGTTAGGGTCGCTTCCCTCGTATAAGCTGCGGTATATGCAATTCGCATAACGGTTTCACATAACATCGCTGCCTACATTCGCCTGTGTGCATACATGTTCAGAAACATTCCGGAGACGTGATCGGGCTGGGCAACGAACACCGATGCCTCAGTGATCGCAATCGATAACGTCAATGAATGCCACCGAGTTCTACTTATTGTTCTTCGTCCAGGTTTGTAAGTCCTGGCGCACCCTGCGCATTCACTTGAACGACGGCATGATTCGTGAGCACGCTGAGGGTTAATGATCCCTGGTTAGACGGCGCCTCGTTCAATCCAAATGTTCGGCGCGCAATCGTATCGATCTTCTCAAATTGAGCACTGCGGTTGAGAATTTCGTCTGGATCCATGGACTCAACATGCCCGACCACTCGTTCGCTGACACCCGCCACGCGCTCACGATAACGTTCTCCGCGCTCTTGCATCACCGCCGCGATTGATTGCAATGGCGTGATTGCATTTGATTGCGGTGTGACAACGACCTGTTTTGCTGCTGCAATCTGCTGTGTCCAACCTTCGCGCTTGGCCCGAGCAAGCACAGTCCCTTCCGGGAATTGCGCGCGATTTCCAAGGCCGATGCCGGCGTATCCTGCCTTAATCTGCTGCCATGTATCCTTCGACAGACGCATGAATGTTTGTACCACATGGTTGCGTCTAAGTCGCATTAGAAGAAATTCTTGCGGGAAATTTCATTCGCGAATCTGCCCCTGGCCGCGGATGACGTACTTGTAAGTCATTAGCTCTTCAAGTGCCATCGGCCCACGCGCGTGCAGCTTGTCGGTGCTGATGCCAATTTCCGCACCAAAGCCAAATTCGGCGCCATCAGTGAATCGCGTCGATGCGTTCCAGTAAACTGTCGCGGAATCGACCTCGTTCAGGAATTTCTCAGCACGCCCGACGTCGCGAGTGATGATAACGTCGCTATGATGAGAGCCACATTTTTCGACGTGCTCAATCGCTTCTTCGATGTTGTCCACGGTGCGGGCGGCGAGGATGAGATCGAGATATTCCGTGGTCCAATCTTCGTCGCGGGCGCGACGGAGCGGTTGATAGCTGAGAGCTGAGAGCTGATGGAAGCTGTCGGGATCGGCGCGCATTTCCACCTTCTTTCCGGCCAATACTGGTGCGATTTTTTTGAAAAAGGGAGCCGCGATTTCACGGTGCACAAGCACAGTTTCGATGGCGTTGCACACGCCGGGACGGTGCGTCTTCGCGTTGACCACTATCCGCGCCGCCATATCGAGATCGGCTTCCCTATCCACATATGCGATGCAGACCCCGACGTAGTGTTTGATCACCGGCATCCGCGCATAACTAACGACCGTTTCGATCAATGCCCGGCCGCCACGCGGAATGATGAGATCGATGTATTGGTCCATCTCGGCCATGTGCCGCACGGCATCGCGACCAGTTTTTGGGATGAGCAAGATACTGTCTTCGGGCAACCCCGCGCTGGCTGCGCCTGCTTGGAGCGCTTCGGCAATGGCGACGTTCGAGTGAATCGATTCCGAGCCGCCACGCAGGATGACTGCGTTTCCCGTCTTTGTGCAAAGCACCGCCGCGTCGCTCGTCACGTTCGGGCGTGACTCGTAGATGATTCCGATAACGCCGATAGGGACACGCACTTTTGAGATGTGCAATCCATTGGGACGGATCCATTCGGCGATGACTTTTCCCGCTGGATCCTCGAGTGCGGCCACCGCACGAATGCCGTCCGCCATCCCCCGAATGCGTTTTTCGTCGAGCCTTAGCCGGTCGATCATCGGTAAGGAAAGCTGGTCGGCGGTCGCTTTTTCGACATCCTTACCATTCGCGCGCAGGATTGCGCCGGTGCTGGCGCTAAGTTGATCTGCCATCGCGAGCAAAGCGGCGTTTTTCCGCTCAGTGCTCATCCGCGCGAGCGCACGCGCGGCGGCGCGGGCGCGCTTGCCGAAATCCAAGACTTCACTTTTTAAATCGTCCATTCAAAGCAGAACTAATCGCTTGAATCTCTTATTTTCGCCGATCAAAGCGATCGTGCCTCAGAGTTCTCCGCCCGCAATAAGAAACAGTGTTCCGACTCGCTCGCCCGCCGCGATCCGCGGGATGATTCCGGCGCGCCGGCCGTTTGCGATCACTGTGGGAATTCCGGCTGCGGTCGCAAGTTTTACGGCATCGAGTTTCGAGACCATGCCGCCCACCGAGACCCTGCCTTTTTCGCTGCGAACGAAACGATCCGCGTGGGTGACATCGGCGATCATCGGAATCCGTTTGCCGGCACGATCCATCAGTCCATCAACACTTGTAAGCATAATGAGCAATTCGGCTTCCACCAGTACCGCAACCTCGGCAGAGAGGCGGTCGTTGTCTCCGAAGCGCAGCTCCTCCACCGCCACCGAATCGTTTTCATTAATGACCGGCACGACATCCTTGCATTCGAGCAGACGCTCTAGTGTATTCTTCGCGTTTTGGTGGCGGGTACGACTGTCGAGATCGCCATGCGTGAGCAAAAGCTGCGCAACGTTAAGCTGATGTTTTGCGAACATCGAGGCATACAGATGCATCATCTTTGATTGACCCACCGCAGCGCATGCCTGTCCCGTCGTCAAGTCGTGTGGACGCTCCTTCAGCCCGACTACGCGCATTCCGGCGGCGACCGCACCGCTGGAGACGATGATGCACTTGCATCCGCCGCGAACGAGTTGCGCTACCTCGGCGGTGAGACGCGCAAATTGTTTTGTGTCGAGCGCGTTGGCGCGCGGCCGAGTGAGAATGCCGGAGCCGAACTTGAGGAGAATGCGCCCGGGTTTTCTGGACATGGGGAGCTGCTAAGCAAATCGGAAAACGAAAGCGCGCAAGAGTATCTCGTCCGACGGTACGAACATAATTATTTTCGTGGTTGGGTTGTTGGTGGGGTTATTGCGGCGCCGTTACCCAAGATGGCTGGCGTTGGATAGTTGACGCCCATCGCGAAGATCGCCGCTACATTTTTATTCTACGAGCTGCTGAGCGCCTTTCTTAGAGCTGGAGGGTACGTTGCTGTAGGGTTTTTGCCATCCGAAGTGTAGGATTTTGCTTGACAATAGGGTCGCGTTCATGTCAAAGATGCCCTAAGTTAGCGCCTAGATTGGGCAGGGACGTTTTCGGATGATGTGAACAACGGCATCGCGGATGCAGGTAGCACACCTAAAAGATGCCATTGAACGGTTCGTTCGTCCCGACGTAGTAAGCGACCAAGCGTCACAAGCCGTTGAGGCCGAAGTAGAACTATATATTTAGACTGTGACACATTCACACCGTAAGCGTCACACGAACTGTCAGAGAAAGGCGGCCAAGCGTGGTAGAAATCCCCGGACAGACATGACGGGTTGTGACACACATAGTGACGGACATGTCACAAAGTAAGCGTCACGATAATGGCGACTTACAAAATCTTTGACGCTGTGACGCTTAGAACTTTCGTCACGAGGCGCCGCAAGCGCAACAAATCAATCCATCAAGTCGCCGCCAATTTGCACTCGGTGACTTATGGCCCACAGCCGATTGTAGATCTGAGGAACAAGATCGTTCTTCTATGGAGTGCAAAAGCAGGTTCCGTTTTCGCGATCAAATGGATGTTTAAGCATATGGGACTGCTTGAAGAAGCCCTGGCCTTTCACCCATGGATTCACTGTTACCGGATGAAAGTTTTCTGTGTTAGTGATCGATATAAAGCGGCGGTAGAAGACTTCTTTCAGTCACCATTGTCGTATCGCGTTATCAAGTTCGTGCGATCGCCATTTAAGCGCGCTGTAAGTTCGTACGTACATGTCTTACAAAATGCTGAAAGGAACTCGGATTTGGTCGAAACCCTCGTTGGAGCCGAGCAGAAGTTCACATTTTCATTCGATCAGTTCGTTGGCTATCTCGGCACTATTGATTTGAGAAATGGCGACGTTCACTATCGAACTCAAACACATCAACTGGAGCGTGAGTTGTCACCGGGATCGGTGTTTCTATTAAATCTGGACGATTCAATGGAGTCGTTACCGAAGCTCGAAAGCTATCTAGGCTTGCCGCAGACAGATCCACAACAATACCGGATATCATCTCATCACGCTACTCGCTCCCTGGGCGCTCCCGCGCAATTTATTGGCGATCAACTCTTCGAGTTTTCCGATCGTGGCCAGGCTTCGGTTCCAGACTACCGTAGCTTCTATAACCGTGACCTGGAGCAGCGCGTTTACCATCTGTATGCAGAGGACTTTCTTCGCTATGGATTTTCGACAGTTATAAATAGGCGAGATCCGTAAAGCTTTGGTTTAAATAGCCGTGCAAAATAGCGAACGCGTTATGTCGAAATCGACATCACGTTCGAAACGCATGTGATTTTAGTTGGCTTTTACCGTCAATTCAATTCCCGGCCCGCAGATGGGAAGGCAATCGATTTCCGGCGAAAAACAAAACTTGGCAAAGGCCAAGGTGATTGCGGAGATATCTAAAAGCAAAGCCGACGAGCCGGAATATTTCATTAACCTCGGCCACTTCGAGTCGAAGATTACTTTTTATTCCGCAAGAAAACCCCAGTGGCAACCGCAATCGATCCGACTGTAAACCAATTCACGCCAGCCCAAGTGTTGCGATCCAAATGGACGCGGAAAACTGGATTGTGTAACGCGACCAACAAAAATCCAAGCCCAAATCACGCGATTCAAGGTGACCCTGTGAAGTACTGGGAGGTGATCGCGGATCGGTTACACGCAGAGGGCTGGTCGTGGGGGTTATTGCAGCGCCGTAACCCGAGTTGGCTGGCGCTGGATCCTTGATGCCCATCGCGGAGACGGGCGCCGCTACATCGTTCAGTCTGATGAGCTGTTGAGCGCCTTTCTTGAGCTGGAGCGGGTGACAATCGGGCAGTACGAGCCCCCGCAGATTAGGCTGAAGTGTGTTCGATCTGTGCGGTCTAGGTCTCGAAATGATACGAAGTCTTGAAAATGATCTTTGCGTTTTTCTCCGTCACAATTGAAAAAGTAACAGTTCCCCGGTCACCCGATAAGGGAGTTGCTCTTCCAAGCACCACATGAGTTGTTCCATCTTCGCGCGTGAGGGCCTTACCGGTAAAATCAATCGCTCGCCCAGACTGCAGCCTCCGAACGAAATCCTCGGATACGCCCAGAACCAGAGTGCCTGTCTCGCTCTTAAAGAAATAGGGCCTTACCTTGAGTTGATAATCGCCGATATAATTACCACCCCGACGGGTAAGCGGACTGACGATCAAGGTAGCTTTCCCCAAGCGGACTGAAGTGGAGCTGGGGTCGATAAACAGTTTACGCTTAACTGGGTCTGATATCTCGGCAGTCGGTTTAGACTTTTCCGCATGGATGCAGTTTGTCGAACCCAGTGCTAGAAAAACGGAAAGGGTAATCGTCAGCTTCATGATTGGAGAGAAAATCGGCGCGGAAAGACTTAATTCCTTCTTGGATCTTGGCCCTCCTTTCTCTTATATCGCGCTCGGGACCGCCGTTGGTTTCGCAGGAAGCAGCAGCAGTGAAACTTCCGATACCTTGATATGCAGAAAAAAGCCCCGGGAATTCAATGCGCACCGCGATGGAAAACGATTCATCGTTAAAGCCGGTGATTTGTTGACAGCATTTCTTTCGCTGGATTCCGCCTTTTCTGCCGAAATGACGTTGGAGATCTTATACATCAAGAACTGGTGATGATTTCCATCCTGGCTTCGATTCGCGCGGCCCGTAGCTGGTCCGTGTCGGCTTGAGCGAATTGCTAGCTGCCATCTTTGTATTAGTCGCCCTCTTGTTGCCATCTATATTTGGATCCATCCCAATAAATTACAGCACTCGCAGTCTCCCTCTTTTCAACATACAGTTGGTCTACTTTACCTGAGTGCCGCATTGACCAAACATCCATCCAGCGAAAGTCGTCTCCGCCATTCCCAAAAGATCTACCGGCGCCTAATATCTTAAATTGGTTTTTGCCGCTCTCAAGTATTGCTATGCCGACCTTGCCCGTCGTTCTTTCCTTAATTAGCAGGGCAACATCTGATCTCCCATCTCCATTGAAGTCGCCCGTAAAGAAGGAAGGCTCCATTTTCTGAACACGTTCGTATCCTGCGATTAATTTCTCATTGAATACCCTTATCGCCCATGAAGGTAGTTCCCCGACTGCGCGCACAGTTAGACAGACTAAAGCTTGCAGAAGAAAGCCAGACATTAACCGCTTCATGCTGCGTCCCTTTCAAGGGCAGCTAACGTACGAAGCTCAGCCGCGCCACACCGACGCGCAGAGGCGGGATGGCGTCGGGCTGCAGCGCGTTGTTAGGCACAAGCCCTATCCCTTCAATATTTTCCAAAACGAACGCCCGTTCTTGTATTGAATGTCAGCGATGCGCCATCCCATTTTTGTTCGCTGAAGTGCGAAGATGATCTCTTGGTCGACCCCCATATTCTTAAATCGGGCCGCCACGTACCCTGCCCCTTTTTTATTAGGGAGCACGACCAGGTTGAAATCCGAGATTTCAAAATCCTGAGCATCGTAGAGGGGGTCGAAGTCGATCTTACCCACTTCGCCTCTTGAGTCCTCTTGGTCCTTAAGATAGAGGTCAAGGAGCGGTTTGTAAAAATAGCTTGGAAGTAGTTTCTTGCTGGTTGGGTACTGCAACGGGTCTGACTTTCCAGAATGCTCTTTATACAGCTGGGCAACCAATTCCTTTCCTGTGTCGAGGTTTGATGACCCAGATTGCGCCGAAGCGAACCCTGCGACCAGCGCCAAAATTGCAACGAGTGCAATTAATCGGTTCATAGATCCTTGTGCCTAACGAGCATGAAGCTCAGCCACGGCTCAGGGGAGTGCAAGTGGCAATCCTCTGCGGCACACTAGCTAGGCTTGACATAGAAAGCTTGGACCGCCCATCGCGACGGAGGCCGTCGGTACATTGTGCAGCCTGACGAACTCCTAACTGCCTTTCTCCAATAGAAGCCGCTTGTCGTGGGGCCTAACGAGAAAGAGATAAGCCACAGCAGGGGGGTTGTGGCAAGCTCACCGAAGGTGTTCGGTTGAGGGGTCGTTGGCTTCATCGGCCGGTTAGGCGCTCTAGAGTTCGGAAAGCTTAAAGTAAAGTGTCTTGCTGTTGCCATCGGCAGTAGTGTGGATGGAAGGCGTCCGGGAACAGTCCGCGGAGAAACAGTGAACACTGTCTGTCCGTCCGTCGGCTTCCCTAGGGTGTGAACGGACGGATGGCAATGGGCGATTGGTTATGCGCGCAGCTTTTACGCACGCGAGCAAACAGCTTTTCGGCTTGCTCTCGCCGGGACTCGCCGCTAAAACGTTGCGACGAAATAATTGGGGAGACCGTTTGAGCATGAAGACACAAATCCCAAACATCGATGTAGTTCGATCCGCTTGGCGCCGAGTCAAAAAGGACATAAAGGACGCCATAATTCGTGACCTGAAGCCAGTAAAAGACGTCAAAGGTGGCGGCGGTTTTGAGGGCAAATTCAAATCCACCAAAGGCGGCACTGGCACCACGGGCAGCCACTAAAAAGGAGAAAGAGTTGCACGCCGCTAGCGTTGTTCGTCCCGTCCGCTCCCCTAGGGATGTGAACGGACGGACGACCGTCGGCGGTTCGTTACGCGCTCAGCGTTAATGATTGTTGGCGACCCCTTGCCGACGGAAATGGGGAAACCCGATTATTTCGCGTTGGCCGACGCGGTGAGTTTTTGGAAGCGCGGATCGCGAGCTGCGACGATTCCAACTACCGCTGGTCACCGCTTCCATTCGTTATAGCTATCGCGCGCTCAAGGATCGCTTTTTATAAAGCGCCGGCGACAGCTACCCTAGAAGAATGAGAACGGCTCCAAATAATGAGTCGCTGGAGCCGGCCTGCCCACCGATCGGAAAAGCGGGAGTAAATGTAGAAGATCAGGATACACATGGGATTCTATTTGGTTAATTGTTGGTTATCACGTTCTGGCCTCATATGAACACATTGCGCGCCAACTTTCATAAATCCGGAATTCTACAATCCGATTTTTTTTCTGCAACGTAAGCCGCTCGAGGTAAGCAAAATACAAATCATACTAGAAACGTTGTATCGAGCCCGCAGAAAAGGGCCTTCGCGGTTCACGGACTATTTATGATACAAATGGCCTAAAAATGAGACATGTTGTGATGCACTTTTTACCCGCGAATTAAGCCCTGCTGCGTTGACGAGTGTTCGCGAGGTGGTAGGCGCGCGCCCGCACGGGCAGTGGGCAATTTTCCGGGCAATTTCGGGCAGAAGAACTGCGTAAATCTGCGCAATTCGCGCAATTGCTCTACCCACTCGCAGAGCCGTTAACACGCTGATAACGGCAGCATTCCGCACGAATCCCGTTAGGGTCGCTTCCCCTCGTGACGGAGAATCGCTGGGCAGCGTTATCTTTACGATCGCCAATACGCGGGCAGCGCCAGGTATCAGGGCCTGTTTTCGTCAACACGAACCTGTTCGACGGTCATAATTGGCGCTAGCAGCGTTTGGCCACTTCCTTCACATTGACGCGATTGCGACACTTCTGAATCATACAAGAGGCAAGCGAGAGGTTTACGTTAAACAGCACCCGCAGGTGGTGCTCCCAATCCGAATTTCGTATCAGCTATCCAGCCAGAATTTATCGTGAACTTAAAACCATCACTCTCCTGGCTCCTTTTGATCGTGCCGATCGCAATCGTATTGCGGTTCTGGCCGGGTGCGGAGAATCCCACGGCGCTTTTCATTTGCTCGGCCATCGGCATTATTCCGCTGGCGGGTTGGATGGGGCGCGCGACCGAGGTGTTGGCCGCGCGAATGGGCGAAGGAGCCGGCGGGTTACTGAATGCCACGTTCGGGAACGCGGCGGAACTCATCATTGCTGTGGTTGCGCTCTCGAAAGGCCTGAGCGGCGTGGTCAAAGCGTCGATTGCCGGCTCCATCATCGGCAACATTCTGCTTGTGCTCGGACTGTCGATCTTGTGCGGCGGGACAAAGTACAGCGAGCAGCGGTTTAATCGGACTGGCGCGCGCACCTCGACGATCTCCCTGTCCCTGGCGGCGATCGCGCTGATCATACCGACGGTATTTCACGTGACTGCAGAGCGCAGCCCAAGTGGTTGGAGTCCCATAATGGAGCAGCGGCTTTCCCTGGCGATCGCCGTGGTGCTTTTTATCACCTATTTTTGTGTGCTCGGTTTTTCGCTCAAGACGCACCGGCATTTTTTTCAAGGCACTGAGAGCGAACTGGAGGAAAAGGACGAGCATTGGTCGCGAGGCAAAGCGATTATGGTCTTGCTCGTTTCCACGGCATTCGTGGCGTTGCTCTCGGAATTTTTGGTCGGCACGATCGAGAGCATACGTGCGACATTCGGGATCACCGAGACTTTCGTCGGCATCATCGTTGTCGCGATCATCGGCAACGCCGCCGAGCACTCGACTGCTATTCTCATGGCTTTGAAAAACAAAATGGATCTGAGTGTTGGAATTGCGATCGGATCGAGCTTGCAGATCGCACTCTTTGTCGCGCCGCTGCTGCTATTCGTCTCCTATTTGCTGGGCAAGCCGATGAACCTTGAGTTTTCGCAGCCGGAAGTCTTCGCCGTAGTCGCTTCGGTTTACATCCTGTTTCAAATCAGCGGCGACGGCGAAACCAACTGGATCGAAGGCGTCCAGCTTCTCTCCGTTTACGTCATTCTCGGGATTTTGTTTTTTTATCTGCCGGAAGCTGTTGCGCACTAGCAAATCTGCGCGATTTCGGCGAGAGCGTTACTCGGCCACATTGCAAGTAGCCGCTCTTTTTATCACGCATTTGCGGCTTAATCGCCTAACGACGCGAAGCACGTAGAGAGGTTTCGGCTTCCTTAGGTCGCTTCTTTTCCTGTTTACGGGGAACGGCTGGCCACGATCAACCCGGCGAGGAGAAAGACCACTGCCGCTGAAAACAGACAGTAGCGGCAGAACGCGTGAAGAATGAATGCCTGAGTGTAGAGTAGCCAAAGAGTAACTGCGAACATCGACCACACCGTAAACAGCAGGAAGCGGCGGACTCGGGCGTAACCAAAGGCAGCGAGAATCGCGAAACTGAAAACACTAAAATAGGCGACGGCCCCGACCAGGGCGAGCGGCACTCCTCCGATGCGGGCATACGGGCTACCCAACACCTTGAAACAATCGGGAGATCCACCGCAGACCATGGTCTCGCCGGTCAAGGCCTGGACTGATAGATAGGTTGCATCGGCGAGCCCGGCTAACGAGATTAACGCAACTATCGAGTAAATTACGATTTGAGAGCGCGGTATGGCGATGGTATCGCCTGCCGACTTTGAAGTCGCGCGTTTGTTTTTCATTTCAAGAGCCGTTGTCTCTGTCCTTTACCGCGGCATCGATCGCAGCGCGTAAGGCGACTGGATTCAGTGAGGTGGGAGGGACCGACTGGTTATTGATGAAGATCGTCGGAGTATTCTTAACTCCGAGCTCCTCGCCTCGTTTCCGGTCGGACTCAACTTTGGCTTTCACCTGTTCGCCCCCCGCGTCCTTTTTGAAGCGCTCGAGGTTTAGTCCGATCATCCCAGCGTAGGAATCAAACAGCGGCTGCACATCCTTGGTTTTGGCCCAGACCGCCTGCTCGCGATAAAGCAAGTCATGCATTTCCCAGAAGCGTCCCTGCAGACCTGCCGCTTCAGCGGCATAGGCAGCCTCGTGGGCATGCTCATGAATGGTAAAAGGGAAATTGCGGAAGATGACACGTAAACTCGAGGCGTAATCACGCTCAATTTGCTGGAGGGGCGCCTCTAATCCGCCGCAAGGAGGACATTGGAAGTCGCCGTATTCTTCAAGCGTGACCGCGGCATTAGCCGGACCGCGCGCGTGTACTTCTTCGCCCCGCTCTTTGGAAGCGGCCGTTGCTTTCGGAATGGCCGTCGTCTGAGGGCGCTTCGCCCGGTAAAGCACGATGCCCGCTCCGAGAGTGACGAATCCGACCACGGCCACGATGATGAAAGGAAGAACGCGTTTCAAGGTTGTCTCGTTGAAGAAAAGGTTGAGTAGTTTAACCAACGCGCGCAGAGTTCAACGATAATTCATGCGCAGGATTGGTCGACGCCATAGGCCCGCACGTGGTGTACTAACATGGAGTTGACCTGGGGCGGCAAACCGCCCGAGATCCTGTTCGACTTGGAGGCATTACCGGTCTCAAACGAGGCATCCACAGTCGCAACCGGAGTAAATGTAATGAGATCATCGCATTTTGGCCCTTCAATCGCTCTCGAATTGATTCAGCGGCTCGGAAATCGCGCCGCAAGGCGGGCACTGAAAATCACCAAACTCCTCGATTGTCGCGGCGGCTTTGCCGTGCCGCGCGCATACACCCCCTCGCCTTTTGCTTTCTCAGCCTCCTGGTGGAAGAAACGTCCGGACCTGTCCCTGCGTCGTCGACACATCGTTGCCATCGATCTTGCCGTTCGCGGTAACCTCAGCCCGGAAATTATTTATATTCAACGGGGAGCGAACTTGGCCCTGCACCGCAGAAACATCGTTACCATCAACACGACCATTTGCAGTTACATCTCCCAACAGCAGCCCCATCGTAACCGAAAAATCATTAGTGATCGTCCCGTCACTCACCCCGGAAAGATTGATCAAGAGACGTTGCATATTACTGACGCTCGTAAGATTAACGGTCACGTGATTGCCGCTCACGATCGGTGAACCGGAAACTGAACCGGTCGCATTAGCACCGGGAGTAGCTGTAGCGCTGGTAAGCGTTACCGGGTTAGCGAAAGTAAATACAACCTGATGAGTGTTGCCGGAGCCAGCCGCACGACACTCGATTCCGAGCGCATTCAACGCAGGCATGTTCAGATCAAAAGTTCCGGCGCCTTGGATCTTTCTTGAGCTGGCTGCCAGCGGTGACAGGAACGTCGCCGGCACGTAGGTCGGGGCATTTACCCAGTAAACTGTTCCGGCGCTTTTCGCAGCCCGGCGCACGAGCATGGCCGACCCGGCAGGCACAATATCTTTGCTGTGATCGAGATTATCGTTCGATAACCGCCACCCATCATTGAATGTGTAAACTTTATTCGGCTGTTTCCCGATTTGCGCCTGGGTGTTGTCGAAGAGCAGGAGCTGATCCCCCTGCAAAAAGGATGTGTCGATCGGTGCGAGACCGTTCGAGTCCAGCGTGGTATCCACCGGCCGAATCATCGCCACAGGATTATCTTGTTGCTGACTCGCCGATGCCAGGATTGGCACGGCCAGCTTGCTCATCAAGACCGAACCTGAAGCAGTCAGCGGCAGCGTTGGCGCGCCGTTGGAGTTTCGCACAATAAGATAGCTATCCGGCAGCAACGGATCATGGCCGTGATCGGTCGTGTTATCGCCTTCCAAGCGCCAGCCGACATTAGAACCGTTGTTGATGAAGAAGTAGGTCGCGCTTGGCGAAAGATTGATGCCTGACGATGATGTATTTGGAATCAGCAGCTCAGTCTTATAAGTCGGAGGGCTGTTGGTGGCAGTAAACGAGACGCCGGCGTCGCCAGGAGGAAAAATTGTTGCTGGTGTCCAATAAGGTATCAGCGTCACCTGTGTGTTGGCGACAAGGCCGGCGAGGTTATCGAATGAGGTATCAACAGTCAGCGTGTTACTGCCGTTGGACGTGACCGCATAGGTATGACCTTCTTTCGGGTTTGTCGCGCCGCCGTAGCCGATGAGCACGTAATAGTGCTTCGGCTGCCCGCCTGCAGCATAGGCGAACTGATTGTTCGTCCAGCCAGGCGTTCCATTGATCGTTAGCGTGTTTGCGTTGGCTGATTGCACCGTGCCCGTAAACTCAGGCGGACGCGTGAATGGAATGCCGAGATAGGTATCAGAGTTACTCAGACACGGAGTGGTGGTGAACCCGACGGGATCGGTCGTCACCGTTGCTGTCTGCGCCGATAATGACGGCCCACCGATGCAAGCTGCGGCAACTATAAGGAGATATGATTTCAGGGGCATTATTGCTCGAGGGATAAGGCGACGAAACGATGCTAGAAGTCGCTTTCCCGAGTGGCAAGACAAAATCGTCAGAGACCCGGCTGACACTGGGATCACGTATAAGACCTAAATTCCTGAAGTGCCCACGCATGCAACCAGCGAGTATGTCGCCAGAAGGCCGAGCCCTACCGGTGCGGTTTGAAAACGAATGCGCTCGCTCCGTTTAGCAGAGCGAGCGCATTCTAGAGAACAGCAAACTTTTTCTTTAGACGGTCGCGCGACGCCGTCGCAGCATCGAATAGCCGATCACGCCTGCAGCGGCAAATCCTGCAATCCAGGTGGAAGGTTCAGGCACGGCAGTGATATCAATGGTGAATATCGGCGTCTGGTTGATATCGTAATCAACCTCAGGTCCTGTTTTTGCGATGTAGCTTCCCTGGTTATCGTCAAACCCGCCCGAGCTCGCATAGAAGTTGTAGGTGCCGACAGGTGTAGTCGCCAGCGATTGAAAGGTAATGGTCTCCACTTGGATGGTACCGCCTCCAGAAGCGACCGTAACCCCGGTGCTTGAGTTCGACCCCACGTCCTTATCAGTGAGTAAAGAACCGGAGTTCGCCGTATTGCCCGGAATGCTAAACGTGGCCGGTGGGGACTGGTTGACATTGTCGAACGAACCAGAAGGCGTTATCGCCGTGATGGTGAAGTAAGCTGCACCGGAATTGGCCCCACTGTCCGGCGTACCAAGCAGCAAATTCACCGAATTAAAGCTGCCAATTGAGTTAGGGCCGATCGTCAACGTAATTGTGCTGGTGAACGCCTGGCCGGCAATAATGCTGCCGCTCGTTCCATCAAGGGAGATTGTCTGCGCGAACGCACTGAATGCGCCGACGCTGACAACGGCGAGAAGGAGGAAGACTTTTTTCATGGGTGAGAATTGCCGTGAGGCGGCACGGTTAATTTTGTGTGCTGTTCCTTGGTTCTGTTCCGGGGTTTGTTAGTTTTCGATAGCTAAGAATCGCCGTCGTAGGTATCGATTTGCTGGAATGGCGTCAAGCCAAGTTCGGCAAATTTTTAACTTTCCCCGCCCTGCCCACAGGCAGGGCATCAATTGGCCTCCTATGGCCGCATCGTGCGAACACAACCTTGGACGGTCGAAACGTCGTTTCCGTCGACCCGGCCGTTCGCGGTAACATCATCACGGAAGTTTGAGCCGTTAACGTTGTCTATGGTGAACTACCGGCTGCTTGCGGCACCTAACTACGTGAACTCATTAGTCTTCAGCCACATCGCCAGGCACCACTCGGCGTTCCGGGTCAACTCGGCTTTTATCTTCCGGTCACGAGAGACGCAAGCAGCCGGCACGGCAGCCACCACAGGATGTTGCTTATAGCCGGCTGATTGCTTTTTGCGCAAGCGCCTTCGACTTCGCCAGCTTGTCGTCCGCGCTTCCCGGGCCGCCAAAGCTGATTCGCAGCATTCGATCATTCTTCAGCACGTAGAGGATTCCTCCCATCGGATTACCTAACCAATATGATTCTTGGCCAATGCCTTCGATTTTTTGTGGCCGCACGCCTTCGTGTTCCTTTTTTTCGTCGCCCTTGCTCTCCTCCCGGTTTTTCTCGTTACCTTCGCCAGTTTCTGCGCTAGCAAAGTGATCAAACGTTTCGTGCCAGAACTGCGCGATAGTGCGTGTGCCAGGGTCCTTTGGATTGCGCTGCATCAGCCCCAGGCTAACGGATTTGTCGGGCTCGGCCGAGCCGTAATAACATTGCGAAAGGAGAAAATCGATTTCAGGTCCCTCGCTGCTCTTCGGGTCCAGCATCTTGGCGCCTTGTATTGCCGCCACCTCATCGCGAGTCGCCAGGCTGCACGCATCGATTTTCGGGTTTTTGTCCTCCGATGGCGGAGGCGCGGACTCGCCGGATAGGTTGCAACCGAACACCAGCACTGGCAGCAAAGCCAGCCAAAGCCCTATGCGAGTCATAATGGTAAGCTAATCTTCCGCTGCTGCTATTATCCGCTTCACTGTCACGGGCGCGCGGGGACTAGGGGCAGGTGCCGACGATCGTGTAATTGTTAGTGAAGGTTAGGCTATCCGGCATCGAATCCCACACCTCTGTCGCACCGGCCAAACTGTTCGTTGGATCGGTAGTCTGGCTGGAACCAGCAACAAAGCCGACGATTGTTGATCCTGTGCCCAATCCAAGGTCACTCGGTTTAACGACGATAATTATTTGGCCAGTAGAAGCGTTGTAACTGCTGCTTGGATCCGCAGGCTGCTCCGCATCCACAAAGCGGCCATCAATGCCGCCGCTCGAGTTCGGACCCGGCGTATAGGAGAAAAATGACGGGCCCGCCGCGGCGAACTCCATCCGCACGCCAGTGTAGCGGAAGGTGCCGGCGGTTGCGCCGGGGACCTTCATCGCCAGATACCACGCGGAGCCAATCGGATGCTGGTTTGCTAATGATGGATCGGTATTGATCGTGAAGACGAGGTTCCCGTTCTGCTGCGCGACACTCGCCGCCAGCATGTCAGTGCCCGGTTCTGGGCTGAGCGAATCCCCAGCGGGATCAGTTAGCAGAGTCACGCCCGGCGCTTTGCAAGGATCTTGCGGTGGAGGCGGCACAACAACAGGCACGGCGATTTCGTTGCTGGCGACGCTCACACCCTTACTATTTACCGCCTTAACTATATAGTAGTACAGCGGCACTGAGCTGAGAGCCGAGGTATCGTCGAGTTTCAGGACCGAGCCGGAAGTGGTTGCAATCGGCTTCGTTCCTTCGCCACCGGGTGTGGTCCCGCGGAATATGCGATAGCTTTTTATGACCGCGCCGCCATTGTCAGGAGCTTTCCAGGTCAGATGCGCCCCAAACGCATCGCGAGAACCACTCAGACACGGCGCCTTCGGTTTAGCGGGTTCGGCCACGTCAAACCGAGAGTAGAGACCTTTGCCGCCGGATTGGCGTGCCACCCTCATGAAAGCTACGAAATCGTTCGGCGCTGTTCCTGCAATACAACCAGCAGTGACGCAACCATCGCTATAGCCATAGAGCACGCGACCTTTGTCATCGACCGTGATTTCGTTGAAATCGAGCAGGTTTCGCTGAGTTTTGCCTCCACCTTGCTGCCAGATACCCGCCATGCTTTGCACGGGATCGTTGGGTGTAGCGTTCACCGTCGTCCAGGTTGCGCCACCATCGTACGTAGTAGAGATGAAGGCATACCACTTACCCGGGAAATGGAGCGCCTGGTAATCACCGGGCCGATCGGTTCCAAGAAAACCGACAGCAGCACGGCCCGCGTCACCGCCCACAGCTTCTATCTCAGCGGCATTCTTTATTCCGTGAGTCGCGCCAATATCGATGTCACTGACCCAGTTGATTGTTGTTCCGGAACGATTTCCCACCGCAACTCGGGCGTGACCTTCTGGCGGATTGCCCGCCGCCACCGGTTCATTCCTCACATAGGAATAATAAATTGTATTGTTAGCAGCGATCGCAATCGAAGGATCGGCACCCTGCGCTTGGGAAAATGCGTTTGGCACCCGGAAGGTGGTCCACGTCATACCAGCATCAGTGCTGAACACGCCGCCTTGCAGCCCGCTACACTGATTCACGGGCAGCCACGCAGTGCCATCGGGAGCGACATGAACGTGGCCGTGAAGACCACCGCAGGAGCCCGAGCCCTGACCCGTGTAAGCAAGAACAGATGCGTTCCAACTCGCGCCCTGTGTGTCGCTGCGATAGCACGCGGCGGGACCAACGATGTCCTGTGAACAATAGTATACAGGCTGACCGTGATTAATCGGTGTCGTTAACGCACTTAACGCGCCCGGATATGGACCTGAGCCGATAGTTTCGTGATCAGCGCCGCCATTTGGCACGGCGAGAGCGAGTTCTGTCCAGCCGAGGGGGGTAAGACCACCTGGATCACCGTCATTATCAGAGTAGGCGTACTCGAAAGTCGCACCCGTTGTATTGTTCGAAACGAAGGTACGGCCGGTCTTCTGGTCGGTCCAGAGGATCGGATCGAGAGCGAGGATGTCTGAGTTTGACGGAGATTTGTCTTCCCACAGCGCTTCACAGCACTCCGGCTTGGCGGGGGTGAGAATTTCGGGGGGAGTGAGACGCCAGACGGGGCCGGCATTCATCACCATGATGCGATGCGTAAATGGATTGAAGCCAATATTAAATTCACCGTTGCTTACTTCCGCAGAAGAACCGGGCGGCGCGTTAAAGGTAATGTAACGTGGCGAATTAGCCTTTGTCTGATCGGCACCGCCAAACCCGGGGGTGCCACAACCGCCGGACCCAGGAAGTAGCTCGATTTTGACATTAACTGTCTCGCCAGTGGGTTGGAAAGGTACTATCTTGATCGTGTAATGCGTTGTGCCGTCCTTGAGGGGAGCGACGCTTGCAATTTCGGGACGGTATCCGCTCGTTGCAGACTGGAAGTCAGCGGGTGTATTACCTCCCAAATTACCGACGACGCCTTCATAGATATACAGATCGTAGTCAGACTGTCCGGTCCCGGCATCCACCCAGGAAAGCGTGACCTTAACTGCCGCGTTGCAATGGGTACCCGTGTAGCCTGCGGGAAGGCTTACGGTTAGATCAAAGCTGTCGCACGGGAAAGTGGTGCCATTACACCGCGGCCCTTGATCGACCTGACCCAACCCGAGTGGCGATGGGTTTGCCTGAAGAAATGGACCCGCCGCGTAGGTGACGGCACCGGATGCGGTAGTCAACGTCCCGCTCGATGGAGTGGAGGCGAAGCTAAGCATCGCTATCCATGCACCGAAAGAACAGAGCACGAATGCGGCGAAGATACGGGGATTAACGAACGCGGATTCCGAAGTAGGATGATCTTTCTTCATAGGGGCAGTTGTTAAAAGTTAGGGCAATAATGGATTTCAAAATCTTTGTTCGTATCGAATGCCGAAAGCGGATGCTTTTTGACGAAGTAAAAATCTAATGCTCAAGCAATTATAGTTAATTCCATTACATTTTTGTAATGTTGCGATCACGGTGCGGACTTTCGATCTTTTCCTTTGACGAGTTGGTCGCGTTGATTTGTCCAATCGCGGGTGCTAGGTAGCAGCGCCTTTCCTCATGTCGCAGAATTACAAGGATACACTCAACCTCCCGCGCACGGATTTTCCGATGAAGGCGAATCTGGCGCAGCGCGAGCCCGAATTGCTAAAGAAGTGGGAGGAAACCCGCGTCTATCAGCAGATCCAAAAGACGCGCGCAAATGCGGAGCTCTTTGTCCTGCACGATGGCCCGCCTTTTGCCAATGGGGACGTCCACATGGGCACTGCGCTCAACAAAATTCTGAAGGATTTCGTGGTGAAATCCCAAACCATGCTCGGGAAACGCGCGCCTTACGTGCCGGGCTGGGACTGCCACGGACTCCCAATTGAATACAAGGTAGTAAAGGAATCACGTGACCTCGCCCCGCTCGAAGTCCGCAAACGTTGCGAAGCTTTCGCGCGCAAATTCATCGATATTCAGCGCGAGCAATTCAAACGCCTCGGCGTTTTCGGTGATTGGGAACATCCCTACCTCACCATGGATCCCAAATACGAAGCCGAGATCCTGCGCGCCTTTGCCATCTTCGTGGAGAAAGGCCTGGTTTATCAATCAATGAAGCCGGTTTTCTGGAGCACCGGCGCCCAGACCGCCCTCGCCGAAGCCGAAGTGGAATATCAAGAACGCGATGACACCGCCGTCTTCGTGAAGTTTCCAATTATTTCGGGTGCGCTCAAAGACAAGGCCAGCATCGCGATCTGGACCACAACACCGTGGACATTGCCGGCCAACCTGCTCATCGCGGTGCATCCGAAAGAAATTTACGTCGTCCAGGAATTTACCAGCCCGAAGGTAGGAGGAACCTCAGCGTCCCGCACAGAAACCCTAGTTCTCGCCGAGAAACTCGTTCCCCAATTTTCTGCCGCCACCGGTTTCGAACCGACCGGCGAACCGATGCAATCTTTCCCCGGCGACAAACTCGAAGGCATCGGCGCGCAACATCCCTTTCTGCCGCGCACTGCCATGGTCCTGCTGGCCGAGTTCGTCACCATGGACAGTGGCACCGGTGCGGTCCACATCGCACCAGGCCACGGCGAAGACGATTACCTGCTCGGATCA
>Ga0207645_10001068_pt1 | contig 22670 bp, 16 predicted proteins | sample KBSM53metaG_FD_184331 | JGI IMG/M metagenome (GOLD analysis project Ga0207645, IMG submission 184331) | Miscanthus rhizosphere microbial communities from Kellogg Biological Station, Michigan, USA - KBS M5-3 metaG (SPAdes) (version 2) | ecosystem: Host-associated > Plants > Roots > Rhizosphere >...
CGGCCATTAGCCGAAGGGGCACCCGAACTTACGGTCGAAGCGCGGGTTTGCGGCGCTCCGGAAAAACTTCGCCGGATCAAATTGGGAATAGGCGTCGCGTCGGTGATCGGCGGCGCACCGTACCGCGCTGGCTGAATATTGCCTGTGGTTACTGGCTTATTAGTGGCGATTTCCTGCTTAAGATCGCTGACCGTGATATCGAGCGCGCTTTGGGCGACGAGATCGGCCGTTGTATCATTAAAGCTCGATTGGGCCAGTTGCCGATCAGTGGTCGTACGGGAGAAATATGTTAGGGATAAGACGGTCAGAAGCACGACGAAGGCAAGAACAATGATGAGCGCAGCGCCTTTAGATGCGCCACGATGTGAATGAAGGAACTTTTTCATAGGGGTGAGGAGGGTTCACTGGGACAGATAAAAATAGCGTTCGTAGAGCCGAATACCAGAAACCGCCGGGCGCGGCAAGCTCGTAATTCCGTTAAGATACGTCTGCCAGTTCGTCCGTAACTGGCCCGGAACCATGCCGGTAGCGTAATCAGCTAAGCCGCTCGCAAGCGGCGTCGTAATCTGCGCATCGGTGAGAAGCACTTTACTCTTGGAATCAATCACCGCGATGTCCGCAACAATCGCTGCGATTCCCGAGATATCAGTTGCCGGCGTAATTGAAAGAGTGCCGTTCGTGAGCAGATAATAATATTCAAACCGGAAGACCTGCGGTCCAATGATCTCGTAGTTCCCGCCGGGGTCGGCCAGAGTAGGGCTGGTGGCAGCCGGCCAAGTTGCTGAAAGTGTGAGCGGCATAAAAACAATCGGTGTGTCAGTAGAAGAGACGCCGTTCCACACCAAACCCTTGCCCAGTCGCTCCAATTTGTTGAAAGCAGTTGCTCCGTTTAGCGCGTTGACTCGATAAGCAACGAGTGAGACCGGACTTTGTGATCCAGTTGCTGGATAATAGCCTGGCACGGCGCTGTAAAACGCTATTCGATCGTTGCCAGCCATCGTACCTCCCACTGACTTTGGCGCGAGCGTTCCCTTGGCAAAGAAGTCAACGTCACTTCGTTTCACCATTTGCGCGAAATCGATTGCCATCCGATCCAAGAGCTGTCTCGCCTGTGAATCGGCGTCCATCTGTTTGTGTCCGAGCGTCGTAATGGTTGCCGCGCTGTTAAGAAGCTGTGTGAAAAGTAAAACAAGCACCACGAGTACGCCGACCGTGATTAAGAGCTCGGTGAGCGTGAATCCACTCTTGTAGCCACGGCTCTGCGAGCCGTTCTTGCGGGATTGTCTCCGGTGAGTAACGGCCCTTAGGACCGTGGCTGCAACGGCTACAACCTTGTAAAGTCCTTCAGGCATTTGATGAGATGCTTCCAAGTTCTCGCATAATGTTGATCATTCTAATTACGATCAAAGGCGGCAAACATTTCCACCGAGCCGGAGGGCGTAGTTGTCGCGGGGTCGACTGGCGCCGGCCAAGTGACTTTGAGATTCGCGCCGCGGGTATTTCCGCTAGTCCAAGGAAACGTTATACTCACGCGATACCGTGAATTCGCACCTAATACCGTCGTAAACTGTCCTGCGCCATCGAAGTACAATGTTCTCGCGGTGCCGAACGTGATGCCATATTGCGGGGATGTCGCAGAGGTTGTCGCCCGCATATCCGCGATCACGGAGGCGATGATATTGCTGGCGGCTGTTTGCGAGGTCGCGTTGCGGTTCGTTTGCACGCCGACAGGCATCAAGCCAAAGACCGCAATCAAGGCAAAGGCGGCCACGCCGATAGCGAGAGTCAACTCGACAAGAGAAAATGCGGCCGTAGATCGTCTCATTGTTGATAAATTTTGACGGTTCCGCCAAAGCCCACTAACTGAACGGCACAATTCTTATTCGAATCAACGGATGCCACATCGGTTCCGCGAATGGGCTGAAAGCCCACCTCAATGATCGTCCTCATTTCGTAATTGTCGTTCTGTGGCCGGCATTCGCCGCGCGGGCTGAACTGGAACATCTTGCGAAATTTATATTGCGCTGCTCCCTCCGTTCCGGTTGGGGGATAATGAAAATACCTTAGTGAGTCGGGCGGACTCGTGTCCCCTATCTTGGCATTATCGGGCGACCCGCCCGGAACGGGTGGTCTGGTCGGGAAGGTATCGCCGGTGCAATTCGAAGTGCAGTTCGCAAAAGTCCGGAGGTGCATATTGTCGAGTTTCACGAGTTTCCCTACCTGTAATAATCGTGTGCCGGCAGCATCCATGTCCGCCGCCGGACTGCCCACCGATGTATAAACTTCGGTTCCATCTTTCGATGCCACTGTAGAAATTACGATTCTGCCGTTCCCAGGGGTGGCGGTCGGGCTCGCCGATGGGATCGAGCCATCTTCCTCAAAAAAGCCAACCCAGACGTAAGTGTTGTTTGCTTTCGCGTAGGTGCGCGCGGTGTCGAGCGCGCCTTTGATTGTGTACGCGGCGCCGGTGGCGTCGCCCCCGCTTTTGATGGTTGTGAAGGCCGGGGCAATCAGCACCATCAGGAGCGCAATGATGCCGATGACGACCAACAGTTCGACCAGGGTGAATGCGGCGGGCGGGCGCTCCCGAACTGAGTTGAGAGTTGAGTGTTCAGTGTTGAGTGAGGGGGCGGAAGCAGCGCGGCTGACACAACCGCCACTACAACGCTCGCCGCGCCGACGCGCCGCGAAGGCGCGACCACTGGCCATTCTGGGAGGCACGGCGCGATTATATCAGGGCGCAGACGAATAACAAGCCCGAGATTGGGCAGGGGTCAAGGCCAGTGATCCGTGGCCAGCGATCCGTGATCGGTGGTCGGTGATCAGCGGCGAGGACACTAAATAGAGCGCCGGAGGGCCCAGCGGGCGGGGCAAAAAAAAGTTGAAAAAAAAGCTTAACAAGCACTGTGCAATGTAATATAAGGCGCTCATGAACATGAAAACCCCGGTTATTTTGACGATTGCGTCGCTTGGGATTTTGCTCCCAAAACAGGTCAGCGCAGAGGACCTCAAGGAAGCGAAGGTGACTCAAGTCATCCAGGACGTGAAAGTGCTTCCATCGAACTCGGCACCGCGTCCGGCTGCAGTCAATGATAATGTTCACCAGGGGACGGCCGTGCAAACCGGTGTCCAGTCCCGGAGCGAGTTGACGTTCAAGGATAAAACGATCACGCGTCTGGGCGAGAAGACGATCTTCAGCGTGGGTGAAGGTGCGCGCACGATTGATCTGGGGAGCGGCCAATTTTTGCTTTACGTGCCGAAAAAAGCCGGCGGGGCAAAAGTCAAGATGGGCCCCGTGACCGCGGCAATCACCGGCACGACGATACTGGGCGACTACGATCCCAGTGGACTCACCAGAATGATAGTGCTCGAAGGCGGCGCCTGCATCTATTTGGATAGCGTGGGGCAATCGATTTATGTCGGGCCCGGCCAGGGTGTGACTTACGACCCGATTTACGGCAGATTGGGAAACCCCTACGATGTCGATGTTAATCAGGTCATGAATGGGCCGCTCGTCAAAGACTTTCATGAGCTGCCGAGCTCGTCTTTAATTCATGCAACAGCGCACAATCAGACTGTGGCAGCGGCCGCGGCCGGAGATGCCGGTGAAGTAGCGGCCGCGGTGAGGGCTGCGGGCGGCAGTGTCGCGACAGCTACCCCTGAGCAATTCATGCAGGGGGTCACTTCGCTTTTCGCCCGGTCAACTCCAGCCGAGGTGTGTGCCTACGTCGGGGTGGCAGCAAGAATGCGGCCTGACCTAGCGGGGAGAATCGCTGCGGCCGCTCTGACGGTTAGCAGGGCTAGCCACTACACAGATGTTAAGGATTTTAAACAGCCGGTTGGCAAAGAGATCGGCTGTGACGAAGCGAACTGCATCGTTGGAGCGGCAATCGCGGCAAACCCATCCGCAGCCAAAGAAATTGTGGAAGCGGCGCAGGCGGCAGCGCCCCTGCTTGCCCATTGTTTTTCGATCCCCTGTCCGCTGTCGAACGCCTTCGTTCAGCCGCGGGTTCCGACCACGATAAATCCAAATAATTTTAGAACTCCACCGCCGGTTTCCCCCGAACAACCTAGCACGTCAACCGAAGAGTAGCGCTCGCGGCGGGTCGAAGAGTTTCGGAGCCGCACACGCGAATGCGCCGAGCGGGCGCATCCTGCGCGAGGTTCCAGGGGTCGGCATTTCTCTGGAAAGCTTTACACGGCGTTAGTTTCGCCCTCGGAAACATTTGCCGCTGATAGCAGCTCCCCCATTTGGAGATTTCCCCGGTTCCCCGTTTCCTGATTCAACGTCAACAGACTCTTCGTTCCTTTCGTTTCCTTCCGTTTGATTTCCCCCTTTCTGCGTCCTGCTTTCCTGATTCTTGCACGTCCATCCTGGAGATTTTCTCGCGTCTGTTTGCGATTTATCTGCATCATTTGCGTGATCCGGAGTGAACACGTGATTGCCGGCGGCACCATTCGACCCATTCGACTGCGCTCAGGGCAAGGCTGTTGCTCAGGCAAAGCTTGCCGCTACAGTGACGGCTTATGCCTTACAAAGATGTTGCTCCGCCTGCCGGTGAAAAGATTACCAGAACCGAAAAACTGAATGTTCCGGATCAGCCCGTAATTCCATTCATCCGCGGCGATGGTACCGGGCCGGATATCTGGGCCGCGAGCGTGCGAGTGTTGGATGCCGCAGTCGAAAGAGCTTTTGGCGGCAAGAAAAAGATCGCGTGGTTTGAGGTTTTCGCCGGTCAGACCGCGAAGGACAAATTCAATGAATGGTTGCCCGACGATACGGTGGAGGCGTTCCGCGAATTTTTGGTTGGCATCAAAGGGCCGCTGACCACGCCGGTTGGTGGCGGGATTCGCTCGCTCAACGTCGCCCTGCGGCAGCTTCTGGATCTTTTTGTTTGCTTGCGGCCAGTGCAGTACTTCAAAGGCGTCCCCTCGCCCGTCAAACATCCAGAGAGGGTGAACATGGTGATCTTCCGAGAAAACACCGAGGACATTTATGCCGGCATCGAATACGCAGCGGGCACGCCGGAAGCGCAAAAGATTCTCAATTTTCTGCAAAAGGAATTTCCGAAGGAGTTCGACAAGATCCGTTTCGGCACGAAGGAAAAAGCGGCCGATTTCTGGAAAAAAGTAGGCGCACCGGAAAGCAACGACGTTTGCGTCGGCATCGGGATCAAACCAGTCAGCCGCTCAGGCAGCGTCCGGCTGATTCACAGCGCGATTTCCTATGCGATCCAGAACCAGCGCAAGAGCGTGACGCTGGTGCACAAGGGCAACATCATGAAATTTACCGAGGGCGCGTTTCGCGACTGGGGCTTTGAAATTGCAAAGAAATATTTCGGCGCGGAGGAAATCGACGGCGGCCCGTGGTGCAAGATTCCCATGGGCAAACCGGGCGCAGGGATCGTGATCAAGGACGCCATCGCGGATATCACACTGCAACAGGTCCTCACGCGGCCCGAAGATTTCGACGTGATCGCGACGTTGAACCTGAATGGCGATTACTTGAGCGACGCACTGGCCGCGCAGGTGGGCGGGATTGGCATCGCGCCCGGAGGCAACATCAACTACATTACTGGTCACGCGGTTTTCGAAGCGACGCACGGCACCGCGCCGAAGTACGCGAACCAGGACAAGGTCAATCCCGGCTCGGTGATTCTTTCGGGCGAAATGATGTTCCGTTACATGGGCTGGACGGAAGCCGCCGATTTAGTTCTGAAAGGATTAAATGGCGCGATCGCGAGCAAGCGTGTCACTTACGATTTCGCGCGTTTGATGGAAGGCGCGACCGAAATCAAATGTTCGCAGTTCGGCGATAACGTGATCGAACACATGTGAGCTTTGGAGTGCTGCGACATGTCGCAGCTTTAAAGCGCGGACGTGTCCGCGCACTCCATAACAAATACGAAACCCGAATGACCAAGCTCGAAATAGTATCGAATGATCAAATGAGGAAAAGATGTCGATCCTTCATTTCGGACTTCGTGATTCGTTATTCCTTCGGGCTTCGGCATTCGGCATTCGTCATTTGTTTGCTGGTGGGGGTGTTAGCGGGAATCGGCACCGGCTTCGCCGAAAAACGCGCCATCACTGAAAAGGATTTGTTCGATTTTGTCTGGCTCGGGGATCCGCAAATTTCTCCGGATGGAACGCGTGTTGCCTTTGTCCGCGTTACAGTCAACGAGAAGAAAGAAGGCTATAACACTTCGATCTGGTCTGTGCCGGTCGCGAGCGGCGAGGAGCCTCATCAACTGACCAAAGGCGATCACGATGGAGCGCCACGCTGGTCGCCGGATGGGAAATTTTTGCTCTTCGTGCGCGCCACCGAGAAGGATGGAAAACCGGAGTCGCCCCAATTGTCGATCTTACCAATGGCGGGCGGCGATTCATTTGTGTTTACCGATCTGCCCAAGGGCGCTGGTAATCCGATGTGGGCGCCGGATGGTAAAAGCATCGCGTTCACGAGCGATACGAATGCGGATGATCTCGCCAAACAGGAAAAGAAAAAGCGCAAAGAAGAGGAACTGAAGAAGGCAGTAAGCGCAAGCTCCCCTTCCCCGCGCCCGACATCTTCAGCCGGGACGGTTGCTCCGGAGCGGCAGACAGAAGCTGCGAAGAAAGCGGAGGCTGAAGCAGAACACGAGAGCGACATCCGGGTGATCAGCCGCGCAGTCTATCGGGAGGACGATGAGGGCTATGCCGATCCAAAGCACCCGCAACATATCTGGGTGGTAACGGCGCCACACACCGCAGACGAAAAAGTGCAGCCCAAACAATTGACTTTCGGCCGATTCGATGAGGGCAGCATCGTTTGGTCGAACGACGGCGGAAAAATCTATTTCACAACGCTGCGCGTGGACGAACCGTACTACGAGCTGCCGAAGACCGATCTTTACTCAGTTAGCGCCAGCGGCGGAGAACCGGCGAAGCTCAATTCCTTCGACATGGACATCGATAATCTGGCCCTGAGTCCTGATGGCAAGCAGATCGCGTTTGTCGCGTCGACAACCCAGCCAATTAATTCCTACACGCAACCGGATTTGTGGATTGTCAATCTTACACCAAACGCAAAGCCGCGAAATTTGACGGCCAATTTTGATTTCGACGTCGGCTCCGGAGTTTTCGGCGACAATTCACCGCCGCGCGGCGGCGGGAGCAATAGTCCGATCTGGACGGCAGACGGACGCAGCGTGATCGAAGTTTATGGCAAGGAAGGCAAAACAATTCTCACCTCATTTGATGTCGAGAGCGGCAAACCAACCGATCTGACAAAGGGCAATCAGGCCGTCGTTCGTTTTCGCGCGGCTGACGATCGTTCGAAAATCATTTATACCGTTTCGACAGCAACACGCATCAGCGACTTGTTCGCGATCGATCCAGCCGGCGGCGAACCGCGCGAGCTGACCCACATTAACAACGAACTTTTCTCAAAGCTCAATCTGACCGAGCCGGAAGAGATTGATTACAAAACCTTTGATGGCAAAACCATTCAGGCATGGGTGCAAAAGCCGCCCGATTTCAATCCCGCGAAAAAATATCCGCTCATTCTAAACATCCACGGCGGACCGCACGCGGCTTATGGCTACATATTCGAGCACGAATTTCAGTGGATGGCCGCGAAAGGTTACGTGGTGCTCTATCCCAATCCGCGTGGCAGCACGACTTACGGGCAGGATTTTGGCAACGTCATTCAGTTTCATTACCCGGGCGATGACTACAAGGATTTGATGGCGGGAGTGGATGAGGTGATTCGCCGCGGATACATCGATGACAAAAAACTTGGGGTCACCGGCGGGAGCGGCGGAGGGCTGCTGACGAATTGGGTTGTCGGGCAGACGACCCGGTTTGCGGCAGCGGTTTCTCAGCGCGACATAGCCAGCTGGGAAGCCTGGTGGTACTCGGCTGATTTCACTCTGTTTCAGCCATCCTGGTTCAAAGCTCCGCCGTTTGAGGACGAGCAGGACTTCAAAGCACGCTCACCTCTTACGTTCATTAAGAATGTGAAGACGCCGATGATGTTCATCTTGGGCGAAGCAGATTATCGAACGCCACCCGGCGCCGGTGGTGAGGAAATGTTTCGCGCGCTCAAATTCCGCAAGATTCCAACGGTGATGGTGCGATTCCCGAACGAATCGCACGAGCTATCGCGCTCTGGTCAGCCATGGCATCGGGTCGAGCGGTTGCAGCATATCGTCGGCTGGTTTGACCGCTGGTTGATGGACGTGCCTAAACCGGAATATGACGTCGCTCCTCACGAAGAAGCGCCGATTAAGAGAACCATGACTGAAGGAAAGTAGTCCTAGCTACTCTTCGGTCTCGCCCTGCTCGACTCGGGCACAAGTAGTTTCGATTCAGCCGAAGACGAAGAATTTCTATCGGCAGACAATTGTTCTTTGCGTCGTGGTCAAATCGATTCCTCTGTCAGCAACTCGAAGTCGTATCGGATGTGAGTTACCATCTTTGAGCTGCGGCGGCGTTGTGAAACGAAACGCATGTCGACCGTTTCCGTAACCTGCCTCAGCGAGGTCCTTCCGGAACTGATTCGCAGAGATCGTCATCAAATACCGTTTGCCATCCCAAAGTTCGACTGAAACCGGCGCCTTCGGCTTGTACTTGTCCCAAACCCAGCCAGAAATCTCGTGGCAATCGGCCTGCTCGATGTCAGCCAAATAATGCTGCAGCGGCGGAGCACCTATGCGCCCGGAAAAAATGAGCAAACCGAAACAAACGAACTGGAAAGTTATGAAAACAGCTAACGCATTTGAAAGCAGACCGCCGCGCCAATAACGGTGCGCCTTGTTCCAGTTGGAAAAAATGTGGAAACCTGAGAGCAGCGCCGCCTGATAAAGCCCATAAACGATGTAGTGCAGCTCAATCCCATGCCACAAACCCATTAGTCCAAACGCAAGAAAATATCCGAGGATCGCGGCTGTATCCATGCTTCGAAACCATTTGCCGCGCGCGGCCGCCAGCAGGAACCGCATGTAGACGTGATCGCGAAACCAAAACGAAAGCGTGATGTGCCACCGATTCCAAAAATCGCGGATGTTTCTGGCGAGGAACGGTTGGTGGAAGTTTTCCGGAGTATGGATCCCAAAGAGATAACTAACACTGATCGCAAAAGCGCTGTACCCGGCGAAATCGAAGAACAAGTAGAAACTGTAAGCATACATGTAACTGAGCAGCGCAATGAAATTCCCACTGCGCGCTGCCGGTTCGAGCCAGTGTTGTTTGATCAGCGCTGCGACTATGAATTTGTAAAATAAACCGCGAAAAAAACGGTGCACCGCGCCGTCGAGATCGCTTAGGAACTCAGCGCGCGTTCGTTTTGTTCTCCAGTCAGTTGAAAAACGCCGATAGCGATCGATCGGGCCGGCAGAGATAGTCGGAAAGAAAAACAGGAACATCAGAAAATCGAGTGTGCCAGGCGTGGCGATTACGGCGTCTCGCAGGCAAAACACGACATCCAGCGCTCGAAACGTAACGTAGGAAATACCCAGAAAACCAAACTGAGTTCTCGGCGACACGAGCGGAACCAATTTCGCCGCCGCTAACGGAAGCAGGCTTGCCGCAATCGCGCCGTAAAACAGCCAACCTGCGCGTGCACCGGCGCGAGCAAATGCCCTCACCGTCGCCCACTGCCAGAGCGCGAAACCAACGACGATCCAGATTTCGCGCACCGGAAAATGCGCTCGGACATGAAGCTCTTCGTGATACTGGACGAGAAGCATCGCCACAGTCACGAGGAGCGCCGAGCGCCAGCCTGCGCGTCCAAGCAACCCAAGAATCAGAGTCGGAACGGCTACGTAAAGTAGCAGTATGAAATAGGTGAAATCCGCGTAAGGAATCACAGCGACTTGGCCAGACTGGCTCGGTCGACCTTGCCATTCGGCGTCATCGGAAATGCATCCAGAAAAACAAATTTCCGGGGCAACATGTATGCGGGAAGCCGCTCACTGAGTTGCTTCCGAAGTCCCTGCGACAAATTAAAGTCCGATGCCTCATCTCGCGCGGCCAATACCACAAAAGCCGCAAGTGATTGGGCAGCGCCGTCTTTGATTACCGGAATTACGACAGCATCACGCACAGCTGCGAGCGCGCGGAGATTCGCTTCGACATCACCAAGCTCGATGCGATATCCGCTCACTTTAATTTGCTCGTCCATGCGGCCTTCAAAAAAAAGCAGATCGTCACGGAAACGGCCAAAGTCGCCGGTGCGATAGGCGCGCTGATCATGATATTGAAAAAAAACGTCTGCCGTCAGATCCGGTCGAGCCAGATAGCCCGGACTCACATTCGGTCCCGCGATAATGATTTCACCGCGTTGATTTGGCGGTAATACCTCGCGATTGCCGTCTACGATCAAGATTTCGCTCCCGGGCATCGGGCGTCCCACTGGCAAAGGCGAATATTGTTCCAGAACCGGAGCATCAATGCGTATCGAGGTGGTGGCGACCGTTGCCTCCGTCGGGCCATAGCTGTTCCAAACCTCTGCTGGCGGAAATCTCTCCAACAACTGGGCCGCGGTTTGCGGTGTGAGTGTTTCGCCACAAAAAAGAAACCGACGCACGCGTGGCAGCATCGCCTCGGAAAATTTTTCTTCGACGAGACACATCTGCGCAAATGACGGTGTTGAAACCCACGTCGTTACACAGGAACTCGTAAGCGCGCGGTAAAGCTCTTTTGGGTTTGCGATAAGATCGCGACTAATGCTGAGGAGCGTGCCGCCCGTTGCAAGGCTGCAGTACAAATCCATTACAGAGAGATCGAACGAGAAGGGCGCCTGATTCAAAAACACCTCGCCGAGCTCGGCGAATCGTTGCTCCGCGAGCATCCATTCGATGAAATGCTCGAGACACGCGAGGGTAACTATCACGCCCTTCGGCTCACCAGTGCTGCCGCTTGTGAAAAGGATGTAAAATGGCTCGTCACCCTGCACCCCCCTGGCGGGACGACGCTCTTGCGACGCGGAGAATTGCAGAACGTCTGCCGGAGTCAGCACCAAGGCAGCGCGCGAAGTTGCCAGGATTTTGTCGATGCGCTGCTGCGGCAGCGCCGTATCAAGCGGTACGTAAGGCCTGCCCGATTTAACCGCGCCGAGAAATGCGATTAACATTTCTGGTTCGCGATGGCCGAGTACCGCGATTGGTCTGCGATCATCGCCGAAGCGCTGCCTCAAATAGCAAGCGAGCGAATCCGAGCGGCTGCGCAGTTCGCCATAGGTCAACGTTCTATCGTCGCTGATATGTGCGGTCGCTTCCGGAGCCGCTACGCCCCAGCGATCGATTCGTTCGATCAAATCCATTCAGAAACCCTGATAAACAAACGGCGCCGTAGAAAAATCGCCCCAGCCATAGATCGCGATCAACGCCAGAATAACTGCCAGGTAATAAACAACGAGCAGTACGCGATGCAGTTTTGGATGTTGCTCGAGCCAGCTCACATGCTTATGCGGTGCTTGAGGTCGGCAATGAGATCACGCGGCGTTCGCCAGCTTTCGCGCTCAAATTCCGCCGGTGAAACTTTGATGCCGAATTGTTCTTCGATCATCAATATAAGCTGGACGGTCCGCATTGAGTCGAGGACTTGGTACTCGTAAAGCGGCAGATCAAGATTCGTAAGCACCTCATCGGTTTCCGCGACCGAGGCAAGCAGTTGCAACACTTTGTCCGAGAAATCTGCAGCGATCATGGATGAGGCACAGCGCTATCGTGCTGTCGCTTGAATAAATGCAACGTCATCACTTTGTCAGCTTCGCGGCGCGCGTCCGTGAAAAAAATCATCAAGCGCGCGATTGTAATACACCCAGCCCTTTGCAGTCAGGTGACTTTGGTGGCGAATCAGGAAACCCGGGTCCTCATCGTGATCTTCAAATTCAACTACGGCAAAGTGGTATCGATGCACGAGTGCGCGCAGCTTTGCGTAGTAATCTTCCCGAGCCAAGCGCGAGACGCCTGCATAATCGTAAAAGTCTCCGGCTATTGGCATACTGAGAATCAGTGGCCGCGCGTGAACTGTTGCCAAGCTGCGCAAGAGCAACTCCAGATCTATCCATGCGGGCGACGCCTTGATGCCGCTCCGAAACCTAACGTCACGAGACCCGGGACTGATTTGTCTGTCGAAGTTCAAAAACTTTTTTTTCTTGCCTATGTCGGTTGGCTTGGCCTGGCTTGCTTTTGCAATCAGCTTGGACCAGTCGGGTATTTCTGTATGCAGGCGCGGAGCTGGCTTCGCGTCGTGTCGTATATGATGGAGCGCCGCCAAATGGTCCTGCAATTCCAGCACGGCACTCTGCGCTTTTCCGGCCGGCCAGAGCGCGTAGAAAACGATGCGATCGTACCAACGGCCAGATGCCAGCCGCGTCAACGCGATTTCAAGCAGTGGTCTGTTTTCGAGAGTGTCCGGACATTCCAGCATGCGGGAAGCGATACTGCGCTTGAGGTCGAAATCGAGAGCAGTGCCGAACACCATCTCCGTTGCCGCCATCGATGAAAAATTTCCCTTGTACCCGTGCCAACTCGGCTTGGCGGTGAAAAACCAGCGAGGTGAAAGAGAGATGGCAACTTTTTTGCCGCGCAAATCCGAGCCGACTGAGCCGACCTTTTGCAACATGATGAGCGGGTTCGCACCTCCGCTGCCAACGGGCGAAAGTTGGAAGCCTGTTGGGGCGGCTCGATAAAAGATGTTCCCCCTTTCCGGAGCCGCGGGCACTCGTAATTCCGAACTGCCATAAACCAGCAACACGTTCGCTGCGTGCACGGCGGCACGTTGAAAGGCCAATCCTTGGTTTTTAAGCGAAAACAACTCGGGCGCAGTCGAATTAATGGTCGCGCGTTCGATATGAATCACGATTCTTTCCGCACCGAACAGGATGATCCCCGTCAGGCCAAGCGCGATCAGGCCTGCAAACAAACGGGGCGTCTGTTTGTTGGCGTGTATGCGCGCCATAATGCGGCGAAGTTATTGGCGAGATTCGACGCTGCAATGTGAATTTCACGTAGGATGTCGCCCTACAGGGTTTGTGAGAACAGTTGAGTTTGACGGATTCGAAGACTGATATTGGAGTTAACGCGCTTATGTCGTTTAGTATTGGTCAATCTTCGCATTCCTAACACAATGGCTTCTTCGTCGCTCTGGCAGCGTTTTCAGCAATATTTTCTGTGCTACCGCGATCTCGATTTTTCTCTCGATATCAGCCGGATGAATTTTCCGGACGATTTCTTCGAGAAAATGCAGCCGAAAATTGAGAAAGCGTTTGCGGCCATGCGCGAGCTGGAGCGGGGAGCAATCGCCAATCCCACTGAGAAACGCATGGTCGGTCATTACTGGCTGCGAAATCCAGCGCTGGCGCAAAAGGAGGAAATTCGCGCAGAGATCGAAGAAACGATCAAACACATCAAAACGTTTGCGGCGGATGTTCACACCGGAAAAATCGCCGCTGAAAATGGCAAGCGCTTCGAGCATATTCTTCTCATCGGAATTGGCGGCTCGGCGCTCGGACCGCAATTTGTGGCGGACGCTCTTGGATCGAGGCGCGATCCAATGGATATCTTTTTCTTCGACAACACCGATCCGGACGGCTTCAACCGCGTTTTCGACAAGATCGACAACTATCTTTCGCAGACGCTCGTCATTGTGGTTTCCAAATCCGGTGGGACAAAGGAAACGCGAAATGGAATGCTCGAAACCGAAGCGAAATTTAAAGAGAAAGGTCTCCAGTTCCCCAAACACGCCGTGGCTGTAACCGGCGTCGGAAGCGAGCTAGATAAACTAGCGCAAACGGATGAATGGCTCGCGCGATTGCCGATGTACGATTGGATTGGCGGGCGCACCTCGGTAATGAGCGCGGTTGGGCTTCTTCCGATGGCGCTTGAAGGCTTCGACATCGACAATTTTCTGGCGGGCGCAGCGGCAATGGATGAACGAACACGAATGCCCGATGCGGCCCAAAATGCCGCAATGCTCCTCGCGCTAGTTTGGTATCACGCCGGCCACGCCAAAGGTGAGAAAGATATGGTGATCCTCCCCTACAAAGATCGCTTGGCGTTGTTCAGCAGATATCTGCAGCAACTGGTGATGGAATCGTTGGGCAAAGAAAAGGATCTCGATGGAAACGTTGTGCATCAGGGTATCGCTGTTTACGGCAACAAAGGCTCGACCGATCAGCACGCTTACGTCCAGCAGTTGCGTGATGGGGTCTTGAATTTTTTCCTGACATTCATCGAAGTTCGCAAAGATCGATCCGCCTCAGGCGAGCGGCGGTTCGAAGTTGAGGAGGGAATCACAAGTGGAGACTATCTTCAGGGCTTTTTGCGCGGGACACGCAGCGCCCTTTACGAGAGTGGGCGGGAATCAATCACGGTGAGCATTCCCGAAGTGAACGCATTTAACATCGGCGCATTAATCGCACTCTACGAGCGCGCGGTGGGCTTCTATGCGTCACTGGTAAACATCAACGCCTATGATCAACCGGGCGTTGAAGCTGGGAAAAAAGCTGCAACGAAATTGTTACAGCTCCAACTGGAAGTGCGCAAGCAGCTCACTGCCGGCACCGGGAAAACTGCCGAAGAGATTGCGCGTTCCATCCATGCGGATCCTGAAGACGTGTTTCATGCGCTGCGGCATCTGGCGAGCAATGACTCGCGCATTCGCGTCGTGCCGGGCGACCAACCGGCTGACGATCAATTCTCGCTGGCAAATTCCGATTCGTGAAGACCGAACCGTGCCGGCAGGCGCAGCGCCTGCTCTCCAATCGATCTCGTCTTACCAGGAATGACGCAGGCGCGGTAGGACAGTCCGTTTGTTGCCGATCTGCTAAACTCGGGGCGTGATATGGCAGAGCCGTCTCCTGAAGATCGAAGCGATTCATTAAGCGTTCCGTGGGTTGACACGGTTCGCTTTATCCGGCAGCTCAGCCACGATCTGCGCAACCATCTAAACGCCATCGAGCTCCAGTCCGCTTACCTCAGTGAATTAGAGGGAGATGCAAAACTCAAAGGCGAGGTCAACCGCCTGCGTGAAATGATCTCCAGACTGACGACGACCTTACAAAAAGTCTCGGGGGCACTGAGCGAGGTCAAACCCAACCTGATCTCTTACCGTGCGTCCGATTTTGTCGAGGACTTGCGCAAGAAAATCGTGCAGGAGTTTCCGGACAAGGTGCCCGAGATCAGCTGGGACGTCCAGCCGGGCGATGCGGTGCTGCTTATCGATCCGCAACTTTTACAGGAGGCAATCGTCGAACTTTTTGCCAACGCATTCCGGCACGACCGCGGCGAAGGTGCAATTGTGTTGGCGGCCAAGATCGACAAAGACCGATTCCTCCTTACGTTTCGGGAGCCAAAAACCCGATTTGAATTATCCACCGAAAATTGGGGACGCGAACCGCTTCGTGGAGTCAGCCAAGGCCATTATGGCCTTGGCCTGAGACGCGTTCGGACCATCGTGGAAGCTCACGATGGCGAAATGCACGCTCAATACGATCCAAAAGGCTCGACGCTCATTACAGGGCTCATCTTGCCATTGTCGCGCGAAAAAGCTTAATCTTGCCGCAGGCTGTCGATGATTCGGCGCGACCGTCCGTGAAATAATTCTATCAACAGGGCAAATCCCAGAAATGAAAACAGAGAATCACCGCATTCTCATTATTGATGACGAGCGGCCGATCCTCATGACGCTCGAGGCGCTTCTCGAGCGGCATGGGTACCAAGTCGATATTGCTCCTACCGCGTCCCAGGGATTGAAGTTGCTGAAATCAAAAGCTCCGTCGCTCGTTCTACTCGATCTCCAACTACCGGATGCACCAGGTCTGGAAACGCTCGATCAGATCAAGACCGAGTTGCCAGACATGCCGGTTATTATTTTGACGGCGCACGACTCCTTGCACAATGCCATCGAGTCGATCAAACGCGGTGCTTACCATTTTATCAGCAAACCGTATGGGCCGGAAGAGTTGCTTAGTTTGGTCGAAAAAGCCCTGGAAAAACAGTTCCTCGTCCGACAGGCCGAGAAACTTCGGGAAAGAACAGAGCAACTCGAGAGGCGGTTGGAAATTGCCGAGACGCGGGCCACGCCAATTTTCAAAAGCAAGCCAATGCAAGAGATCGAGGAACTGATCAACGCGATGGCGCCCTCGGACGCAAACGTGCTCATCATAGGTGAAAGCGGCGTGGGCAAAGAAGTCATTGCCAACGCAGTTCATGCGCGTAGCCAGCGCGCCGGAAAAGAAATGGTCAAGCTGAATTGTGCAGCATTTCCGCAAACCATGATTGAAGGAGAACTTTTTGGTTATGTGAAAGGTGCGTTTACCGGCGCGATGAACGATTTTCCTGGAATGATCGCAGCGGCCGATGGCAGCACGCTCTTCCTGGACGAAATCTCGGACATGCCGCCTGATCTCCAGACGCGTTTTTTACGGGTGTTGCAGGAGCGCGAGTATCGGCCGCTTGGGAGCACGCGCACCATGAAGGCCAATTTTCGCGTGATCGCTTCTACCAATCGGCCGATTGCACAGGCACTCGCCGAGAACCGCCTGCGCTCGGATTTGTACTATCGGCTAAACACGTTTCAAATTGAAGTGCCCCCGCTCCGGGAGCGGAAGCAGGACATTCCACCCCTCATCGCTCTGTTCCTCAAGCAGTTTGCTCAACAACTCGGGAAGTCCGAACCCGACATCGCGCCGGACGCGTTTCAAAAGTTACTGGATTACTCCTGGCCGGGAAACGTGCGGGAATTGCAAAACGCGATTGAATATGCGGTGGTGCTGGCGCGACAGGGATTGATTGGTGTAAAGGAGCTGCCCACCGAAGTTCAACTGCCAACAGTGCTTCAAAAGACAGAGCGTGGTCCGGCCGCCGGACGAACAGGCGTGCTGAGCCTCGATGACGTTGAGCGAAACACGATTCTTCAGGCGCTTGCAGAATGTCACGGCAACAAGAAGAAGGCTGCCGAACGCCTCGGCATCCAGCGGGCCACGCTCTACAACAAGATGAAGCGCTACGCGATCGAGATCTAAAAACGAGCCCGCCTCGCTTAGGACAGATTTTGGATTTTGAGTTTTCGATTTTAGATTAAGCGGCAAAAGCGATCCGCAATCTAAAATCCGAAATGGCGAAATCCCGGCATCTCGAACAAGTCCTCGCCCACGCGGCGAATCAACTCGCCGCAACGGGGACCAGACGCCCGACCGAGGTCCTCCCGCTTTACAAAAAATTTCTCAAGGTCGAAGAACATCGCTTGCGCCTGAAGCACCAGGCGGGCGGAGGCGGCCGTGAGATTTGCGCGCGGCGAGCCGAGCTTGTTGATGTTTTGCTGCAATATGTCTTCGGAGCTGCCGCCACCGCTACTCGCGGAAACGGCGAGTCGGGCATCGCCCTGGCATTGATCGCTCTGGGTGGATATGGCCGCGGCGAACTTAATCCGTTTAGCGACATCGATGTCATGCTTTTGCATCACAAAGGGAGGAAGAAAATCTCACCGCATCTCGAAGAGATGGTGCAGCAGGTGCTCTACCTCCTCTGGGATAGCGGCTTCAAGGTTGGTCATTCCACGCATTCCATCAAAGACGCAATTGCGCAGGCCAATCGCGATATGCGCACAAAAACCGCGATGCTCGAGTCACGCTTTCTTGCCGGCGACGCAGAACTGGCGCGCGAATTTCGGGAGCAATTTCGCTCAAAGTGTGTCGAGGGGTACGAGCGGGAATACGTCGAAATGCGCATGCAAGATCAGGTCGCGCGGCACAAGAAATTCGGCGACAGCGTCTATCTGCAGGAGCCCCACGTGAAGAGCGGATGCGGCGGACTGCGCGATTACCAAAATCTTCTTTGGATGACGTATTTCAAAGAGGGCTCACTCAGCACAAACCAACTGGTGGGTAAAGATTGGCTGAGCGAAAGCGACCAGCGGCAAATCGAGAGGGCCTACGAGTTTCTCCTGCGCTTGCGAACGGATTTGCATTACGCGACCGGGCGCGCCAGCGACATCCTGCACCTAAACTTGCAGGAACAAATCGCAAAACGACTCAATTATTCCCCTCGGAACGGCCAGCTTCGCAGTGAAACGCTCATGCGGGAATATTACGAACACACGCGCAATATCTTTCGTGTGACGGAGCGCATCACGGAGCAATTTGTAAGGGGCCACGTCACGAGCAGGACCCGTTCTTTGTTCAGTTTTCTTCCGTTAGTACGGCCGGACAAAGCTCCGATCGGCGACTCGTTTTTTGTTCGCGATACTCAATTGTATCCGGCGCGACGCGATGTTTTTCGCAAAGATCCCGGGCAAATGATGCAAGCGTTTCAGCTTGCGCAAGAACGCGCCCTGGATCCCAGCCCCGAATTGGCGGACCTGTTAAGCCGCAGCCTCGGCCAGGTTACCCGCACCTATCAGTATGCCCGCGGACCACGCGACATATTTAAGGCGATTCTATCCCGGAAAGGCGAAGTTGGCCGGATCCTTCGAATGATGCATCGGGTTGATTTCCTGGGGCGATACATTCCGGAATTCGGCCAGCTCACCTGTCTGGTGCAACACGAATTTCTGCATCGTTACACGGCGGACGAACATACGCTGGTATGCATCGATAAACTCGATGCTCTGGCGACGACGGACGATCCGAAGTTGATCGCCTATCGCAGAATATTTGAGCAGCTCGATGACCCGTTCGTCCTTTATCTGGCGCTGCTTTTGCATGACAGCGGCAAAGCCGTTGGCGCCCGGCGACACTCTGAAGCCAGCGCGCTCTTCGCCCAGCGCGTCGCCACCCGCCTGCAATTATCATCCGAGCAGCGTAAATCGCTTATTCTGCTGGTCGATCACCACCTCTCCCTGTCCATGATCGCGCAACAGAGAAATCTTGACGATCCCGCGACGGTGGCAGAATTGGCCGGCGTCGTGAAGAATCAGAAAAACCTGAACGCGTTGATGCTGCTTACTCTCGCCGACGGTCAGGGCACAAGTGGCGAGGCATGGTCGGATTGGAAGGAATCGCTTGTCTGGGAATTGTTTCACGAGACCTCCCGCTATCTGGCGGACCGGAAGTCTTATTACGAACAAACGAGAATCGAACGCGAAAGCCTCCAGACGGCTGTGGCGGAGAATCTTTCGCCCGATTATGCAGATGAAATCGACGCGCATTTTGACTTCATGCCCGACAATTATTTTCGCGGCAACGATGTCCCCGAAATTGTCGAGCATCTGAAACTGTTCCGTTCGTTCATTGAACACGTCTCCAGCCAGGGCGAGCATCCACTGGCTTCGGCGGTTAAATGGAAGGCTCTTCCAGAGCTGGGACACAGTGTTGTCAGTTTCTGCACGTGGGAGCGCGAGCGGTTGCTGGCCAAAATTTCCGGATCATTTTCGGTCGTGCCAGTTAATATTTTGAGCGCGGATATTTTTCCGCGGGGAGACAACGTCGTGCTGAGCGTTTTTCGCGTGTGCGATACGAAAGCAGGCGCTGTCACCGACCCGCGTGCCTTCGAAATGGTCGACCAAACTTTGCGCAACGCGCTCGATGACGAGAATTTTGATTTTCTTCCGTTGATTGAAAAAGCGAAGCGTCAGAGCCGGAGCCGTCTCGCTCCGACGATCGAATTTCCGACGCGCATTGCTATGGACAACGAGACGCATCCGGCTTACACGCTGATTGAGATTCAGGCTCCCGACCGGCTCGGTTTGCTTTACGATATTCTGACCTGCCTTGATCGCGAAAATGTTTCGATCGCGCTTTCTCGTATTAACACGCAGGATGGCGCAGCCATCGATACCTTGTATGTGGTTGATCGTTCCACGGATGCCAAGATTACCGATCCGCATCGTATCAGGACGATCCACGATTGTCTTACGAGCACAATTCTGGGTGGAGCCACCGCCAAACCGACGTAAGTGAGAAAGAGCGCGGCCAACCCCGAATGTTTTCGCGACTGCTCACTGCTTAATTCATGAACGCACTAATTCTCGCTGCTGGATATGCAACACGCCTTTATCCGCTGACACTCGACAAAGCCAAGCCGCTGCTGACCGTCGGGGGCAAACCGATCATTGAATGGGCCACGGACAATCTCGCAGCCGTTCCAAACCTGGAGACGGTTTATGTGGTAACGAATGACAAGTTCGCGTCGGACTTCCAAGCGTGGAGCGAACGCTACCAAGGTCGGCAGCCGAAATTCAAATTGAAAGTCATCAACGATGGCTCCAAAAGTGATGCAGATAAACTGGGTGCGATTGGAGATATCAATTTCGTCGTTACACGGGAAAACCTGACCGGGGATGGCTTGCTCATTATTGCCGGCGATAACTTGTTTACTGAATCGCTAACCGGCTTTGCCGCATACGCCAGAGAAACCGAAGCAACGGTTGCCGTTTACGACGTCGGCGATATTGAGGCGATCAAGAAGTACGGGAACGTCGCTATTGATGCTGACGGAATCATCACTCGTTTTGAAGAAAAGCCGCAGAAACCTCGGGGGACACTGGCTGCGATCGCGTTGTATTATTATTCTCCCGAGGTGCTTTCGCTTCTAACGACGTATCTCGCCGCTGGCAATAATCCGGATCAGCCGGGCCGCTTTGTGCAGTGGCTTTATACGCGCAAGCCCGTGAAGACCTTTCAAATCAGAGGTAGGTGGCTCGATATCGGAAGCAAAGAGACGCTCGAGAAAGCAGATCGGATTCTTTTACAACCATAGGCGCCCCCAAAGCGGCGGCGTCCCACCAGCACTAACAACAATCTCGGCCCAGCCTCATGATCTTGCCAACTGCAATCGAGACGGCTCGCGCCCAAATCATCCGAAATAACAAGATCGAATAAGGTGCGGGCAAACCGGCCGGCAAGCATACGAAAGGAGCAACGGCGTGTTTGGAATTCGGATCGCGGCCAATCCGCAAATTGAGTTCACGCAAATGGACAGCAAACGCCGGATCGTCACTAAAGAAGGCGCCGCGCCAATGTTGCTCGACAAACTTTCGCGCCGGTTGACCCTGGTGAAAATCGTGAATAAGAACCGCGCACGGCTTCCCAGTGCGGAGAAGCCGCATGGCGAATTTTAGGGCGCGAAAGTCTTTTGGCCCGTCAATGAGAACGGCGTCACCGGTTTGGAGCCGCCCAGGCAAGATCTCGCGAGAATCACCGTAGAGAAGCTCGACGTTCGCATACGGTTTCAGCTTCGCCTCAGCGACGGCCGCATGGGTTGAGTCGCGATCAAACTCAACGCTTACGATCCGGGCTTGCGGAAAACAGCGCGCCAGCATGAGGGTACTTCCACCACGCATGCGGCCCGATTCCAGAATTTGCGTTGGAGCAAATCGACGGACTGTGGCGTAAAAGAAAAACATTCCGCGTGGACCAATGCCTCCAAATCCAAGCTCACGCCGCATGCCTGCGATTGCGCCGCAGAAGTCGGGGAGTAGTTGACCGGCTCCCGCCGATACCGCCGCGATGTTAAGCGGAGCTTCCTCACCGGACGCGCGCATTTTACTAATCAACGACGGGTCGCTGACCGAAGCAACGACAGGGAACCGCATTTCAGCTTGTAGTTCTGGAACAACCAAAGCGCGACCTGCGTGTTGAACAAAATACAACTGGATGCGATTGATTTGGCGATTCTCTTACGGCGCTGGAATATGACCATTCTGATGTTACGCGTCGAACTCGCGACAGCGAAGACAAGCCACTCCTCTGATCCATTATGAAGAAAAATACTTCCATCCCCGAGGCGCGCCCTGCAAAAGGCCCGCGCCTCAACGGCGACGGAGTCGATAGCAGGCAACTGCTCACGGCCCTCGTTGCATTCAAGCGCGGCGACTTTTCTGCTCGACTCCCGGATGACTGGACGGGCGTGGCCGGTAAGATCGCCGACACATTCAACGACGTCATCAGGTCCAACGAACGAATGACGCAGGAATTGGAGCGGATCGTGCATGTCGTTGGAAAAGAAGGCCGAATCACACAGCGGGCTTCGTTGAACAACGTGGCCGAATGTTGGGCCGACGCCATTGGATGCGTCAATGTTTTGATCGAGGATCTGGTCCGTCCTACCAGTGAAATGGCACGTGTGATTGGCGCCGTCGCGAAGGGCGATTTGTCCGAAACGATGGCCACCAAGATCGAAGGGCAGCCGCTTAAAGGCGAGTTTTTGCGTACGGCAAAAATTGTAAACACGATGGTCGATCAGCTCGGCGCATTCGCATCGGAAGTGACGCGGGTGGCGCGTGAAGTGGGCACGGAAGGGAAACTGGGCGGTCAGGCAAAAGTCAAAGGCGTCGCCGGCACCTGGAAAGATCTAACCGAAAACGTCAACCACATGGCCGGCAATCTCACGGCCCAAGTCCGCAATATCGCGACGGTTACGACGGCAGTAGCGAACGGAAACTTGACCAAGAAAATCACAGTCGATGTGAAAGGCGAGTTTCTTGAGCTGAAGGACACAGTCAACGTGATGGTGGATCAGCTTCGCTCGTTTGCCTCGGAGGTGACACGTGTGGCACGGGAAGTAGGTTCGGAAGGAATTCTAGGCGGACAAGCTCGCGTACAGGGAGTCTCCGGTACATGGAAGGACCTGACCGATTCAGTTAATTTCATGGCGCGCAATCTGACCGGACAGGTGCGCAACATTGCTGCCGTCACGACTGCTGTCGCGAGGGGGGATCTATCGAAGAAGATCACGGTCGAT
>Ga0207645_10001069_pt1 | contig 22632 bp, 22 predicted proteins | sample KBSM53metaG_FD_184331 | JGI IMG/M metagenome (GOLD analysis project Ga0207645, IMG submission 184331) | Miscanthus rhizosphere microbial communities from Kellogg Biological Station, Michigan, USA - KBS M5-3 metaG (SPAdes) (version 2) | ecosystem: Host-associated > Plants > Roots > Rhizosphere >...
CCGGAATATGAATGCGCCGTTCGCTAACCTACCCTTCGTCCCAAGCAAGACTGAATTTGAACAAACCGCGGGTCCACCGAGCAGCGTCGGCGATTTCCCAAGCAGGCTGAAAGATTTCTGCCTGCTTCATTCGGCAAGTGACCCAACACGCAGTCGCTGTTCGCGGATGCCCACTCTCTTGCTGGCAATTGTCGTCGGTCTCCTTGCATTGTCTGATTGCCGTGAAATCTCAGCGGCAGAGGTCACGGCTCTCAAGCTCGAGACCCAGGCGTTCAAAGGCGATTGGGAAGCGATCTTGGCGCGGGGAACGATTCGCGTCGCCGTGCCCTACAGCCGTACACTGTTTTTCAACGATCGCGGGACTCAAATGGGATTGACGGCGGACGCGCTCTACGAATTTCAACGGTGGCTGAACAGGAAGTACAGCCTTAGTCACCGACCGATTACGGTTCTGCCGATACCTACAACTCGAGATCAACTATTTCCGAAGCTGCGGAAGGGCTACGCCGAAATTGCTGCGGCTAATCTCACCATTACGCCGGCGCGTCGGGCTCAAGTCGATTTTTCGGATTCGATTCGAAGCAATGTTGCCGAGATCGTTGTGATCAGGAAGAGTGCGCCGCCCTTAACTCACATAGATCAACTAGCGGGTCGAGAGGTGCATGTGCGCAAGACCAGCAGCTATTATGACAGCCTGGTCGGCCTGAATAAACGCTTTCGTAAAGAAGGCAAGTCCCCGATAAAGATAACTTTCGTTTCAGACGCGCTCGAAGACGAAGACATGATGGAAATGGTGAGCAGCGGGTTGTTGCAAATCATCGTTGTCGACGATTGGAAAGCCGAACTCTGGGCAAAAATATTGCCCACCATTCAGCCGCTGCCGGGTATTGTCCTCCGTAGTGGCGCGCAGACCGGGTGGGCGATGCGTAAAAATACGCCCACTCTCAGGCGAGTTGTGAATCAGTTTATCGCTGAGCAGCTCCAAGGGACGCGCACCGCGGCCGTTCGTCTCGCGAACTATCAAAAGCGTTTCAAGTCGGTGCGGAACTCGACAGACACTGCTGAATGGAAGAAGTTCGAGCGCACCATTGAGCTATTCAAAACCTATGGTGAGAAGTATCGCTTCGATCATCTGATGCTGGCGGCGCAAGGGTACCAGGAGTCGCGACTGGACCAGCAGGCGCGCAGCCGCAGCGGCGCCATCGGGATCATGCAAATCCTGCCGTCGACGGGCAAACACCTGGGCGTAGGCGATATCACGAAGGCCGAGCCGAACATCCACGGGGGTACGAAATACATGCGGCAACTGTTCGATCAGCATTTTCGCGATGCTGATTTCGACGAACAGAACCGAGCGCTGTTCGCGTTCGCGAGCTACAACGCCGGACCTGGCCGCATCGCCAAAATCCGAGCCGAGGCGAAGCATCGTGGGTTGAACGCGAACAAGTGGTTCAACAACGTCGAAATCGTCGCTTCCAAGCGGTTGGGTCAGGAAACCGTCCAGTACGTTCGCAATATCTACAAATATTATACGGCGTACCGCTTGCAGCTCGACACGCTGGCTGCTCAGGGTTTGGCAAAGCGGCGCGTTGCCACAAGTGAGCCCGCGGAGGGATGACGAGCTCGTTGATCCCGGCCGGGCGGCTTCCGCCGCGAATTGACGGTGCGCGGCATTGGGGCATTCCCTTCGATCCGCTAGCCTAGAGCGAATTTAAAAATTACCGTTGTTCGATGATCATTCGAAGCGCGAAACACGAACGATGGCACGCTTCGTTCGATTCCATGTGACCCAGCGCAAATTCAGATGCGACTGCGGCGGTAGTCCAATGGAGTTTTACCCGTCCATCGTTTAAATGATCGATTGAAGGTACTTACTTCCGAATAGCCCAATAAAAAAGCAATTTGCGTCAGGGTATTGTTAGAATCTCTCAGATAGGCTAGCGCCAATCGCTTCCGGGTATCATCGAGCAAGCTTCTGAAGTCAGTTCCGCAAGTATTCAACTGTCTCTGGAGCGTGCGCGTGCTGCATGCCATTGACCTTGCGACTTTGCCGAGATTGGGATAGCCATCTTTTATCGCCTCGGCAATCTTGCGACGAACTGATTCAAAGCTTTGATCCTCCTTCGGTGTGTCGCTCAGGACGTTCTCTAGATAGCGGTTGAGAACTTTGAACAGATTTGGGTCTGCGGCAGGAATCGGCTGCTGGCAGAACTCGCGGTCCATCACGATGGCGCTGTTCGCACATGAGAACATCACTGGCGCTCGAAATAGTTGTAGATGCTCGGAACTCGTTGTGGGCGGCTCATGCGCGAAATGAACCTCGCGCGGACTCCATTGGCTGCCGACCATGACTCTTAGGGTATTGACAGCGGCGGCCATGCCGTATTCGATGAATTGCCGAGGTTCGTCGAAATCCAACGGTTTCACGCTATAACATAGGTAGCTGAGATTATTTTCTTCACTGAAAGTCACTTGCGCCGCTTCATTATGAAGGTGGAGATAACGTGCTCCGGTTTCAAAAGCGGCGGCGACCGTGGGTGAATTCAACACTGCGTAAGTGAGGGCGCCAATATTTTTTGGGTTCGAGCGGGCGCCAAAACGCAGCCCGAAAGCGCAATCGCCGGTTAGTTCTGCGACCCCTTCCAGCATGCGCGCAAAGCTCGAGCAAGGAATAAATCCTTCAGCTCGAGAAAAAACCGCAGGATCCAAATCCAAACTCTCCAAAACTTTTCTGGGATCGATGTCTGCGTCCTCGATCGCTTCAAGCAGGCCGATCGTGACGCTGGCCGAGATCATCGGTCTAGATTGCATAAAATCTCGCGGCTCCGTGGCCGACCCCTAATCAAGCGCTATCTGTCAATCTATTGTCGCAAAATGTCAAGAAAACCCTCCCCACAATCATTAACAGCAAGTTGGGAGGGAAAAAATGGATTTCCAAGTCAAATTGTTCAACTGGCAGGATCAGGGAAATCACCTGATCATTCTAGCTCGTGGAGTCATCGATAGCGAAGCTTTCAGATTGCTGTTTGAGGAAATCGAGGCGGCGACGCGCGACCTAAGCGAGTGCAAGGTGCTCATCGACCTGTCGGACAGCGCGTGCCGGATCGAATGCGCAGAAATTCAGGGACTTGTGGCGCGATTATCTCTCAATAGATGGCCGCTAAACAACAAAGTCGCGTTCGTTTCGGCGTCTGACATTGCCGATTATCATCGGTTGTTTTTCTTGCGTACCGAGCTGGCCGCGCACCATTTGGCCGTAGGCGTTTTTCGGAACTCAAAAGTCGCCATCGATTGGCTCGCCGGCATAGTGTAGTCGAGGCAGCGGCGTGGACCATTTACTGCACCACGCATGAATACCAATTAGGATTTAGCTAAGTTTCCTAAAGTTGATTCTGGTATGGGGTTGGTTGTAAAGTCACGGACGTCGTGGTTGCTCCCCCTGCTGTTCGTCTTACAGCGCGCCGGTTCCAGCGCCGGTGTTCGATTATTTCTCTGATACTGGTCTTTGCCAGCTTTTTGGCCTCAAGTCGTAGCTACAGTGCGGAGAGCGAGCGACCCAAGAGAGTGTTGATTATTTCGACGGGAAGTCGGCTCGCGCCGGGGTTCATCATTGTTGATCAGCAGTTGCTCGGAATATTGGGGAAGATTCAATCGCCACCGATTGAAACTTATGCTGAGAATCTTGATCTAGTTCGCTTTCCAACCGAACGTTATCGTCAGGTCTTCAGAGACTATTTGAGTTCAAAATACAAGGAGAACCCTCCCGATCTCGTCATCCTGGTTTATGTAGGCAATTTGGGAACGTCCGGAACCCTGCTACCGGAACTCTTTCCCGACACACCAATCATTGTCGCGGGTTTCACTGAAGAAAAACTTCATCTGGACCAGTTTGGCAAGAAAGTCAGCGGATTGGCTCAGCGTCTCAATCCTCAAGCCACGCTGGAATTGATCGCTCGATTGCAGCCCGAGGTAAACCGCGTCGTGGTGGTCAATGGGACGGCAGAGGTCGATCTCCAAGTGAAGGAAAAAATCCAAAACGCTGTGCAGCCGTTCAAAGATCGGATGAAAGTGGAGTTTTGGGACAATCGTACTCTTGACGAATTGCGCGAGGCTGTCAAAGTTTTACCGGCACACACCGCCGTGCTGTTCGGCCAGATGTTTCGCGATAGCGCCGGGCATGCTGTGCTTTCCTCAGAGGTGGCTCGAAGTCTCGCTCAGGCGGCGAATGCGCCGATGTATATCATGACCGAGACAACTTTAGGCGCCGGTGCGGTTGGTGGATCGCTCGCCAGTGTCGAGGCGTTTGGCAAACGGGCAGGAGAGCTGGCGCGTCTGGTTCTGACCGGCACGGATATAAACTTGCTGCCTTTTGAAATCCGAACTGATCCGGCGCCGATCTTCGACTGGCGCGCTTTGAATCGCTGGGGCATCCCCGAAAGCCGTCTGCCGCCGGGCAGCGTCGTGCGGTTTAGGCCACAGTCTTTGTGGAACCAATATCGCTGGTACGTTTTCGGCGTGCTTATGATTATTCTCGTTCAGGCCGCAATGATTGCCGATTTGCTGTTGCAACACCGGCGGCGGCGTCGAATTGAAGCGGTTTTGCGAGAGAGTCAGCAGCTAGTGGAACTTGCCACCAGTGCCGGCGACGTGGGGCTGTGGTCCCGTGATTTAACAAATGACGATGTCTGGGCCAACGAACCGCTGCGTGCTTTGTTTGGCTTCGAGGCTGCGAAGCCGCTCCGTTTTGACGATTTTCTGAAACTTTTCCATCCTCACGACCGCGAGCGCATGCTTTTGTCGGTCGAGCACGCGGAAACCGCCCAAATGCCATTTGAGGGAGAATTTCGCCTTATTCTCCCCAATGGTACGCAACGTTGGGTATTGACGAAGGGCCGGACAATTATCGATTCCACTGATAGCGACACGCGCAGAATGGGCGTTGTGCTGGACATTACGGAGCGCAAACGAGCGGAGGAAAAATTCCGCATCGCTGTTGAAGCATCGCCGACCGCAATCATTATGGTGGATCGCCAAGGGACAATTTTGCTGGCTAATCCTCAGACGGAAAAACTCTTCGGTTATTCGCGCGAGGAATTGCTCGGCCAATCCATCACTATGCTGGTGCCAGAGCGATTTCGGAATTCCTCTCCTGTGGCTTGGATGGGCTTTGGCGGAGTGCCCGAGGCCCGGCCAACGGGAACTGACCAAGAGCTGTCTGGCCTGCATAAAGACGGCAACGAGGTTCCGGTGGACATTGGGGTGACCCCGATTGATACCGCTGAAGGAGCGCTGACCTTAGTGACAATCATCGATCTATCGGAGCAAAAGCACAGCGCGGAAGCACTGGCGCATGTGATCCGTGAAGGTGAGGTCGAACGCGAACGAGAAGGGGCGTTCCTGCGGCAAATCATTGATACCGATCCGAACTTTATTTTTGCGAAGGATCGTCAAGGCCGCTTCACTCTGGCCAATAGAGCCGTAGCGGACGCATACGGCACGACGGTGGAGAATCTAATTGGCAGAACCGACGCAGAGTTGAATCCAAATCGCGAAGAAGTGGAGGCGTTCCGGCGCGACGATCTGGAAGTGCTCGAGACGATGCAGGATCGGTTCATAGCGGAAGAGCATGTGACCGATGCTGCAGGAAGGGTGCGCTGGCTGCAGACCGTAAAGCGGCCGATTATCGAAAGCGATGGACGTGCAAGCCAAGTCCTGGGCGCCTCAACCGATATCACCTGGCGGCGAGAGACAGAACTCGAGTTACGTGAGCAGCGCGCCCAGCTTGCCCACGTGACGCGCATCTCGACGATGGGCGAATTGGCGGCTTCGCTGGCGCACGAGTTGAATCAGCCGCTCACGGCTATTCTGAGCAACGCGCAAGCCGCACTCCGTTTCCTGAGCAACAAACCAGCCGATCTGGAAGAAGTGCACGAAATTCTCAAGGATATCGTTGAAGACAATAGCCGCGCCGGCGAAGTGATCCGGCGCATGCGGGCATTGGTCAAAAAGGAAGAACCCGAGTTCACGTCGGTCGATCTCGCGAGCCTCATCCCCGACGTAGTGCTGCTATTGCACAGTGACGCGATTCTGCAAAACGTCAGAATCGCGCTTGAATTAGATGACGATCTGCCGCCGGTGCGAGGTGATAAGGTCCAGCTCCAGCAAGTGATGCTCAATCTGATGCTCAATGCCTTCGAGGCGATGAAGGATTGTGCGGTTGCGGAGCGCGAGGTGAAATTGCGTGTAGCACGTGAAAACGCAGGCTCAATCCAGGTTGTCGTGAGCGACCGCGGCACGGGGTTCAGCAGGGACAAACTCGACAAAATCTTTCAACCGTTTTACACCACGAAACGCGAAGGACTCGGCATGGGACTGTCGATCTGTCGATCCATCATCCAAGCTCACGGCGGACGTCTCTGGGCGGAGAATAACCGCGACCACGGGGCGACGTTTTACTTCACAGTGCCAATTGCCGAAGCAGCCGCGGAAGAGACACCCGCGATCGAACCGAGAGAGTTTGCCGGCGTCGCTCGATTGAGTCTTGTGTCCAACCGCGCGAAAAAGGGCCACTGAATTACGTCTATCCCAGCAGTTTTGATCGTTTAGGATTTGACTGACCCTATCGACAGTCGCTTATGCTCGCTTCGCTGAAGACAAAATTGCCGATGGCCGAGATAGTTTTGCCGACCTGGATTGGCCTGCTGGTGGGAATCGCCTACTACTTCGGCGCGATGGTCGGCTTCGCGTTGACTTTACCGAATCACTCAGTCTCGACGCTATGGCCGCCGAACTCGATCATGCTCGCCTTTCTGTTGCTGCAACCTCGCCAAAGGTACTGGATTATCCTTCTAGGGGCGTTTCCTGCCCACCTTGCGATTCAGCTGCAAAGCGGTGTGCCGCTGCCGCTCATCTTATGCTGGTTTATCAGCAACTGCAGTGAAGCATTAATCGGAGCAATTTGTCTGCGTCGCTACATCGTTGGGCCGGTGAATTTCTCCAGCGTCAGATGCGTTCTATTGTATGTTGTTTTTGCGGTCCTGCTAGCTCCGTTCGTCAGCTCTTTTCTCGACGCCGGCTTCGTGTCGCTGCTCGGCTGGAAACCGCAAAGCTATTGGGAAGTTTGGCTCACACGATTTCCATCCAATGTCCTCGCGGAAATGGCAATTCCACCGGTGATCCTTCTTGGGGCTTTTAAAGGGATCGAATGGTTCAGAGGCATGGATTGGCGCCACCATCTCGAAGCCTTTTTCGTCATGGGTGGATTAATCGTCGTAAGCCTCTTTGTTTTTGGTTCGCACAACGCGGGGATCAGGACCCCGCCCGCGTTTCTATATCTGCCGCTGCCGTTTCTATTGTGGGCGGCGATGCGATTCGGCGCGGCTGGAGCAAGTAGTGCCCTGTTGATCGTCGTCCTGGGTTCGATCTTTGGTGCCACGAGCGGCGGCGGACCTTTTATCAGTGCCTCACCGGCGGAGAATGTATTTTCATTACAAATGTTCTTGATGGCGATTTCTTTACCCATCGTGTTTCTCGCTGGATTGGTCGAAGAACAGCGGGAAAAGGCAAAAATGTTGAGCGATAGCGAGGCCCGGTTTCGTTCAATGGCCAACACCGCGCCGGCTCTCATATGGATGTCAGGCACAGACAAGCGCTTCACATTTTTTAATAAAGCCTGGTTGGATCTCACTGGGCGCACACTCGATCAGGAACTCGACAACGGCTGGGTCGCAGGGCTTCACTCGGAGGACTCGCACAGCTTCTTGGAACAGTACGATCGAGTATTCGACGCACGCAAAAATTTTTCCATGGAACACCGTCTGCGCAGGCATGACGGTCAATATTGCTGGATTCTCAACGCCGCCGTACCGCGCTTCGAATCGGACGGTACTTTTCTCGGCTATATCGGTTCTGCGATCGATGTCTCGCAACGCAGAGAGGCAGAGAGAAACCTGCGGAATCAGCGCGAACAGTTGGCGCGTATGACGCGTATTTCCACCATGGGTGAGCTGGCTGCTTCACTGGCGCATGAACTGAATCAGCCGCTCACGGCGATATTGGCCAATGCGCAAGCTGCAGAGCGTTTAATGGCAGCCAACCCGCCCGACTTGGAAGAAGTAAGCGCTATCCTGAAGGACATCGTGAAGGACAACAACCGCGCAGGCGACATCATTTGGCGGATGAGGGCACTGGCCCGAAAGGAAAATCTCGAACTGGCTCGGCTTGATCTACCGACGGTGGTTAGAGACGTTGCTTTGCTCCTGCATAGTGACGCGATCCTGCACGACGTCCGACTCCGGTTTGATGTGCCTAACAGGTTTTCACCGGTCCGTGGCGATAGAGTTCACCTGCAGCAAGTCGTACTCAATCTTTTGCTCAATGCGTTTGAAGCGATGAGGGATGTGCCGGCACACGAGCGTGAAATCCAACTATGGGTTGCGGCCGAAGGCGATGATCGCCTACGGGTAGGAGTCAGCGATTGTGGCGCGGGAGTCCCGGACGAGATCCTCGAGAGGGTTTTTGAACCCTTTTACACCACCAAAGGCGAAGGACTTGGCATGGGACTGGCGGTTAGTCGCTCGATTATCGAAGTACATGGAGGGAGACTTTGGGCGGAATGCAACGATCCGAAACCCGGTATGACATTCTGTTTTACCGTGCCGCTTTGGCGCGAAGAGTCGCGCTCTAAGCGGGATGTCAATCAGCAGTAATATGCCCAAACTCACTCCCGAAGCAAAAGATATAGAAATGGTGAAAAGCGCCCGTGTGGTTTTTCTCGTTGATGACGATTCTTCCGTGCGACGAGCGCTGACGCGGCTGATCAAGTCTGCGGGTTATGACGTGCAGGCGTTCGCTTCGGCGCGTGATTTTTTAGCATGCCGGCGGGCGACTGATGAAAGGCTAGCTTGCCTGGTTCTCGATGTGCGCATGCCTGGCTTGAGCGGGCTCGATCTGCAGCACGAACTGCAAGCCATGAATACTTTGCTGCCCATCATTTTCATTACCGGCCACGGTGACATTCCCATGGGCGTGAAAGCAATGAAAGATGGCGCCGTCGATTTCCTGCCGAAACCGATAAAAGACACCGTGCTGTTAAAGGCAATCGAGCAAGCCCTCGCGCGAGCGGCATCGGAAAAAGGCGAACGACAAGAACTCGAGAACCTCCAAAGACGGCTCAACAGCTTGACGCCGCGCGAGCGAGAAGTGATGAGCTTAGTCGTCCGGGGGTTGTTGAACAAACAAATCGCCTTCGAACTTGGAACCGTGGAAAAGACTGTGAAGGTTCACCGCGCGCGGGTCATGGAAAAAATGAAAGTACAATCGCTTGCTGAGCTGGTCCGCATCGCCGAACGCGCAGGTGTCGGCAGGGCATGAAGCGCGGCATTTTATCAGCTCTCGGTGTTTAGAATTCGGAATCGACACCGCCTCTACACTGAACCAGAAACCCTTTTCTCCGTCCTCTCAGTATTGGACCAAAGTCCAATATACGCAAGTTTTACCCTTCGCTAGAGTCAATCCGTTCAGCGCAATCGCTGTGAATCTTTTACTGATGGTTTCGATGGTCGTGGGGAGACCAACATTGTTGAGTAACTCCAAACCGCTAATTGTCATCGTGGATGATGATGAATCGGTATGCCGTGCGCTAAGACGACTCATCCGGTCGATTGCCATGGATGCAGAGACATTCAGCTCGGGGCAGGATCTTCTCGATCTTCTCGAGGCGATGCCGTCTTTTTGTCCCGATTGTCTGATTCTGGATGTGCAAATGCCGAGAATGAGCGGCCTCGCCGTTCAGGATAACCTTGCCCGAGTCGGCAAAACGTTTCCCGTCATTTTTATCACGGCCCACGATGACGTCGGCATCAGAGAGAAGGCGCTCGCCGCTGGCGCCGTGGCGTTTATACGCAAACCTTTCGTTGATGAGTTGCTGATTAGAACGATTCAAGAAGCGCTGCGCCGCGGAGGCGCCGGCAATTGATCCGCTCACACGGGGATCATCGATCTGCGCGCTCGCGGCAACCATCGGTTTACTGCGGTGCTTGTACGCTCTGTATCCCGAACACATAAGCGAAGCAGGAATTGAAATGGAACCTAACTCGACGGGAAAAATGCGAAAGTTAATTTTGCTGGCGTTATCATACATTTTCTTGGTGCTACACGATCCAATCCAAGTTTGCGCCCAGACCAGTTTCGAACCTCCTGCGACGCTCAGTGCATCCAAGATTCTGCCGCCGGATCTTCTGTCCGGTCCGAATCATCGGGTCGAAGAAAGAGTTTACAACGACGGTTACCTCAATACCTATCGGATCGGCTCGAAGTTCGGTACTTTCGTCGCCGTCTCCACTCCGATGCTGCGCAAGCGTATCGGAGAGATCAATGCATTGGTGCGCATGGAGCAGATCGAAGGGACGAAGGAATTTACCTCAGCACTCAAGGAAGCAGGCACCGACGCGCTGGTTGGCTTCAAAAATCTCGTTACCAAGCCGGTGGAGACCGTAAAAGGCGCGGCTTCGGGGTTAGGTGTGGCGTTTCGGCGGGCGAGCGACGCACTCACGGGTCCGAAGCGTAGCGATGCCGAAGACAGCAAGATCAAAGACCTGGTCGGGTTTTCCAAAACCAAGAGAGAATACGCCTATCAACTCGGTGTAGACGCATATACCGACAACGAAAAGCTACAAGACCGCCTCGAGGTGAAAAGCTCAAGGCCATGGACGTTCATCCGGAGGTCGCTGATGCGTTCTTGAACAATTCCGTCTATTCGCCGCGTTATCAAACGCTGCTCGTCAATGCGCTGGAGGAAATGAAAGGCGTCGGCAATCGCGCGACCTTCGTTCGATTGGCCGCGTCGAGTGGGAACAAGGACATTGCGTTTTTCCGTGAGCGGCAGGCAGAAATGTACACGGGGTTTCATAAAGCGGTTGCTCCGGTTGAAACGTTTACGCGCTGGGCGAATTTGCCGCCGTGCGAACGACCAAAAACGACGTGGTTTTCAACGTGCCGCTCGACCACCTCGTCTGGATCCAAGACATGGCGAAATTGTTGACCGCCGCGGACGCGCGCGTCACTCAAATGACCCGTCCCGCCACCAAACAATTATGGATCACTGGAACAATGAGCCCGCGAGCAAAAAAGGAGATCGAAGCTAAAGGGTGGCAGGTGCACGAGCGCGCAGAAGAGCAACTGCTCAGTTGGTCCGAAGAGTATCCGAGCTATCAAAAGCCGGAGGAGAAAGTCCCGGATGCTCTGGTCAAACTAAATTTCAAGTCTGTGGGGCTCGGTATCGGCGGCAGCTCCGGCGATGGCGTTCTTTCGTACCAGGGCAAGGACTATCCAGTAGCGATCTCCGGAATCAATATTGCCGATCTCGGCGTATCGCAGTTTGCGGGCGCCGGCAAAGTCTACGATCTAAAGAACGTCGGCGATTTCTCGGGTAACTATGCCGCGGCGCAGGCCGCATTCGCGGTGCGGGGCGGACAGAGCTCTGTATCCATGCGAAATGCGAAGGGCGTCACCATCGTGATCTTGCAAAACGAGGGCAAGGAATCGGGGACGCGCTTCAGCCTGGGGCCGTCAGGGGTGAATTTGAAACTCAAGTAAAGTTCATCAGGCTAAAAGGACGCACAATGAATCGAAATATTGGCCGGCGAATCTCTGTCTGGTTGATGATCATTTTTCTTGCGGTACCGCCAGAATTGTTTTCCCAGGAGACCGAGCAGCCGGTGGTCTTCAAACAGGAAGAACTGGAGCAGCTAGTAGCGCCGATCGCGCTCCATCCGGATTCGCTGATTGCGCAAATCTTGATGGCGTCGACTTATCCTTTGGAAGTGGCACTCGCCGATCGCTGGACAAAACAAAATAGCAGTCTCAAGGGCGACGCGTTGACCAAGGCGCTCGAAGGGCAGGACTGGGATCCGAGCGTCAAATCGCTGGTCAATTTCCCTCAGGTGCTCACGATGATGAGCGAGAAGCTCGACTGGACACAGAAACTCGGCGATGCGTTTTTGGCGGACCAGAAAAAAGTTCTCGATACGATTCAAAGCCTCCGGGCAAAAGCACAAGCATCGGGTAATCTCCAATCGAACAAGGAACAAACGGTCGTGGTCGAGGAAAAGATTATCAAGATCGAGCCGGCGAATCCACAAGTCGTTTATGTGCCGACTTATAATCCCACGGTAGTGTATGGCTCGTGGCCATATCCGGCTTATCCACCGTATTACTATTATCCGCCAGGATATGTGGCCACGTCGATGATGGCCTTCGGCGCCGGCGTGGCGATGGGAGCGGCGTGGGGTTATGCATGGGGTAATACCAACTGGAACGGCGGAGATGTCGATATCGATGTGGATCGAAACACCAACATCAATAGAAATATCAACCGAGACCAGGCCAAGCAAAACTTGCAGCAGCGAGGGCAAACCAATCAGAAAGGTCAGGGAAAGTGGCAGCATAACCCGGAGCACCGCAAGGGTGTTTCCTATCGAGATCAGGGAACGGCCGGAAAGTTTAACCGGGTGAGCAGCAACGACGCGATCAAGTCGCGCGAACAGTTCCGCGGCCGAGCCGAGCAGGGAAGGCAGGATCTTCCGCGCAATGGGGTTGGTGATCGTGGTGGAGTCGGCGATCGTGGGGCCGCAGGCGGCCTCGGCGATCGCGGTGGAGCTGGCGGTAGTCAACTCGGCGGCGGCAACCGTGCCGGAACAGCGGACCGTGGTGGTGGCGGAGGCAACTTGGGTGGCAGCTCGGGCAACCGGGGTGGTGCATTCCAAGGCGCTGGCGGCAGCGGTAGCTCGGCACGGGCCGCCAGCTCGCGCGGCAGCGCGAGCCGGGGAAGCGGTGGAGGAGGTGGTGCGAGGGGCGGTGGTGGGGGTCGTGGTGGTGGCGGTGGGCGGCGCCGATAGCAAGCTCTGCGCTGGGGCGGTTTCGACTCTTGGGAGTGAAAAATGGAGGACGCAATGATTCTGTCAGCTCAGAAAAGGAAGAAGCGCTGGGCCCACTTGCGGAGCTGGTTCGCCGCACTCGCCTTAATTTTCATGCTGGTGATTAGTTCGACGCTGGCTTTCGCGCAAAAAACGTTTTCTTCGCCTGAAGAGGCGGTTAAAGCCGCAATTGCCGCAGCAAGAAGCAACAACGACAAGGAACTGCTCGCGATCTTTGGCCCTCAGGCAAAGGAAATTTTGTCTTCAGGGGATCCAGTGGCGGACAAACAGAGAAGAGCTGAATTCGTTGCAGCCTACGACCAGACGAATCGTCTTAGCACGGAAGGAGAGGATCGGATTCTAATCGTTGGCAAGCAGGATTGGCCGTTTCCAATTCCGGTCGTGCAGAAGGGGCAGTCATGGATGTTCGATACCGAGAAAGGCAAGCAGGAAGTTCTCAACCGCAGAATCGGCGAGAATGAGTTGTTTACGATCCAGACCATGCTTGCGGTCGTCGATGCCGAGCGCGAGTATGCGATGAAAGATCGCGATCGCAATGGCCTTCTCGAATACGCACAGAAGTTCGTCAGCGCGCCTGGAAAGCAAGACGGGTTGTACTGGACCGCAAAGGGGGGCGAGCCGCAGAGTCCTCTGGGACCTATCATGACCCAAGCGAGAGCGGAAGGCTATCGAGCAGCGGCGGCCTCCGGGACACCCTATCCTTACCACGGCTACTACTATCGAATTCTTACGGCGCAGGGTAAGGAAGCCGCAGGCGGCGCATACAGTTATCTTGTCAAAGGCAAAATGATCGGCGGTTTTGCCGTGGTGGCCTATCCGGCGGAGTACGGCAATTCCGGCATCATGACATTTATCGTCAACCACGACGGCAAAGTGTTCCAGAAAAATCTTGGATCGAATACCGCGTCCGCGGCGAAGAGCATGAAGGAATACAATCCCGATAAAACCTGGACCGAAGTGAAGCAGTAACAGGGCTAGCCCAGCATGGGACGTCAACGATACCAAGGAAGAGCGGTGGTGCCGTTGTCAAATTGAAATTTCCGTTACTCAAGTCCGACCACATGTTTAGCCAAACCTGAGATAGAATTCGAAGTCGCCCAATGACGAAGGTTGCGCTCACGGTTTTTTTCCTCGTGGTCAGCGCGACGGTATTTGCGGCGGCAGCAGATCATCGTTTTGTTCGATTATTTAAATTTCCGGCCGCTCCGGAGTCAGCTATTGTTGCCGAGGGGGATTTGGAACCGCGCAGTATTGGAAGCTATACCCTGCGCATTTATGGAGGAGGCTCAAGCCAATTTCCTACAGATGATTTCATTACCGGAATTGTCCGGCCGAGAGACGGGACGATCGAGGCTGTCCACTTTATCGATATGGACGGTGACAATCGAGCTGTGCTTGTTGTGCTGATGCGCTCCGCGGGGTCGAGTGGATACCTCGCCGCAGATGCGTTTCGCTATCGCAAGGGATCGCTCGAATTGATCGCAGCTGTGTCGAATCTCGACAAGGCGGCAGATCCGATCGAGGCATTACGGAATAAAATGAAGATGTCGGTTGAAAAAAAGTAACGAGCAGATGTCTGGTTAATAGAGTGGCAAAGGAATCCCTACATGAAGACCCTGCATCTCTTTACCGTAACAGTGATTGTTACCATCGCTGGTTGCGGGCCCCAGTACGCGCTTCCCGAAACCAAGGACCGGCCCGGTCAGATCGTCGTAAGCGCCTATACGCAAAACGGCTGTTTCGAAGAGCTCCAGGAGGCTGCGAAGCGGTCGGGCGTCGACGTCAGGCTGAAAGAAGTTCAAACCGATTTGGGTTGGGAGATTTTCCTATTTCCTTTTTACCAAGGCTACAAATGCATTGGTGAAATCACCGGTCCTGCGCGACGCTGAGGGCGCAGCGGCAGAAACAGTGAATGGAGGTAGTGATGATGCGTAAACTTGTGTGCTTTTTGACTGTCGCGCTGTTGGCTGGTTTTATCGCCGCGTGCGGACAAACGGGAATTCGCAATACCACCGTACGGGCGCCGACGAACGTGGCCCGGCCTGAACGGATTCTCGTCTATGACTTCGCGGTGAGCGCACAGGAAGTCAAAGAGTACCAAGGTATCATGCGGCAACAGCCGACGATCAAAGACGCCGCCGAGCGCGAACGACTGCTCGCACAGGAAGTGAAGGATGCTCTCGCCGACGAATTAATCGAAGGCTTGAGATCGCTGGGATTTCGCGTCGAGCGGGCCAAGCGCGGAACGCCCGCAACCGGTACCGACATCGATGGACAGTTCCTGACGGTGGACGAGGGAAATCCTCTGCACAGTCTGGTGATCGGTTTTGGCAACGGCGCCTCCTCCGTGCAGACCCAGGTGCAAGTCTACCAGGCCCCCGATGCACGCAAAATCATGGAATTCACCACCCAATCGGATAGCAGCAAAATGCCTGGCGCGGCAGCCACAATGGCAGCAGGTGCGGCGGTGTCAGGCGGAGTAACGGCGGGAATGGTTGCCGCCAATGCGGCTGCCTCAGGAGTGAAGACCTACAAATCCGACGTTGCCCGAATGGCGGCCGACAGCGGTGATCAAGTCGCGCGCTATCTGTCGGACGTTTTTGAGAAACAGGGTTGGATCAGACCCGACCAGGTGCGCAAGGCGAGAATAATTTACTGAGTCTCTGTGATGCGGAGTAAACGAAAAGTTTGCGCATGTAATCACCTTCGTTGCCGTAGATTGGCCGGCTGGCGAAGACACAACATTGAAACAGGTAGGGGCGACCGGCGGTCGCCTTAACGGATTTGGCGAAAACCTATGAAGTCTAGTTTGGTTTGCATAGAGAGAGTACGAAGGCGAGGACCCAGCATCGCTGTCTTGATCTGCATGGTAGCAGCGCTCGCAGGTTGCACGACATCTGAGCCCGTTGCGGTCCCCGCGCCGAGCACGTTCGATCGTTCTTGGAGCGCAGCATTGTCGGCCGCGCAGGATGAGGGTGTGCGGACTACCTCCGAGGATCGTGGGAGCGGAGTGATCCGAGGTCTTAGAAACGAGCAAGAAGTCACGATCAATCTCCGGAGCCAAGCAGATGGAAGTGTGCGTATTGAGATCAGCTCGCGTGGTCCCAAAGGATCGGATCCTGGATTAGCCAGCAGGATATCGCGTGCCTACGAGAGGCGTATGGGCCGATAGAGATCTCAATGCTCATTGTGGCAAAAAAGAAAAAGTCGCCGCAAGCATCGAATTCGAGCGGTTTGATTTGCTGTGCGCTGGCGTTGCTACTTCTCGCGGCCGGTTGCGCCACGCCGATCGGCGTCAATTACGTCGATCAGCGGGTGGCGTACCAATCGCTCACCGCGAATATTCTCTCGACCGAACGACCCAGCTCGTTTTCGGCACGCGAGCTGATGAATGCAAATCTCTATCAACGCTTCGAAGAAGAGCCAGAAAAAGCGCTCGCCGAAATGCATGCCGGATTGGCGCCCAACGGCGATGAGGACCGTCTCTTCGCATTAACCGAGCTTTCTTTCGCGCACGCCGAAGCGAGTGCTGATAAATCCTATTATCTGGCTGCGGCCGTCTATTCGTATGCCTTCATGCTTCCCGGAGCACGTGGAACGCCTCCCAAAGCCATCGATCCGCGGTTTAGATGGGCAGCGGATATTTACAACCAGGCACTCACGCGCGTGGCAATGATCGATGAAAATCCGATCCCGCGCGGCGGAACCTTTAAGCTGCCCTTCGGCGAGCTTACGGTTGATTTCAACGAGAACGATCTTGTTTGGGCGGGGTACCGCCTGGTCGAGTTTGTTCCCGCCGCGGATATCGAAGTGCGCGGTTTGCGCAATCGCTACCGGATTCCAGGCATCGGCGCGGCGCTCGCTGCTGCTCTAGAGCCGTCAAGTGAGATAGCGACCAAAGAGTCTGGGCATATTCCACCGAGGCTCCGTGTGCCGGTGACGGCATTTCTCCGGCTCGACGATCCACGGAGTGCGCTAGCGTCGGGAAAATTAAAGGGCAAGCTGGAATTTTACACTCCAGATTCCGCGCGAACAGTGAACATCGCGGGGATCGATGTTCCGATCGAATACGAAACGACCACGGCGCTGGCGCTGACGCTTGAGGGCGCGCCGATTTGGGATTTCGAAATCGCAGGTTTTCGTTCCGGCGATTTTACCGTGGGTGACGCCAACCTGCGCCAGGGCCTTTTCATGCTTCATCCTCATCGCACCGGGCGCGTGCCGCTCGTGCTGGTGCACGGAACCGCATCGAGCCCGGCGCGCTGGGCGGAGTTGGTCAATGAATTGGAGAACGACCAGCGGTTTTGGCAGAACTACGAGATCTGGCTTTTCATGTACAATACAGGCAATCCGATCGCATATTCGGCGCTGCTGCTGCGTGATGCGCTGTCGGCTCTCGTGAAGCAGCTCGATCCAGCGGGAACGGATCCGGGACTGAAGAATCTGGTCGTCGCCGGACACAGCCAGGGCGGATTACTCACGAAAATGATGGTCATCGACAGCGACATGAAACTTTGGCCTTTTCGTGTTCCTCCGGAGCAGCTGAGTGTAAGCGATGAATTTCGTGACTTGGTCACACGCGGCCTGATCCTCAAGCCACTCCCATTCGTCAAAGAAGTTATTTTCATCGCCACGCCGCATCGCGGCAGTTATCAAGCACTGGGCATCTTCGGTGATTTGGCGTCCTGGTTCGTCAATATGCCAGGACGCTTCGCCAAGTTGAGCCTCGATATATTGACACTGCAAAGGCAGGGCTTCATTCTCGGTCCATTCAGCGGGATTCCAACCAGTATTACCAACATGAAGCCGAATAATCGCTTCATCAAAGCGCTCTCGGCAATTCCGATTGTCGATGGAGTGGTGGCGCACTCGATCATTGCTGTGCAGGGAGATGGGCCGCCGGAGGAGGGAGACGACGGTGTCGTCAAGTATTCCAGCGCGCATATTGACGGCGTGGTGTCAGAAAAAATTGTCCGCTCCAGTCATTCGACCCAGGGCAATCCAGAAACGATCCAAGAGATCAAACGGATTTTGATCGAGCGTGCAAAGGCATTAGCGTTAATACACGACGGGAGCGACCCGAGCTTGAATCGATGAATAGCTTCTATTCTACGTAATCTTTTCATTCCGCTTCGCCCATTCCGCTCACTCGGCGATCCGAGTACGAAACAAATTTGCTCGATTTTGAAGCATGAGAAGACGCCGGCCAATGCTGCCGGGCGGAGTGAACGACGGCCGAGTGGCCACACCGGCGGCACGTGATCGGTGAAAAGACAGCCGTGACGAAAAAACAGAGTTTCGGAATGAAAATCCTAGGCGGCATTCTTGTGGGGCTTGTCGTTATGGCGATGACTCTCTGGGCGGTGGGCATGCTCTATTTCTCGCCGCTATTGCCGGAGCCGGCGCGAGCTATTGCGGCCGGCGGTCTTGCCGTGCTTACTGTTCTCGCATTCTTGTTCTTGCCGCGCCGCGGACGCGCGCTGCTCGGTTTTGTCGTAGTTTTCGCCATTCTCGTCGTATTGTTTTTTCGCATCCCGGCGTCGAACGATCGCGATTGGCAGCCCGAAGTGGCGATGACGCCTTATGCAACGATCAATGGCGACATGATCACGATCCACAACGTAAGGAATTTCGATTACCAAACGGAGACGGAATTTACACCGCACTGGGAAACGCGCACTTATGACCTGAAAAAACTCGATGCGGTGGACGCGATCGCGGTGTATTGGGCGGGCAAGGCGATCGCGCATATCATGGTGAGCTTCGACTTCGGAGGCAAAGACCACCTCGCCGTTTCGATCGAAACGCGAAAAGAAAAAAGTGAGAGCTATTCGACTCTCGCCGGCTTTTTTCGCCAGTATGAGCTTTACTATGTCGTCGCCGATGAGCGTGACGTGATTCGCGTGCGCACGACCTATCGCCAGCCACAGGAAGATGTGTACCTCTATCGTGCTCGCGCATCGGTGGGAAATGTCAGGCGTATCTTTCTCGACTATGTGAAGACGATAAACGAGCTGCGGCTCCGGCCCACTTATTACAATACCCTGACGACCGACTGCACGACCAGCATCTTACTTCACACGTGCGTGAATCCCGAGTCGCCGCCGCTATCGTGGAAGGTTCTGCTGAGCGGCTATGTCCCGGATTATCTCTACGAGCTCGGCCGGATCGATACATCGCGGCCGTTTGCCGAGCTGGAAAAATGTCGCGTGTGAACGAACGCGCTCATGCTGCCGACAAAGATGCGGCCTTTTCCCAGCGTATTCGCGATGGGGCTGCCGGTGCCCGCGCCGTCGCAGTAAAAAGGGAGACGGAGTAAATCACGAAAGCTTGACGTTACCGGACCTTGGGTTTGGCAGTGTGATCGTGTTGCGGAAGTTGTCTAAAACTCTGCCCAAGCCGCCCAATTAACCTCGGCAGTTTAGCCATGACCTGAAACGTCTCGTCACATTGGACCAAGGTCCAATATACACACTTCATCGTTCCGTTTATTAGATTTCCACGGAACCGCAACGGTCGTGAAGACTTGGCGGTCATGATTTGCAGTCGTGACAAATCGTCGTTTCATCATCCCGGCCGTTTCGTGCGACCGCAGCGGTGTCTCTTTAACGAACGACTCAACATGATTCTCGATGCAGCTCTGAATTGAGAGGCGGTAATCATGGAACGGGAAACGAACTATTCTCCAAAGACCGCAGAACAAGCTGGACTCACGGCAAGCGCAAAACCGGCGTGCGGCTTTCAAGCCGATCCACTCTTGTCAGAGCAGTATCTTACGGGTCGGCGCAATATACGCCTCGAACCGGAGAAGAGGCTTATGCTTGCGATCTTGGAAGAAGCTGTTTATTGCTTTCAGGATAATTACCCAGCACAGCATGGCAAAGGGAAACGGCTTTTCGACAGTGCGCATAGATGGTTCTTCGGACAAAGCGGCGATTGGATTTTCAGTTTTGAAAACGTTTGCAGTGTTTTGGGCTTGGATCCCGGATATGTTCGCAAAGGCCTGGCGCAATGGAGAGAAAAGGAAACAGCAAAACATCCGTGCGCGGCTTAGTCGCAAAACGAATCACACACCAGGGGAAAAGAACGATGATGCAACATTTTGTTGGGGATGGCTTTACAGAGTTAAACGGAGGTCAATCAGAATGGACAGAAATCTGTTGAGATCGGTGTGCGGCGTCTTGGCGATTGTCCTGCTGGGCGTCGCCGCGAGTTCGAACGTTTACGCCATAGATAACAGCAACCATTATTTCGCTTATGGAGTGGGGCAGAAAAGCTGCGAGGACTACATCAAGTTCAGAGAGAAGCGCCTCGGGGCGCTCGAACAACAGCATCCGCGCTACACAAAAGACGAGCTCTACGAGATTGTCGATAGGGTTGTCGAGCAGTGGATCGCCGGATTTCTGACCGCGCACAATCTTTATGTGAGCGATACCTACAACGTCGCCGCCAAGGAGACCATGGACAATATCGAGGCTCGCCTCGAAACTGCATGCCGGGCGAATCCGAAAGAGTATTTCGCCGAGGCGATGGTTTCGGTGGTGCAGCAATTGAACCCGGAGCGGGTAAAAACCGAGAGCGCAAAATAACCCATTGAGCTTGGAATCGGAGGCTGGCGCAAGATTCGGTTGCGCCGAGTGGAAGAGACTCGGAACATGATCACAAGGAGTTGGAGATGAGAAAACCCGTCGGACTGATATCTGCCGTCTTGCTGATGCTACTTTTTATCGGATGCTCTGAACCGCTGTCCACAAGAGAGAAAGGTGCGGCGATTGGCACGTTCGGGGGCGCGGGCTTAGGCGCCATTATCGGCAGCGCGACGGGCAATGCGGGAGCGGGCGCGGGCATCGGTGCCGCGGTAGGCCTCCTTGGCGGCGCCGTGATCGGGGATCAAATGCAGAAGCGGCAAAACCAGGATGCGGCTGTGCAACAGCAGATCCAGGCGCAGCAGGCTGAGATCGATCGGCAGCAAAGAGAGCTGAACAGATTGAAAGAACAGCAACAGCAAGAGCGATAGCGGCGCGATGCGCAGCCGCTTGTCTGTCGGGTCGTCTATGAATCGCCGCGCTCTCGGTTCGTCCGCTATTTTCTTGCTCCTGCAGAAGTACACGCGCTATCAGGAGTGGTCGAGATCTCTAGTGAGCCTTGCCGGCTGCCATAACACGATTGGGCCACTAGCGACGATCGCTTCCAGCTTCACGATTTCCAATTGACAGATCTCCGCCAAACAATAAGACCACTCGTATTTTGGTGATCGCGGCGTTAACGGTCGGCTTGGACTGTATTGGACCAAAGTCCAATACAAGCCTATTTAAAATTTTCGATAAATTAGGAACGGATCATGGGTAGATCATTGAAAAAGGGAGGAACACCACAATGTCGACAAGTGAAGAAAGCGGTTTCTCGGAAACAACGAACGGCGGAGAACAGCCTGAAGAGTCGGAGAATAGAACGTCACGGTTTAAAGCTGCAGCCTCCCGCGTTTTTCAAGATGGTACAGCTGCCGCTCAACGTTGGGGCCGACAAAGCCGGGTCGTAGCTGTCAACGCGAAGGATCATATCAAAGATGATCCAGTGCGGTCTGTAGCTATCAGCTTCGTCGTGGGTCTAACTTTAGGTGCTCTGATTGGGCGACTCTCACGGCGGCAATGTCAGTAATTACGAAAACTCATACGTAAATCGACGAGAGCTAATCGCCCCCCTCGTTATCGGGCGCCATCGAGAGGATGCAGGTAAGGGCCCTCGGTGGCCAGGGCGACGCGCATGGGTTTGACAGCGGAAAGTCCAAAGTACAGGAGGTTCAATGAAAAGACGTAGCGGAATTTTTGTTGCGGTCCTCATGGCATGTGGGATTTTATCGAGTTGCTCCTTTGGCGGCGGTGACGAAACCCATGTCCGTACAAAGACGACGACCACGGGACAAGAACTTCAGGACCTGAAGACAGCTTACGACAAGGGAATTATTTCTCAAAGGGAATATGAGCAGCAGAGGGAACGCTTGCTGAATGAAAGATAGGGGAAGTGCCAAATCCCATCTGGGCGTATAGCCCATGGGGTGAAAAAAGCGTTCTGATCAGTGAGTCCGGTCCAGCAAAATCTCAACGGGGCAGCTTTCGACTCAAGGGTACGCCGCACACTAACGAGTCCCTTTATCAAATCCTCGCATCCGCGCGCGCTAGTGCTCACCTAGGCGGTATTGGACCAAAGTCCAATACCGGGCTTCGTTAAATTTCGCTAGCTTCCGCTTATTCATCAGGGCCGTTGAGAAACTGCGCTAGCGTATTGGTGCGTAAGAGCGTCAAGTTTTAACACAAGCATGAATAACGAGACCAGATACGAGAACCGGCCGGTTACTCTGTATTCACAAGTTGCCCGACTCAAAGAGACTGAAGGACTCACGCTCGCCGAGTATCTGCACGATGAGTTCGGCCCGGCTCTTATGGTCGCGAAGATGAAGCTGGAGCTGCTTTCGGACGATTTGCCGAAACGGTTTGTTGGCTCGGCCAACGAGATCGCCTCCGCCTCCAACCTGGAGATCGCTCACCAGCGCACCAGTTGGGAGTGGTACACGCCCACTTCGTGGGACGCCACCTTCTCGGATAACTTCACCTTCGACAACACGGGCACTGCCGGCTATTCGGACTCCATCTACGCGCTCGGCGTGAACGGCACCATCGCCGTCGGAGCCGGCCAGGGT
>Ga0207645_10001071_pt1 | contig 22607 bp, 14 predicted proteins | sample KBSM53metaG_FD_184331 | JGI IMG/M metagenome (GOLD analysis project Ga0207645, IMG submission 184331) | Miscanthus rhizosphere microbial communities from Kellogg Biological Station, Michigan, USA - KBS M5-3 metaG (SPAdes) (version 2) | ecosystem: Host-associated > Plants > Roots > Rhizosphere >...
GTCGTAACGAGACCCGCGTCGGAAGCTACGCTACCCGTTTTCCCGGGCGCCGTCGGCTTTGGCGCGACGACACCGGCTGGACGAGGCGGCACAGTGATACGCGTGACCAACCTCGACGACACGGGACCCGGTTCGCTGCGTGCAGCGCTACAGGCGACCGGCACGCGCACCATCATTTTCGATGTGGCCGGTACGATCACGCTCTCGACGAGGATCATCGTCCGACAACCGTTCGTGACGGTCGCCGGGCAGACGGCGCCGGCGCCAGGCGTGACATTGCGAGGTGCGGGGCTGAGTATCCGAACGCACGATGTGCTCATTCAGCATCTCCGCGTTCGCCCGGGTGACGGTCCTGGTGACAATCCCGTTAATCGCGACGCAATAGAGATCCAGGGCCCGAATGGCTATAACATCGTTGTGGACCATGTCTCGTTGAGCTGGGCGACGGACGAGAATTTCAGCACCTGGTACAACGGTGCTCACGACATCACGCTGTCGAATTCGATCGTGGCCGAGGGGCTCGAAGGTGTCGAGCAGTCGTTCGGCGTTCTCGTTGGAGACAGTACCCGCAACTTCGCCGTGATCGGCACGCTGATGGCTCACAACGATCAACGGAATCCGTATTTCAAAGGCGCCACCACGGGGATTGCGGCGAACAACGTGCTCTATGACTGGTCGGGTGCTCCGGGGATGTACTATGCCGATCCCGAGGGATCGGGTCCGACGCAGTTCGCGCTGGTGGGTAATGTCGGCATTCGTGGCCCCGACAGTCCCAATTCGCGGATCTTCAGGATCTACGAGAGCGCGAAGCCGGGCACCAAGCTATTCGTGTCGGATAACAGCGACACGCGAGTGAACGCTGGCGCCGTACCAGCCGACCCATGGTCCCTGGTGCAGAATGAGGCCGGGTCGGCCGTCATTGCCCAAACCCCACCGGTGTGGCCAACGAATTTCACCGCCGCCCCCAACTCGACGGTGTACGACTTCGTCCTCTCGAATGCGGGAGCGTGGCCGGGTTTCCGCGACGCGGTGGACATGCGGATCGTTGCCGACGTTCGCAACCGCACGGGACGGAATATCGCGAGCCAGAGTGAGGTCGGGGGCTGGCCGGATCTCGGCACGCCGCGGCGCGCTCTCCCACTTCCGCCGAACCCGAACGGCGACGACGACGGTAACGGCTATACCAATCTCGAGGAATGGCTCCACCAGCTGGCTGCCGCTGCCGAGGGCCGCTGACGCGCCGCCCAGTCGCGAACGACGTTCGAGGCTCACCGCCTAACAATCAAGAGGACTGCATGAAGGCCATTCGCGTTCACGCGTTGGGTGGTCCCGAGGTGATGCACCTCGAGGACATTCCCGATCCAACCCCCGCTGCGGGCGAAGTCATCGTCCGCATGGAAGCGATCGGGGTCAACGTTCTCGAGGTCTTCCAGCGCAACGGCGAGGTACCGACGAAGCCGCCATTCACTCCCGGGACCGAAGGCGCCGGAACGGTGGTGGCCGTCGGGGAATCGGTTTCCGGCCTACGCGTTGGTGACCGTGTGACGTCGCAGGCATGGCGAGGTTCGTACGCGGAATTCGCGGCAGGACCCGCGGAGCGGGTCGTTAGGCTCCCGGAGGCGGTCGATGCCAAGGCTGGGGCGGCTGTCCTGGCGCGCGGTATCACCGCCCACTACCTCGCGATGACCACGTATCCGATCAGACCGGGTGAGCGTTGCCTCGTTCAGGCGGCGGCTGGTGGCGTGGGTCTGTTCCTATGTCAGATCGCGAAACGGCGCGGCGCATGGGTCATCGGCTCCACGTCCACGGAAGAAAAGGCCCAACTGGTGCGAGAGTCAGGTGCCGACGAAGTCATTGTGTATCCACAGCGAGCCGTCGTCTCGGAGGTGAAGCGCCTGACCGATGGCGAGGGCGTGCACGTCGTGTACGACTCAGTCGGCAAGGATACCTTCGACGAGAGTCTTGACTGCCTCCGGATGCGAGGCATGATGGTGCTGTGTGGCTCAGCGAGTGGCCCAGTCCCGCCCCTTGACCCACAACTCTTGAACCGAAAGGGCTCGCTTTACCTCACGCGTCCCCTGTTTGCGCACTACGTGGCGGATCCGGCCGAGCTCACGGCTCGCATAACCGACTTGTTGGCCTGGATCGCCGATGGCTGGTTGCGCGTCCGGATTCAGCGAACGTTGCCGCTCAGCGACGCGATCGAGGCGCACCGAGTGCTCGAGGCACACCGCGCCGTCGAGAACCGCGAAACTGGCGGCAAGATGGTCATGGTGCCGTAGCCTCCGCCCGCGAGCGGTTCTCCGGAGTTACACACCAGCCTCGCCGGGAACCTCTAGATGGAACTGGCTCCGGATTCCGGCAGGCAATTCGGCGATGCGCGCATTGTTGATGCGGCGGATCTCACTCGCCGCGCGTTCGCCGTTCCCATCCGACATGGGCACCGATTCCCATTCTGCCGGCGTGAGGAACGAGATGCGAGGCGTCACGCTCCACTCTTTCACGAGAGCGTTCGTTGCTCTCAGCCGATGGCAGCGCGCGCGCAACGAGTCCATGCAAGTTTCGCGAGCGTAGATCGTCTTCGTCTCCGTATTCCTGTGCTCCGGGAACGGCGTCCGCTCTAAGCCGGCGTCGTCGGTTTGCAGGTTGTAGTGCAGCGCTGCATCGATGACCTCCGACTCGGATGCGACGACCGCGAGCAGCAGGCCGGAATACGGCTCGTTCAGGATCCAGAGCGTTTGCCGCGCCTCGGTTTCACCTAACGCGTCGAACCGCCCGGCGAGGAAGAAGCCTTCGCTGCGCGCGATCTCGATGAACCGACCCGGATCATCGCCCATCGCGGTGTCGTCGTGCTCGGTGACTCGTCTCCGGCTCGGCGGCGCGGCCGCGCGCTGATCGGTGTCGTCGACGATCGCGATCTTTTCGGCCGACCTGGCTTTCCGTCGTAGTGGGTCGTCCCGGCCTGCGCGAGGCATGTCGGCGAGGCCATTGTAGGTCAATCGCGAAGCCGGGCGATCAGCAAATGCCCGGTCGCCGGCAGGCGCCTCCGGCGCTCGATGATCGCGAGCCGGCAGATCCGCGACACGATTCTCTGGGGTTACGACACGATTCTCTGGCGTTATCGGTTCCAGCGGACCCGCCGATGACGTCGGGCTGCCGAGTCCTGACGGTAGCGAATGCGTGGGTGACGTCATCGAGTCGGAGGCCAGCGTCCCGCCTTTCGAGCCGGTCACATCCAACAACCGTACATCGGCTAACCCGTTCGCCTCCGCGCCCGTCTCTTTCTTGCCGGATCGGATCAGCGAGAGCAAGGGACGTTTGTACGGAGTCTGCTGGCGGTTGTCGGCAGCCGTGGGAGAAAGTCGCGTGCGCCGGACATCCTCTGCCGTGATGTAATGCTCCGGCCAATCGATGACCGTTGGCTTCGGCTGATCCGGAGGGGGCGCCTCGCTCAGCAACTCGTAGAACGGGCTGTAAAACCAACGTGCGTTCACGCTATCGCGCAGAAAGAACGCACCACTCGCGGCGGTCGCTCCTTCCCCAACGACGAGCGTCACCTGCCACGGCTCATTGAACAGTGAGGCGTGAATACCGGCAGTCGTCAGCGAAGGCTTCGCCTCGACAGCCGAGATGCCGCGGTACCAGCCGAGGACGTGCTGCACGCGATCGTCGGACGATAGGAGCAGATGGTGACGCTTACCTCGTTCCACGAGCGCTTCACCGAGACTTGCCGCCATCTCAGTCTCGTCGCCGACTGGATCCTCCTCGGCAACCGATTCGATCACGATGTATTCGACGCCGCTCGTCGAGCACTGGTAGAGTCGCCCGAGCAAAATCCCGAACGTGCGTCGACCGTGGCTGCGCACAAGCGACTCCACCCGCGCGAGCACCCGCTGACGAACGAAGACCTTTCGTCGGCCGCCATCGCCGATCTGCAGGGATGCCACCACGTAATGGGGATCGCGGAGCGGCTTCCAGAGAATCGATTGTTCGACCGGCATTGGCTGCCGAGCCACGTGCGCACGCATCAAAACCTCTCGCTACTGCAGGAGCGCCCACCAGTCTGATGAGAGTCGCAATATCGGCGTTGGTCAGCGCGCCGACCAGACAGAATCTGACGGTTTGCGACGACCGTGATCTCGGGCGGGGCGAACATTGTTTGACCACATAGCCAAAAGAGGCGCGACCACGAACGCTTTTCGCAGTTCATCTTTTGTGACCTAGGACACGTAACATGCTTAATGAGAATGCATTAAGCCATTGCTGACCGTCCAGGCAAACTTTGGAGCAACTTAATTAGCAGGATAATTGTTGAGACTTTAGCTGTTTCCTACAGTTCGGGCTCCAAACCAACTGACGGCAGGATCGCAACACCCACTGGGTGACGCGACAAAGGCAAAGCCGACGAAAGTCGGTGACGCAAAGCTACGAGGCTACAGCCAGGAGCGCGCAGGGCGCAGGCTACGCTGGTCGAGCCGCCGTTGCATCTCGGGAGGGAGCTCTACATGCGATTCCTCGCCGGCCGACTTGCATCGGCCAGCCGCCTCTTGTCGTGCCTTGCTGCCACGACGCTCGCGCTGCAGCTCGCGGCCTGTTCTTCAGACTCGCCAACAGTCCTTGACCCCACGCTGGTCGACGGTCCGTCCGAGGTTCTCAACTTCGCCAGCGGTCCGGTCGTCGCTCAGGTGCGGTCGGTGCCCGTACCTACTTATTGCATCGCAGTTCGCATTCCCACCTTCGCGAATGGAACGTACACGCAGCTGCAGCTGTGCAAGAACACTTTGGCCCAGCAGCAGTTCCGGTTCGCGTCTACCACCGGCGAAATTCGCGTTGGGACGAGCTTCTGTCTCCAGCCGTCCGGCCAGGGTAAGTCGGGTGACGCCGTAGTCACCTGGGGATGCAACGGCAGCGCGAAGCAGAAGTGGACGCTCATCAGCACCGGTCAGATCAAGGGGATCAATGGTCTTTGCATGACCTTCAAGGGTCACGCTGATAGCAACCCCTGGGTCTATATTGCCAATTGCCAATCGGGCAGCACCAATCAGAAGTGGAACGAGGTGGCTACGTCCGCGTCGGCGCCCTCAACCGCTTCTGTCGCGTCGGTGGCAGTTTCGTTGAGCGCTACGTCGATCGCGCTGGGTAAGACCGCCCAGGCGACGGCAACTCTCAAGGATGCGAACGGCAACGCCCTCTCTGGTAAAACAGTGACCTGGTCCAGCTCAAAGGCTTCGGTTGCCTCGGTCACGGCGGCCGGTGTCATCACGGCGTTGGCTACGGGCACCACGAACATCGTCGCCACGAGCGAAGGGAAGACCGGTTACGCCACACTGACGGTGACCACGACGACGTCTACGGCGGGCACGCCGAGCACGCCGCCGTCGGGCCCATTGCCGGTGATTCCGGGAGTGGTTGGATTCGGGACGACGACACCGGCCGGACGGGGTGGAACCGTCTATCGGGTGACGAACCTGAACGACAACGGCACCGGCTCGCTGCGCGCCGCGCTCCAGGCGAGTGGTCCGCGAGTGGTGGTCTTCGAGGTGTCAGGGACGATCGCGCTCAGCTCGAAGCTGACGGTCAACAACCCGTACCTCACCGTCGCCGGACAGACGGCGCCGGCGCCGGGGATCCTGCTGCGCAACTACGGCATCAGCATCCGCACGCACGACGTGCTGGTGCAGCACCTGCGCATCCGCGTCGGGAACCTGGGGTCGGCAGGGAACAACGACGCGTGGGAAGTGCTGGGGCCGGGCGGGTACAACATTGTCGGCGACCACCTGTCGCTGAGCTGGGCTCAGGACGAGAACGCGTCGACGTGGTACGGGGGCGTCCACGACGTGACGGTGACCAACTCGATCATCAGCGAGGCGCTGCGCGGGCCGGAGGACGGGTTGGGGATGCTGGTAGGCGACTCGACGAAGAACTACGCGGTGATCAACTCGCTCATGGCGAGCAACCAGGAGCGGAACCCGTACTTCAAGGGCGGGACGACGGGCATCTCGGCCAACAACGTCGTGTACAACTGGGGCGGGAACCAGGCGGCGTACACGGCGGACGACTACGGCTCGGGCCCGTCGCAGATCGCGGTGGTGGGGAACGTGTTCATCCGCGGGCCGTCGACGGCGGCGGGGCGGCCGATCCAGCTGTACTCGTCGGCGAAGCCGGGGTCGAAGTTGTACGTGGCGGACAACAGCGACGGTCGGGGGGCAGCCCCGCCGTCGGATGCATGGTCGCTGGTGCGGAACGACTACGGCTCGGCGGGGGTGGCGAGTTCGGCGCCGGTGTGGCCGAGCGGGTTCACGCCGCGGGCGAACAGCCAGGTGTACAGCTACGTGCTCGCGAACGCGGGGGCGTGGCCGGCGTCGCGCGACGCGGTGGATGCCCGGGTCGTGGGGAACGTTAAGAACGGGACCGGGTCGGTGATCAACAGCCAGGCGGACGTGGGCGGGTGGCCGTCGCTGGCGTCGACGACTCGGACGCTGACACTGCCGGCGAACCCGAACGGGGACGACAACGGCAACGGGTACACCAACCTCGAGGAGTGGCTGCAGGCGCTGGCCCGCGCCGCCGAAGGCCGCTAACCCGTCGCGCCTAACTACCGAACGACGCGGCCGTCGCTCCCACCCGAGCGGCGGCCGCGCTGTTTTGGCCGCCGACCACGCGAAGGAACACGTCCTCGAGCCTGTCCGTGAGAAGGTCCCGGTCGTAGCGCTCGGTCGCGAGTCGCCGTCCCGCCGCGCCGGCGTTTCGAAGCCATGCGTCATCGCGCACGGCGCGCACGAGCTGCGCTGCAGCCGCTGTGGGACTTTGCCGGTCCAGTACCAGCCCGGCACCGGACTCGTTGATCACGTCGGCTTGCCAGCCACCATAGTTGACGGCAATCGGTCTCGCAGCTGCAAGCGCGTCGAAGAATTTGTTCGCCGAGTTCGCCCACAACGCCGGTTTGTCGATCACAAACGACGTCGCGATAGTGGCAGCGGAGAGCCAGGCAGGCATGGATGCCTTTGACACCGGCGGAATCAAAAAGAAATTCCGATCGAGCACGCCGAGCGTAGCCGCTTCCGAACGTACTTGATCTGCCTCACGCCCGTCGCCGACCACGACGAATCGAATGTCGGGGTCGATCGCTGCCGCCGCCGCAGCGATGCGAACCATGTAGCCCACGCCGTTGATCAACCCCATCGTTCCTGTGTACACCACCATCGGTCGGTTCCCGAGCCACTCGTAACGCTCCCGAATCTCACGTCCAGGTCCGTCGCCGACGTCGAACATCTCGCGATCGCAAGCATTCGGAATCACCGTGACACGCGACGCCGGGTGTCCGGCCGCCACGACTCCGTCGCGCATACCATCAGAGAGCGCGATGACGTGAGCCGCGTTGTGGTAGGCGAACCGTTCGAGCCGACGTGCCATTGCGATCAGCACGGGATTGCGCAGCGCACCAACCGCGACGGGGATCTCCGGCCACAGGTCTCGCACCTCGAAGATCATGGGGATTCGGTGGGCACGTGCTGCTCGCACTGCGGGAATCGCAATCGTGAGCGGCGTGCTCGTTGCGTAGACGAGATCCCCACCGATTCGCGTTGCTTCGCGTGCCGCCTCGATGGCGAAGTGCACGAACGCACCGATTCGGCGCGCGTAGCTCATTCGGTTGGAATACGGCACGGGGAGGGCATGTACCCGAATCCCACCGACCTCGGCGGTCGACCAACCACGGCGCCCGCCGGGCGTGGCGTCGCGATCGGTGGTCACCATATGCACCTCGTGGCCGCGTGCGACGAGGCGTCGCGCGATCTCGTACGAGCGTGTGCCGCCGGTCATCCCCGGCGTGGTGAAATACTGGTGCAGGTAGACGATGCGCACGGGTATTCGGATCAGCGGAGGACAGCGCGTTCGATTTCGGTCTTGCTGGCCAGCGGACGTTCCTCGCGCCGATGTGGCGGTTCGTCGCCACGTTTCAACCCGACCAGCTCTCGCCATCGGTCTGCGTAGCGCCGCATCGAGTCATCGATGTCGAATTCCTCACGCAGGTGGGCGTTCGCTGCGGCGATCATCGATGCCGAGCGATCGCGATCGTCAAGCGCCTCGGACGTGCGCTCGACTGCTCCCGGGATGTCACCTCGCTCCACGACCCAACCATCGATGCCATCGCGAATGAGCTCTTCGATGCCGGTGGTTTGGGAAACGATGCAGAGGCAGCGGCTTGCCACCGCCTCCTTCACCACGTTAGGCAACCGGTCCGTGATATCGGTGGACAGGTAGACGAACAGCTCCGCGCGGCCGAGCTCCTCGAGCACTCGTTCGTGCGAGACTCGGCCGAGAAATGAGACGGCGTGTGCGATTCCAAGCGTGGCGGCGAGTCCTTCGAGACGTAGGCGGTCCGGTCCGTCCCCGACGATTGTCAACGACGCCGTTGGGTGTCGCCGGAGGATTTCGGGGAATGCCTCGATGACATGCCCCATACCCTTCTCGGGATGCAGTCGCCCCGCCGTCACGATGCGTTTTGCAACCTTCTCCGGCGGAGGTCCGAGGAAACGACCCAGGTCGATTCCTCGGTGCGCGACGCGGATTCGGCCGTGAGGCACGCCGAGCGCCTGGATCGCGGGAACGTTCGCGCGCGTGTGCGTCCACACGACGTCGGCAGAACGCGCGACGGGAGCGCTCACGCCAAAATTCCACTCCAGATCGTACGCACCGAGGAACACAGAAAGCACGGGCGTCGAGCAGTAACGCCTGATGAGAAATCCGACCGCCGCCGGGTAGTGGCCCCAGAAGAGATGGACCACATCGGGCTGTACTCGTTCGATCGCCGCAAGGATGTCGAGGCAGCGCGGCACGAGCATCAGCATCCGGAGCGCAAACCGTGGCTTCCGCCACATGGAGCTGACGAGCCACATGACGACGCGCAGGGTTCGCACCGGATGCCGAAAGGCATAGAGCAACCCTGCTGCCGATGATGCGAGGCTGTTGTGACTTATGCCGACGCCATCGAGGCGCCATTGTCTGACAAGCGCCGAAGCCTCCGCGTGAGGCGGACGCAACGAGAACACCGTGACGTCGACGCCAGCGCGGCGTAGCGCACGAACGTCGTTGGCGGCGAAGGTCTCGTATGGGGTCGGAAACCCCATTGTCACGTACACGACGTGGAGGCTCACGTCGGCCGCTCGCTGTGGACCACGTCAGCGCCGACGGCCCGCGCCAACTCGGGTCCGTGACCCAACGCAGGCGTGAACGCGTGACGGCGGCGTACTGGCTTGGCCAACGCACCCTGCGACGCCAGCAGCGCGAGGATGAACCACGTCGTCTTGACGTAGTCCCAGTTCAAAGGCATCACGCCGATGATGAGCGTCGCGATCAGAACGACTCGGAACCGGGTCATTAACGGAGGCAGACGCCATGAGGGAAGGATGGCTGCCACGAAGAGGGACGCGAACAGCGCGAGCCCGATTACCCCCTGCTCGACGAGGACAGCGAGAAACGCGTTGTGCGCCGCGAATGGTCGCGACAGGGCAGGAGCCACGGCAAGCGAAAATCCACCAGCGCCGACTCCAATCACCGGATGGTTGATGGCGACGTTGAGCCCGGCGTTCCAGATGGTCTTTCGGTAGCCCATCGTTCCGCCGCTCCCCAGCTCGGATTGCATCGTCGCTAAGCGCTCCCACGATGAGGGAGGGACCAGCATCGCGACCAACCAGACCGATGCAACGACGAGGACGGAGAGCACGAGCTTCGACCGCCAGTCGAGCCGACCGAACGTCCATGGGATCAGCGCAAGCGCCGCGAGCGCCGCGATGAATCCCCCGCGCGATGCGGTGAGGAGCAACGCAACGAGCGCGACGGGCACGTACGCGCGGTTGAGCCAGCGGCCGAGCCAGGAGCCGCTCAGGACGGCCAGGTACCAGGCCATGGGAATTCCCAACACGAGCGTCAGCGCCACGTCGTTGCCGTTGAGCCCTTCCGCCGTGTAGCGGTTCTCGGCCGTGAACGCCCCGCGCATGTAGCTCATGAAGGTCGCAGCTGCGACGCCCCAGCATGCCAGGACAAACGCCTGGAGGAGGCGGCCCTGCAATTCCTCGGTGTCAGCGACTTCCCAGATCAACCAGGCCATGGCCGCAAGCTGGACGTATGTCTTGATCCGCTTGAGCGACTCGTCAGGATCGATGCTCCAGTAGACGGTCAGGCCAGCCCAGAAGACGAACAGCGCCACGACTAACAGAAACAGGCCCGGTGGGCGGATACGGCCGTAGATCGCCGTTACTCCCACGCCGATGCCTAACGCAACCGCGCCAACCACCCGGCTCATGGTCCCGGTGCCGGGAAGCAGGACGAAATTCTCCCACGGGATCGAGAAGATGAACAGCCACAGGAGTGCGAATCTCGCCTGCTTCACGCGCTGCGCTCCGGCTCGAATTCTGTGAGGCGCTCGTACTCAGAAACCATCGCCGCGACGCTCATGCGTGTTGCCTCGTCTCGAGCCGCATGAGTCGTACATACTGATCGACGGCGACGTCGAGCGTGAAAGGACGCCACACGTCGTCGGCAATCGTCGGACGCGGGCGATCCAGCACCGTCGCGATCGCCTCGGCCATTCGCGGTGCGTCGCCAACGGGAACGAGTGGACCGTCGGCGCCCGCGCGCAGGATCTCGCGGGGCCCGCTCTCGCAGTCGGTGGATACGACCGGCGTGCCTAACGCCAAGCTCTCGATGAGCACGGCTGGCAGTCCCTCCCACTGTGACGACAGTACCACCACCGCCACCCGTGACATGTACGCGTAGGGATTCGCCACGAACCCCGGCAGCGCTATGTCGTCGGCGACACCGAGCTCTCGCGCCAGAGCCTCGAGGCGGTCGCGCTCTTCGCCCTGCCCGAGGATCATGAGACGCGCGGCGCGTGTCCGACGCACCTGCGCGAACGCGCGCACGAGCGTCGCGAAGTCCTTTTGCCGCGACAGTCTCCCAACGCCGAGCACGACGGGCGGTGCCCCAGGCTCGAGCCATGGGTGCGAAAGGCTCGCTGCGCCGGCGCTCAACAGTGACGGCGTCACCACCGGATTGTAAATGACGTGAATCTTCTCGCGCTCGATGCCTAACGTCCTCGCGAGGTCATCGGCTGCGCCGTTCGACACCGTGGCCACGTCGTCTGCGAGCTTGTGACACACGCCGAGCGCGCGCAATGTGATCGCGCGACGGCTCGCCGGCATCGTCTGCGAGTCGAGCGACAGCGTATTACGCGCACTGACGATCACCCGTGTCTTCGCGCCCGTCACCCGAGCGGCACGGGTTGCCGCGACGCCGACGATGTTCGCGTTGTCGAGCGCAGACATGAGCACGCGCGGTTGCTCGCGTCGCAGGTACCGCACGAGCGGCAGGAACCCTTGCAGGGTTCGTCGCACGTCGAGTGATACGAGGCGCACCGTCTCGGGCACGTTTGCGAGATACTCCCCCGTCCGCACCGCAATCACGAGATCGACCGCGTATCCGCGATCCGCCAGGGCGGCCGAGAGATTCAGAATGACGCGTTCCGCGCCGCCTCCGGAGAGTGCCGGCAGAAAAAGTGCGACGTCAGTCTCACGTCGTGGCAGCGCACTGGACACGGCGGCACTCGCGGCCATTGCTCAGACCTTCGCCAGCTCTGGTGACTCCGTCCGCTTTCGCACCGGCACATGGGATGGCGCAGGCTGCTCGTCGAGCCACGCCTGGAACATGAGGACGTTCCAGAGATCATACTGTCGATCGAACGCACGCGAGTTGTGCTCCGCCCACCGCGCACGAACCGGGCGCGGATCGAAGAACCCTTCCGCGCGCAGACGCGACTCGTCGAGCAGCCCCTCTGCCCAATCGCGAAGCGGTCCACGTAACCACACGCCAATCGGAACCCCAAATCCCATCTTCGGCCGCTCGACGAGCGCGCGCGGCACGTACCGATAGAGCACTTGGCGCAGCATCCACTTGCCGACCGTCCCACGAACCTTCATTGACAGCGGCAGTCGCCACGCGAACTCGATGACGCGCGGGTCGAGCAGTGGGAGTCTCGTCTCGAGACTGACTGCCATCGCCGCGCGGTCGACCTTTGCGAGGATGTCGTCGGGAAGATAGGTCACCAGGTCGAGGAACATCATCTTGTGCGCAAAGTCCTGCACACTCGGCCATGCGCCAGCATCGGAGATGATCGTCGGTGGTACGGCAGTCGCTCCGACGACAACCGCTTCCGGCACGCTCCATTGCGACGCGAGCCCGGTGTACAGCGCATCCGAGCTCTTGGCGCCGAGTACGCGGGCGAGTTTGTGGACGGCGTCGTGTCGGGTACGAACGCCGCTCGGCAGCACCGGACCGAACGCCTTGAACAGCGCTTTCCACGTGCCCGGCGACACCGCGTTGAGCCCGGCGGCAACGGCGTGTCGTGCGGGCCGTGGCATCCACCCGACTCGACGCCAAATGCGAGCGCCCCACGTGTGGCGGTTGTACCCGCCGAACAGCTCGTCGCCAGCGTCGCCGGACAGACTCACCGTCACTTCGCGACGAGCCAATGCCGACACGAGATGTGTCGGAATCTGCGATGAGTCGGCGAATGGTTCGTCGTACATCGTCGGGAGACGCGGAATGACCGTCATCGCCTCGGTAGGCGTCACGTACAACTCCGTGTGCTCGGTGCCGAGATGCTTTGCAACCTTTGCCGCGTGCTGCGCCTCGTTGTAGCCCTCTTCGTCGAACCCGATCGTGAACGTCTTGACCGGCCGGGTGCTCTCGGCCTGCATGACCGCCACGACAGTCGACGAGTCTATTCCGCCGGACAGGAACGCGCCTAACGGGACATCGGCGATCATGCGCATGCGCACCGCATCGCGCAGCAAGGCGTCGAGCTGCTCGACCGCCTCGTCAGGTGTTCCTCGGAACGGGTTTGTCGTTGCGCTCTCCACGACATCCTTCGCCGACCAGTAGGGAACCGGCTGGGCCGTGCGCTGGCCAGCGGCCGTAAAGGAGAGAACCGTTCCGGGGATCAGCTTGGAAACGCCACGATAGATCGAGTACGGCGCCGGGATGTACGCGTAACAGAGGAACAACACGAGCGCGTCACGATCGATCTCCGGCCGGAATGCCGGATGCCGACGAAGCGACTTGAGCTCCGATCCGAACACGAGCGTATCGCCCATCCAACCGTAGTACAACGGCTTCTCGCCCGCGCGATCGCGAGAGAGGTGCAGTACGCGATCCTGCCTATCCCACAGGGCAAAGGCGAACATCCCGTTGAATCGCTCGAGCGCCTTGTGAACGCCCCACTGCTCTACACCCGCAAGGAGAACCTCCGTGTCGCAATGACCGCGAAAGCGATGGCCCAACCCTTCGAGCTCCTTTCGCAGCTCGACAAAGTTGTAGATCTCGCCATTGAACGAGATCACCCATCGTCCCGACTCCGACGCCATGGGCTGATGGCCGTTAGGCGACAGGTCGACGATCGACAAGCGACGGTGACCGAGCGCGATGCCGGCCGCCGGATCGACCCACGCACCAGCATCGTCGGGCCCGCGATAGGCGATCGTGTCAGCCATCGCGATCACCGTGTCGTGCGCCTGTGAGGCGTCGAGCTCATGCCGCGAGAGAAATCCCGTGATTCCGCACATCAGAGATGCTTCCGTCCGAGAGGTGAGCTCATTGTACGACCCGAAGTAAAACAGGCACGTCGCGCCAGGCTGGAATCGCACGAGCGAACAGCGCGAGCTCGCGCATCATCACGAGCGGCTGGCGCTTCGAGTTCTTTGCCAATTCGAGGTGACGGGCAGCACGGGCACGCCCATACGAGTCACGGGCTTTCCCGAAATGCTTGTTGATCAACCGCTCCTGCGCGATTCGCATGCGCTCGGACTGACGGCTCGTCTGACCCGGATGGCTTCGATACACCGCGACCGGGCCAGGCAAGTAGCCAAAGCGCGTGAGCGCGGCGCAGCGAATCCAGTAGTCCCAATCCTCTGCCGGTGTCAGCGTTTCGTCGAATCCGCCAACGGCCCTAACGAGCGATGCCGTCAACATCGGAGCGATCGGCTGAAACCAGTTGCGGAGCGTGAGCAGCTCAGGGAACGCGAGCGGTGGCACGCCGATGCGGTTCAATCGGATGGGCTCGAGCTTCTCGTTACCGAGTATCAGGTCCGAGTACACGAGGCCGAAGGACTGGTTCGCGTGCAGGAATGCCAGCTGCGTCTCGATCTTGTTCGGCAGAAATGCATCGTCGGCATCGAGGAAGCAGACGTACTCACCGCGCAGTACGTGAAGCGCGAGGTTGCGCGCGGCCGCCGTGCCGACGTTCCGCTCGGACCGGATCAACCTAACGCGGCCATCGTCCCGCGCGAGCGACTCGGCCATTTCGACCGTGTTGTCGCTCGATCCGTCGTCGACGATGAGGAGCTCGACGTCGCGATGCGTCTGCGCGACGACGCTCGCGACCGAGTCGGCGAGGAACCGCGCGGCGTTGAACGCGGGCATCACCACGCTGACGAGTGGGGCCTGGGTGGGCGTGGTCAACTGACCGACTCCGGACGGAGGCGCCGTACGAGACTCCGCGCCCCGCTGATTCCAATAGTGCGGTGCACGACGTATCCGAAGTACGCGAGATAGACGCTCGCGGCCACGAGATAGCGGAACAGCACAGCCGACGTGCCCGATGCCGGCCATGCGGTTCCCAGGATGAGCGCGAGCCCGAGCACCAACTGGCGGAAGTGTGACCGGTCGATGGTGAGGCCGAGCACGCGGGTGAATACGAAGAGGTGCATGCTCACGTGCAGGCACATGGCCGCGAAATAGCCGACCGCCACGCCCTTTGGACCGATGATGGGAAGAAGCGCTATCGCGGCGACAGCCCGCAACGAGTAGTACGTGACGTTGAGCAGGAGCCAGATCCGAACGCCGCGGTGCGCAAGCAGTGGCGCGTCGATGACCCAGAGCACCGCTTCGAGGAACATCGTGGCGAGCACGAATGGAATGAACGCAACCGCGCCCGCGAACGAGGCCGAATACAATACCACCAGCAATGGCTTTGCGAGGATGCCGATGGCGGCGAATGCGAGCGCTCCGACCGGCAAAACCGTACGCAGCAGCAGATTCGACGAAGCGGTCGCGTGCGCTCGATCCTTCTCGTTCCCGAGGCTCGCCAGCGCGTAGCTCGCGACGCCACTCAGCACGACCGTCTGCACCTGACCTGCCAGAAGCAGCGCCGATTGATAGAAGCCGTTCTGGCTTGCGTTGTATTGTGTGATCAGGTTCGTTCTGACGACGAGGTCCAGGAACTGCTGGACGAAGCCAGCGCACAGCTGCGCCAGGCCAAACGCCGCGAGAACGCCAGCACTCTCTCGATCGAGCCGCAGCCGAAACGGCGCGAACCCGAGTTGGATGCACCGGTAGCCGAGCGCCGCGACCAGCACGAGGTTGATGACAACCGACTGGATCGACGCCCCAACCACCCCGAACACCCAAACCATCGGGATCGATACGATCGTCGCCGCGAGCACGGCGATGCTGCGGCGGCTCGTGACCCCACGTACGTCCAGAGACGCCATGAGGAACGTCACGAGGTTGCTCTTCAGCGCTTCGAATGGGATGCCGATCAGCAGAATGGCGAGCGTTGCAATGACCGACGGTGTTGCCCTGACGCCAATGCGGTCGACAAGCTCCGGGTGGAACGCAAGCGCCGCGAAGCACGACAGGTACACGACGCCGGTGAGCGCCCAGACGATGGCGTTCGACGTCGCGAGCAATCGCTGGCGATGCTCGGCATCGCGCGCCGTGGCGATGTTGCGGTTGAGCGCGAACGCGAGGCCGAATGAGACGACCACCGTCGCGGTGCCTGCAGCCGTTACGAGCTGCTGAAACTCTCCGAGACCCGAGCTGCCCAGGCGCAGCGCCAGCACCTTGTAGCGCAGCAGTCCGGCAACGGCAAGCAAGAATTGCATCCCGCCGAGCCGCGCGAGGTCGGCGAGAAACTGGCGGCTCGTGACGCGCCGCTTCGTGGGTTGAGGCGGGTCAGCCGAGAGCTCATCACGACGATGCGACGCGTGTTCGACCGACGATGGCGGCGCTGCTAGCATGCGCGAGTCGCAACGTGAATCCGGACGGTCACGACCGCGATTCGTCGATCTGCGCCGCGTAGCTATCGGCGTAGACGTAGCTCGCATACTGCTCCCCGTACTGCCCGGACTCCCCGTTCGGGTCATTGAGCACAGCGCCAATCACATGTGCGCCGACGCTCGAGATTTGCCGGTATGCCTGGTGCGCAGCCTCCGACTCGGTGCTCCCCGCCCGGACGACGAACAACACGCCGTCTGCCAGCGGTCCGATGATCGCGGCGTCTGCCGCGACGAAGATTGGCGGCGTATCGATGATGATGACGTCGAAGCGCTCCGCGCAGTCGGCGATGAGCTTTCGCATCGGCCCCGCTCGGAGAATGAGTCCGGGGGTCGAATCGGCGTGACCGGCGGGAAGCACGTACAGCCCATCGATGAAGGTGGTTCGGATCGCGTCTGCGACGGCGGCGATTCCCGCAAGGCACTGCGCGACGCCCGGCGCGCGAGAAACGCGAAACGTTCGATGCACGCGTGGCCGCCGCAGATCGGCGTCAAGCAGCAATGTCCGGCGACCTTCGAGCGCAAACGTCAGCGCCAGGTTCGCGGCGACTGTGGTCTTTCCCTCGCTCGGCAGGGCGCTGACGACGACGATCGTTTTGAGCTGCCGCGTGCCCTGAAGCCACGAGAGGTTGGCGTGCAGCAAACGGTACGCCTCGCTTCCGGCCGCGGAGAGCGCCGCGGGAGTGGCTCTGTGCCCGTTGCGCCGGCCCGAGAGGGCGAAGCGTCGGCGCGACGGCACTTCGGCACCGATATTCGGAATGATCGCGAGCGCAGTGACGCCGACATGGTCCTCGAGCTCGCGGCGCCGACGAATGGAACCGCCAAGACGCTCTCGTACCAGCACGGTGCCGCTGCTGCCGAGCAACCCGGCGAACAACCCCAGCGCGAGCTTCAGACCGGCCAGGTTCGGGACCGGCTTGTACGGGGTGGAGGCAAGGTCCACGACTTCCACACGTCCGGCCTCGACCTCTTCCGCCATCCGCGCCTTCTGGAATTCCTCGCGCAGGTGCGTGTCCATCGCGCGGTTCGTTTCGACCTGTCGCATCAGCTGCGTCTCGGCCGTCTCGGTCATCGGCATGGCCGAAATGGATTCGGCACTGCGATCGCGGAGGTCACTCAACGCGGTCACGCGCGCGTCGAGCGAGCTGACGTGTCCGCGAACAGCCCCGATGAGTCGCTCCTGGCCCGACTTGATAAGGGCGTTGAGCCGAACGATGTCCGGATTCGTCGCGGCACTCCGCCATTCACCCGTCGTGAGCGAGTCGCGCGTGTTTTCGTATTGGGCGAGCCGCTCGTAAATCTGAGCGATCGCCGGGTTCGCGCTGAGGTCCTGCGCCGAGAGAACCGACCGCATATCGCCGCTGTCCGATGGCACATGTTCCATCCGAGTCAGCAGCGACTGGTACATGCGGCGGTCTGCGTCGAGCTCCTCACGCCGAATGTCCAGTGACATGAGTGCGCTCTGTTGAGCCTCGATCTGGACACGCGAGCTATACGCGTGCTGGCGGCTGCGAAAATCGGCGAGCGCGCGCTCCGAGCTCGCGAGCTGGGTGCCGATCTCCTGGAGTTGCTCCTGAAGGAACTCGCGGCGCCGACGCGACTGGCTTTGTGCCGCCCGGACACTCGCGTCGCGAAAACCGGTCACAAGTTGGTTGACCACGCGAGTTGCCACGCCGGCATTGGGGTGCGTGAAGCTCACGTCCACGACGTCGGTCTCAATGCGCGGCTGAACCTTCAGATTGAGGAGCAGCCAATCTCTCATCTCGTCGCGCGGAGCCACGACGAGCGTCGCGCGTCTGAGACTCGGGCGAGCAGCAATGACGAAGCTGACGCCGCCAATGCCAACGGTGTCGCCGTACGCCGCGTCGACCTTCGTCCCCGAGTGATTCTGGACGCTGAGACTCGTCGAGTCGAATGAGAGCTCGAGTGTGTCAACACGCGCATCGGGGGCAGTGCGAGCCGCGGCGATGTCGAGGCGCGGCTTCCGCGGAGCCAGCTGCCTGACTCGCAATCCTACCGAGTCGACCACGGCGACAACGACGGGGCGACTCCGCAGCAGCTGAATCTCCGACTGCAGGGGGCTTATCCTCTGCGATTCGACTCGATCCGTGGGATCTTCCAGTCCCTGGACGATGGATTTCCGCGGATCGGTGAGGCGTACAACGGCGGTCGCCTGGTACTCGCGCGGCTGGAGAACCAGGACCGCTGCCGCCGCCGCAATGCCGAGGAGTGCTCCACCGATCACCCACCGCTTGTTGCGTCGCAGCACGTTCAGCATCTCCGCGATCGAGAGTCCATCGCGGGAAACGGCAGGAGTTTCGAGGGCCACCGGCGCCGTGTGACCGTTTTTCGAGATCTCGACCGCGTTGCGCTGGCCTGAGTGCAGGTTCTCCATACTTACGGGTGTCGGTTGTAGAGGATGACACTGGCGACGGCGGCTGTGGCACCGAGGATCATGATCGCCGGGGTCACGATGTCCCGGAAGATGGCCCGGTTTCGCTCGATCACGATTCGGTCGCCGGAGCGGATCGTGGTGCGCGTCGCGCCCGCACTGGCCTGGCGGAGATCGACCAAAATCTCACCACCGGTGCGAATCAAGCGCACCCTGTCGACTCGGGCATCCAGCGTTGGCCCACCGGCGAGCGCGATCGCCTGCGCGACCGACGTCTCGGGGCGGAGGCTATAGACGCTGGGCAGGCGCACCTCACCTTCCACTGATACGCGCAACAAGGGCTCGATCACGAATGGGGCATTCTCGATCTTGCCAATGACGCCACGGACAAGAGTCTCGACATCGGCCATCGGAACGCCAACCACGCGGACGTCCCGGTAGAGCGGGTGTATGATGGTACCGTTGCCGGCGATCGTGAACTCGCCGCTCAGCTCAGGCTTCCGCCAGACGGTGATCCGAAGGACGTCACCTGGGCTGAGCGTGACGGCTTCAGCCGCTGGGGTTGCCGTGGTTCTGTCGGCGCCAGTTTGACCGAATGCGGCGCTGGGAAGTGCGGCAAGCGCGAACAGCGCGACGCTGTACCCGAGGCGAGTCACCAAGCGTCGGCACGCCGACGGACTGGACCCCCTGGTTTGCGCCAAGAAAGGATCAACGAATCTTGCAGACGCTCTGGTGGACACTGTCTCATTCTCCGAACCCGCAGAGACGCCAGGGGATACTCGCTCGCACTGCCGCACTCAGGTGGGATCTCGTCATCGAGTTCGACGCGAACGACTGGAGTAGGTACCTAACGCGTCGCCAACGAGCCGACGCTCGGCGCGACGAGCGACGCAGACACAGTCTGGCTCGCCAATTATGAACCGACCGAACCGGGCGGGATCGAGCGGCGGATTATCGCATCCCAACACTGCGTTAAGGGATTCTATATCATCGGGGTGAAAGATTGTCCAGTGTGGTCGCGGGCGTGCAGCGGGGGGGCGGTACACGATCGCTATCTCCCTCTCGTGATTACACTTAACGATTAACGAGACCCCATCGTGTGTGACCGATTGATTTCAGCTCGAGCAGAGGTCCGCACGCTTGTCGCAACAGTAATGGTGCATTCGAGCAACACATTGCGGCTGGTGCGAGATGAAACGCACGGCTGGGCGGCGTCGAACGGGCAGGATTCGCGTGCAGCAACGTCGTGCAGCGTCTCGCGTTAGGCCATCACCTGGCCGGTGCCTTGGACCTGCTGCATTGCGATTGCAAGTGGTCCCACGGTAACCTTTCCGACTCACCGGTCCGGTGCCTCTCCCGTGCGTCACGTTGAGGCATTCTCTCCGCACGACACATCCAGCTTCCGAGAAGCCGTGGGCACTGTAAGGCAATGAACGCGGCCACGCTCCTTTCGGCTGCCGACCCGCGATGGCGCGGTTTCCTGGACGGCAAACCTCACGATCCCTATCAGCTGCCGGAGTACGCGGCGGTCGCGGCGCTCAGCGAGTGCGCAGCGGCCGCCGCTTTCCACGCGGAGGAGGACGAGCAGGGAGTATTGATGCCGCTGCTGGTGCGCGAGTTACCGCCAGAGCTCGGCGCACCAACGAGCTGGCGTGACGCGATCAGCCCTTACGGGTACGCCGGTCCGATCACGACCACGGGGATTCCAGTCGATGGGCTTCGCCGCACGTTGCGCTCGTTGATGGACGTCGCGCGCGAACACGACATCGTGAGTGCGTTCGTTCGCCTCAACCCACTTCGTGAAATTCCGACGGCCGCGTTCGACCAGCTCGGAACCGTGGTCAACCATGGGCGGGTCGTCTATCTCGACCTGTCGAAGACTCTCGACGAACTCTGGGTGGAAACGCGCGTGAGTCACCGTCAGGACATCACCCGACTGAAGCGCCTCGGCTATAGCGTCCGCATGGGCGACTGGAGCACCTATGCGGAGTTCCAAGCGATGTACGAAGCGACGATGCAACGACGGGCCGCGAGCGCGTTTTACCACTTCCCACAGGAGTACTTTACCGAGTTGCGGAAAAGGCTCGGCGACAGGCTACACCTGTGTACGGTGCATGGACCTGGTGGCGATGTCGCAGCCGGCGGATTGTTCCTGGTCGCAGGAGGCATCGCCGAATACCATCTGAGCGGGACCGCCGAGGCCCATTTCAACAAGGCCCCATCCAAGCTGATGCTCGATTTCGCCAGAGGATGGGCAAAGGGACTTGGCCTGTCGTTCCTGAATCTCGGCGGCGGGTTCGGAGGAAAGGAGGGGTCACTGCATGAGTTCAAGCGGGGGTTCTCGCCGCTGCAGGCTGAATTCCAGACCGTTCGGATCGTGTTCGACCAACAACGCTACGACGAGCTCACGAGGGCGCGAGACCAGCTGTGGTCGGACGAAGCTGCTGACGACGCGTTCTTCCCGTCGTACCGACGGCCGCACAACCACCGTCACGGGGGCTGAGCGGCATGCGGACTGTCGACGCCACACTGGAGCCTAACGCGATAGCGCCCGTCATGAACCCGAACCGCGTGTTCCTTTCTCCGCCGCATCTTTCCGGGCTGGAAGAGCAGTACGTTGCCAACGCATTCGCGACGAACTGGATAACCCCGCTGGGTCCTCACGTCGACGAGTTCGAGAAGGAGTTCGCCGCCGCTATCGGTGCAGAACATGCGGTGGCGCTCAGCTCCGGCACGGCGGCCGTCCATCTCGCGCTACTGCTGGCCGGCGTGGGTCCGGGTGACGAGGTCCTCGTCTCCACGCTCACGTTCGTTGCCAGTGTGAACCCAATCCTGTATCTCGGCGCAACGCCGGTCTTCATCGATAGCGACCGCGCGTCCTGGAACATGGATCCGGCGCTGCTCGAAGAGGCGTTGGACGTGCGGGCTCGGCGTGGGCGTCTGCCGCGTGCCGTGGTCGTCGTGCATCTGTACGGGCAGAGCGCCGACCTCGATGCGATCGCCGCCGTATGCGCGCGCTACGGCGTCGCGTTGATCGAGGATGCTGCGGAAGCGTTAGGTGCGACGTACCGCGGCCGGGCGCCTGGAACAACCGGCATAACCGGCGTGTTTTCGTTCAACGGCAACAAGATCATCACCACTGGTGGCGGCGGCATGCTGGTGTCGGCTGACCGGTCACTCATCGCGCACGCCCGCAAGCTCGCCACGCAAGCTCGCGATCCGGCCCCACACTACGAACACTCGGAGATGGGGTTCAATTACCGCCTCAGCAACGTTCTCGCCGCCATTGGCCGCGGACAGCTTCGCGTGCTCAGCGAGCGGGTTGCGGCCCGCCGACGCAACTTCGCGTTTTACTCTGCCGCGTTAGGGGACATGCCGGGCATCGAGTTCATGCCGGAAGCCCCGTGGGGTACACACGCGCGGTGGCTGACCACTCTAACGATTGACCCCGACGAGTTCGGTGCCGACACCGAAACGGTTCGTCTGGCGCTCGAGGCCGAAGGGATAGAGGCTCGTCCCGTCTGGAAACCCATGCACCTCCAACCACTCTACGCGCACGCGCCGGTCGTCGGTGGCGCGATCGCGAATGACCTCTTCGCTCGCGGACTCTGCATTCCTTCAGGGTCCAACCTCACCGAGATTGACCGCGAGCGGGTCGCCGCTGTCGTCCGCCGCACCTCGACCCGAGGTGGCTCACGTCACGCGATCGCCGGGGATCGAACATGACCGGCAAGGCGCGGAGGGTGGTCCTGTTTGGCAACGGTCAGATGGCAAGCTTCGCGCACGCTGTGCTCACGCACGATTCTCCGCACGAAGTGGTCGCGTTCACCGTGGATGATGGGCACATCACGGACAAGACGCTGCTGGGGCTTCCGGTGGTCCCGTTCGAGAACCTGGAGTCGTCGCACCCCCCGGATGCGTTCGCGATGCACATCTCGGTGAGCTTCCGCCGAGTGAATCGCCTCCGCGCGGAGAAGTACCAGGCGGCGAAAGCAAAGGGGTACGAGCTCGTGAGTTACGTCAGCTCGCGGGCGTACACGTGGCCGGATCTCACTATCGGCGACAACTGCTGGATCCTCGAGCATAGCGTGATCCATCCCTTTGCG
>Ga0207645_10001074_pt1 | contig 22585 bp, 26 predicted proteins | sample KBSM53metaG_FD_184331 | JGI IMG/M metagenome (GOLD analysis project Ga0207645, IMG submission 184331) | Miscanthus rhizosphere microbial communities from Kellogg Biological Station, Michigan, USA - KBS M5-3 metaG (SPAdes) (version 2) | ecosystem: Host-associated > Plants > Roots > Rhizosphere >...
GCCGACCTACGATCTCGAACCAGCGATCGTAGCAATGCTGGCACCGGGAGCGTACGTATCCCGCCACATCCGTACCAACCCGAGCGGCAAAGGGTGGAGCATCACCCTCGGCTATGCCCACATGTTCATCTCGAACCTCGGCACCAAGTACGGACCCTTCCCCACCAACGAGGACTTCGGCCAGCAGCAGGCCGATCGGATTACCTTCTCGGTCGGTTACTATCAGTGACGGGCACCCCGCTGCACAGTCTATCGATCCGCAGGGCTGGGCTGTGACTTCGATCCGCCCGTTCGCTATCGCCTGCGGGATCGGCTTCGTCAGCATGCTTGGCGCGGCGATCACCGGAAGTGTCATCTACCGGGGAGAAACCGAAGTTCGCTGGACGCCATTGCGGATCGGACTCGCCAGCCTCGTCCTGATCGGTTTTCTCGTCTTCGTCTACATGCTGGTCCCGCTGTTGTTGCGGGGATTCCTCCAGGCCCAAGTCAGAATCGGCAACACCGAGCTGCCCCTGGTCCGCTGGCTGCTGTCCCACGAGCGCACCGCGTGCTTCGCGGTCTGGACCGTATGGACTCTGGGGCTGGCCATCGGACTGCCATTCGCGATCCACGATTGGAGCCAGAGCTCCGACGTTCCCGCCCAGGAACAGGGACCATGAGAAACCAGATTCTTGCGGTGATGGTGGGAGGGATGATGGCAGTCGGCTCGAGTGCGGCCCAGGCCCAGCAGACGAACGCCAACGCGCTCCGGCAGCTCTTTGCTTCCGACTGGGAGTTCAGACACCGTGAGCACCCCGAGACCGCGACCTGGCAGGGCGACCATCGCTACGACCAGAAACTCACCGACCTCTCTGCGGCTGCGATCGAACGGCGCAAGGCGCATGACCGCGACATGCTGGCGCGACTGGGCGGGATTCCCCGCGCCGGCCTCTCCAAACAGGACGCGTTGTCTTACGATCTCTTCAAGCGGGAAAAAGAAGTCGCGGTCGAGGGCCAGCAATTCCCCAACGAGCTTCTCGCCCTGGACCAGCTGGACGGCCCGCATTTGATGATGGGTCAGCTCGTCCAGGTCATGCCGTTCACCAGCAAGAAGGAATACGACAACTATCTCGCCCGGCTCGCCGCCTATCCAACCTACATGGCGCAGATAATGGATTTGCTGCGTCGCGGCATGGCCGAGGGATGGACCCAACCCGCGGTCCCTCTGCGCGGCGTTGCCGCCCAGATCACCGGGCAGATAGTTGATACGGTCGAGCTCAGTCCGTACTACACCCCGTTCAAGACCATGCCCGCGACCATCAGCAGCGAGGAGCAAGCCTCCCTTCGCGCGGCCGCGCGGGCAGCCATTCTCGATGGCGTGCAGCCGGTGCTCGCCAGGTTTCGCGAGTTCGTGGTGGACAGTTACCTGCCGGCGGGGCGTAGCTCCCCTGCCATCTCAACGGTCCCCGACGGAGCCGATTACTACCGCTTCGCCATCAAGCGGGAGACCACCACGAACCTCACCGCCGAACAGATCCACCAGATTGGGCTGAGTGAAGTGGCGAGGATCCGGAAGATCATGGACTCGGTGATAACAGCCAGCGGCTTCAAGGGCTCTTTCGCCGACTGGCTCAAGTTTCTCAGGACCGATCCCCAATTCTACGAAACGACGGCAGACGGACTGGTTCGGCGCTATCGCGATCTCGCCAAGCGGATTGATCCCGAGCTCCCGCGCCTGTTCGCCGAGTTGCCTCGTGCGCCATATGGGGTGAAGCCGTTTCCCGATTACGAGGCTCCGTCGCAGACCACGGCGCGCTACTACCCGGGGGCGGCAGATGGGTCGCGCGCCGGCTACTTCATGGTCAACACCTACCGGCTCGACGCCCGTCCACTGTACGAGCTGGAGGCTCTCACACTTCACGAGGCTGTTCCGGGGCATCACCTGCAGCTGTCCCGGGCCCAGGAACTCACCGATCTTCCCGATTTCCGTCGCAACGGAGACTACACCGCGTATGTCGAAGGCTGGGCGCTCTACGCCGAAAGCCTCGGCGAGGAATTGGGATTCTACCGGGATCCATATTCAAAGTTCGGTCAACTGACCTATGAGATGTGGCGGGCCTGTCGCCTGGTGATAGACACCGGGATTCACGCCAAGGCATGGAGCCGGGAGCAGGCGATCAAATACATGGTGGACAACACTGCCAAGTCGGAGCAGGACGTGACGGTCGAAGTCGATCGTTACATCGCCTGGCCCGGGCAGGCGCTGGCCTACAAACTCGGCGAGCTCAAGATCAAGGAGCTCCGGGCCAAGGCAGCACGCGAGCTCGGGCCCAAGTTCGACATTCGCCGGTTCCACAACGCGCTGCTCGACAACGGGCCGCTGCCGCTGGATGTGCTGGAGAGGGAAATGATGGCCTGGATTGCGAGGGAGAAGCAGTAGACTCTGCTTTCCCGACCGAAGACCCCACCGACGGTTTTACGAGTATGAATGGGCACACCTGGGCCCTCTTCATGGCCACCGAGATCACCCTCTGCCTCACGCCGGGGCCGGCGGTCCTCTTCGTCGTCTCCCAGGCTCTGCAGTACGGCAGTCGCCGCTCGCTCTACGCTAACCTCGGTATTCTCTCAGCGAACGCCTTCTATTTTCTGCTGTCCGCGGTCGGCCTCGGCGCGGTGCTGCTCGCCTCGCACGATTTGTTTGCGATGATTCGCTATGTCGGCGCGGCCTATCTCATCTATCTCGGTCTCGCGACGATCATGGGACGCGGGCTGGCCCTCTCCACCGGTCAAGGAGTTCAAGACGCGAGCGGAACCGGATGGAGACTCACGGGGCGCGGGTTCATGCTCCAGGCTGCCAATCCCAAGGCACTCCTGTTCTTCACCGCCCTGCTGCCCCAGTTCATCGATCCCCGGGCTGGGGTGCCATTCCAGATTCTGATCCTCGGCCTCAGCTCCATGGCGGCGGAGTTCTTCGTCCTGGCCGGCTACGGCCTCTTCGCCGGCCGAGCGTTCCACCTCGCCCGGCAGCCGCGCTTTGCACAGGCCACGAACCGGGTGGCGGGAGCCCTGCTGATCGGGGCGGGAGCGGGGTTGGCGATGGTGGGGAAGGAGTAGACGGGAGACGGGAGACGGGAGACGGGAGACGGGAGACGGGAGACGGGAGACGGGAGACCAGGTGTGAATGGGGCGAGGTGCGCGTTTTTGCAAGAGACTCGCGGAGAATCGATGAGCCGGGGCGGGATAGCAGTCGCTATCGTAGGAAATGCCCGACATCGGTCGCTGGAGGCTTGGAAGGAAGCTCGCTTTGTGACGCTGGCCGCGCTTGCAGTGTCCCAGACCTGATCGAACTCTTGGCCGAGGCCAAGGTCATCCCCGAAGCGCCCGCGAGTGAGTTGCGCTCGAGTTCATCTCGATGCCAGCGTCTCCTGGTAGGACTCCTCAAGCGGTGCCGCCCCCGATCCTGAACCGCGCGCTTTCCCGTCTCCCGTCTTCCGTCTTCCGTCTCCCCTCACCGATACCCCTCTGTCGTTCCGCCGTGACCAATTCGTGACTTCCCGCTTTTAGGATGCCGCCGTCTCCCTTTCCCGAGGAAGCGACGTGACGCGCTCTACCCTCCATGCCGCACTGGTTTTCTCCAGCACCGTAGTAGTCCTCGCATGTACCGGCCTCATGGCAGGACCGGTCAGCCCCGATTCCAAGACCGCCCTGACCGGTGTCGCCCCCGACTCCGCCTACAAGCGGGCCAGGACTCAGCTTGGCACCGAGGTCTTTTCCATCATCGAGGAGAATGTCGGGGAGCGCTGGATCAAGGCGACCCGCTATCCCAGCCCCAATACGAAGCCCAACACGGCCGCAGCGTGCCGCCTCATGCTGACGGTGCACGTGGAAGACACCGGTGTCAGGACCACCGGTCAGTGGGCGGCCTCCCAAGAGCTGACCACTGATGCCGGGAAGGCCACCTGCGATCAGGAACTGGCGGACACCCAGGTGAGAGTGGAGCACTTCGCGGCGAACGTCCAATAAGGCGGGAAGGCGGGAAGGCGGTTGGGCGGGCCGGCGGACAAAAACGTGAGAGGTAAGAGGTAAGAGGTAAGAAGGGAGGTCACTTCTCACTTCTCACGCTTTTCCCGTCTCCCGTCCTGCCCGCCCCGACCGCCTCGTCCTCTTCCCGCCATCCCACCCTACCGCCGTCCCTCCCTTGCATCCAAACGACCTCCGTGGCTTTTTCCACTAGGACCCCTTGTGGAGGAAAGCCGTGAAGGACAAGGAACTCGAAGCCCTGATCCGGAAGAACGTCGCCAAGGCCTCGGCCCCCAAAGCCAAGAAGCGCCCCACCTACGACGCGACCCTGGATGCCACCCGGCGTCCAGCCGAGAAGACCGACGATCACGATCCAGCAGATGAAGAGAGGAAGGAATTCTTCAAGGCCATGAAGCGCCGAGAGTTCTAGCGCTTTTTCGGCCAGATCTTTCACCGAGATCTGGCGTACCCCGCGCCCATCAACGCCCCGCCACCGGATGCCTGAGGGCTGGTTCCTTCGGTAGTCCCTCTGGAAGACTTGCAGGTTGTAAACTTTGACTCCCATGCGCCATCGCGAATCGCACCGCACCGAGCGTATCGGTTGGCTTCGTGCTGCCGTGCTCGGTGCGAACGACGGCCTGATTTCCACCGCCAGTCTCATCGTCGGGGTAGCTGCCGCGTCCGCGACCCCATCGGCGATCCTGGTCGCGGCGGTCGCCGGCCTCCTGGCCGGCGCGATGTCGATGGCGGCGGGGGAATACGTCTCGGTCAGCTCGCAGGCCGACACCGAGCGGGCCGATCTGGAGCGGGAGCGTCGCGAGCTGGCGACCGATCTGCCCGGAGAGAAAGCCGAGCTGACCGGGATCTACGTGAAGCGCGGGCTGGAGCCTGCGCTTGCGGCGCAGGTCGCGGACCAGCTCATGGTGCACGATCCGCTCGCTGCTCACGCTCGTGACGAGCTGGGTCTTTCCGAAATCACCGCTGCGCGGCCGTTGCAGGCTGCTCTTGCCTCGGCCGCGAGCTTCGCGGTGGGTGCCGCACTCCCGCTCGGGATCGTGGCCCTCGCTCCGCGGGATCGGCTGATACCCGTGATCGTCGTCGCCTCGTTGCTGCTGCTGGCCTTGCTGGGAGGCATGGCCGCAAAGATCGGGGGAGCTTCGATCGTCACGGGGACGATACGAGTCACCTTCTGGGGTGCGCTCGCCATGGGTGCGACTGCGGCGGCAGGGGCGCTGTTTGGAGCAAGCCAGTAGTGGGGAAGAGTAAGGAGTAAGGAGTAGGGAGTAAGGAGTAAGGAGTAAGGAGTGAGAATCGGCCGGGCCGTATCCTTCTCACTCCTTACTCCTCACTCCTTACTCCTTACTCTCTTCAGCCGTCACGGATGCTTCTGCACCCGGAAATTCACCGTGCCAGTCGCGTTGGTGTATTGCACTCGAATGGTCCACGCTCCGGTCGTCCCGGCAGCCGTGTCCAGAGTACCGTTCACCGCAAGCGACTGATTGTACACTTCGGCACCGACAGCGTCCCGAATCAGGAGCGTAACGGTTCCGGCCGTCAGGGTGGTCGCCTGGTTCACGCTGGCCTTGGTGCCGGTGACCTGCCAGGTGTAAACCCGGCTGCCCGTGAAATTCTTGACGTTGCTCACCTGATATTGAAAGTTGTCGGTGGCATTGTTGACCTGGGGCTGAACGCCTGGATCAGTCGGTGAGCTGCAGCCGACGATCAAGGCGATTGCCAACGCGGGTCCCCGCCACGTCATCCTGATTGGGGTGGACATTTTGCCCTCCTTCTGAGAGTCCGCGGGGAACCTACTCAACCCACCCTGAATCCTTGATGAGGTTTGCGCGAAGGCGTCGAGGCGGTTCTAGACCCTTGGATGTAGGCCGATTTTAGGCCTCCCTGGAGGCTGTTTCGGGAAAGTATCGCGCGGTAGGTTGGGGAATCATTCCCGACCGCCGCGCGATTTCTTTCGCCGCCTCACAGCGGCTGTTTCGCATTGTCATGCCCGGTTTTGAAGTCCGAGTCGGAAAGGAGGACTCCATGGACGACAAGCCACGGCGCAGGGTGGGCCTCTGCGCGCTGGTCTCCCTGATCATGGTTATCGACGGCTGCTGCAATCCCCCCGACAACATCGGATCGCAGAATGTCGCCCTGCGTCCCCAGGAGACCGACATGTGGTGCTGGGCCGCGAGCGGCGAGATGATCATGGAATTCCTAGGTACCCAGGTACAGCAGGGTGACGAGGCGAACAAGGAATTCGGCCGCACCGATTGCCTCAATAGCCCGGTGCCCAATGCCTGCGTCCAGGGTGGCTGGCCCGAGTTCGACAAGTACGGCTTCTCGTTCAAGCGGACGTCTGACACGCCGCTCACCTGGGCCCAGGTCAAGTCCCAGATCTACTGCGCCAAGAAGCCCTTCGCCTTCGCCTGGCATTGGACCGGAGGCGGCGGGCACATGATGGTGGTTACAGGATACGCGACGCTGAATGGGACCCACTACGTTGCGGTCAACAATCCCTGGGCACCAAATGTAGGAGCGGAGTATCTCACGACCTACGATGACTACGTCAGTGGGACCGATCACACCCATTGGGACGACTTCTACGACGTCACCAAGAATTGACGAGAGGAGGCCACCATGCTTCGCTGGCTGGCAACGATCGCTCTTGTGGCGGTGGCGGCGCGTCCGGTGAGTGGCCAGGAGCGCAAGGACACCGTCATCGCGGCAGCGCGAGAATCCCGCCCGGCCGCGATGGCTGGGCTCGACACCCTGCGGGCGCTGGCGAAGGAGCACTACGCTACCCTCGGGTTCTCCGATGCTGAACAGGCCGCCGGGGCTTCCCTCGGCGAACCCCTGGTGGAGTTTTTCGTCCGGCTCGACTCGCTCCAGGCCTTTTCCAATGCCAAGAAGGCCGCGTCGCTCCTCTCCGGAGGAGACAAGGTGATGTACCCGGTGCTGGCCGGGCAGGCGACCCTTTCTTCCATCGAGGTCGAACGAGGGAAAGGCGGCTGGCATCCGGTCGCCTACGGGGGCTCCACCCTGGCGGGGGCCATCAGCCGGCAGCGGGATCAACTGGTCGCCACCACTCGCCGTTCCGCGGGCGAGTACTTCCTGGTCCGGGTCCCGGCACTTGGCCTCATTTTCCTCGGAGCCGATTCGGCCGGCACCATGATGCTGACTCCGTTGCTTGACGACCCGAAGGGCCGCTGGAAAACCGGTGTGACTCTCGCTGCGGACTCGCTCTTCTCCCAGCTGGTGGCCGATGCCAAGGCGTCGAAGGGATTGCCGATGTGAGACGGACGGGGGATGATTCAGCCTGTCTCAGATCAGAGGCTCTCATCCATGCAGATCCGCCGAGCGACCCTTGCCGACGTCGACCTCGTCGCGCCACAGTTCGACCTCTATCGCCAGTTCTACCAGCAGCCGCCCAATCCGGAGCTGGCGCGGCGGTTCATCACCGAGCGGCTGGAACGCAACGAGTCAGTGATCTTCCTGGCGCTGGACGACGAGAGCCATCCGCCCCGCGCGGCAGGCTTCGTCCAGCTTTTTCCCCTCTTCTCCTCGACCCAGGCGCGGCCGATGTGGCTGCTCAATGACCTGTACGTCTCGGCGCTCTATCGCCGCAACGGCGTCGGACGGCGGCTCATGGAGACGGCGAAGGAGCACGCGATCGGAACCGGGGCGTGCGTGATCGAGCTGGTCACGGCGGCGAATAACCGGACCGCGCAGGTACTGTACGAAAAGGTGGGATACAAGCGGGATGAGGAGTTCGTGCGGTACGAACTGATGCTATGAGGGGCTCATGAATCAAGTGCACCCTCTCCAGGTCGCTGCTTGGTTCGTGGCGGTGGTCGGCGGACTCATCGCCGCCGGAATCGCGCTCTGGCAAGCAGCCCAGAATAATCAACAGCGGGAAAAGGACCTTCGATGGAAACAGGCCGCAGCCGGTCGCGACCTGGTTGATGAGATGCTTGATGACGAAGGCGCTTCGGTCGCTTTGGACATGCTTGATTCCGACGAGAGAGAATACGAGCTCGATGACGGTGCCTCAGCGACCATCACCGCTGAGCAAGTGCTTGCCGCTTTGAAGCTTCCACCAAAATCGGACGCCGACGATTGCGTCTATGTCCGCGAATGTTTTGACGCGCTCTTCTACTACTTCGCCCGCTTTGAGCATTTCCTCAAGACCGGATTGGTAACATTTGAGGATGTTCGCGAGCCAGCCGAGTATTACGTCGAGTATCTAGCAGAAGACAAGCCGCTCTACCTCAAGTATGTGGAGGTCGCACGATTCAGGAGCGTACCGGAATTCCTCGACCGGTTTCCATCTTGGCGTGATGCCGCGCCCGTCTCGAGCAGCAGCGGGCGAAGGTGACCAAACTAGCGAATTAAACTGACTGGACGGGGGGCAAGTCCTGCGTTGCAGGCTGAGCGAATGAAGTTCGTGCGGTACGAGTTGTGGTTGTGAAAAGTGCGGAGGCTTTCGCCTCCGCACCGAGCAGAGCTCACAACGTGGCTAGTGTTTCGCGGGGGAGCCGAAGGCGGGCGGGGTCAGGTCCGGCACCGGCTCGAGGTGGTCCACTCCACACCAGTTGAGCAACCCCGACACCTCGACCGCGTGTTCCATGGTGTCGACCATCACCTCGGTCTCCCCATTGGTCACCACGGGGATGATGTGAAGCCGGTTCCGGCCCCTGCGATTCAGAGTACGACCCCCTGGCCGCCATGGCCCTTCTACTGCGGCTAACTCGACACCTTCACGCTTCAACCCTTCGGCGAGACGATACGCCACTAGGGGCTGGTAGCGGTGGCGACGAGAGATAAAACTGTATGCTGGCATCATCACTAACCTCACGGTCAGCGGTGGTTTCCTACTGACGACCTAGGTCCCACGGTTTGAGGGTAGGGAGTTGCGACGGTGGGGTCGGTGAGTGGCATCACAAGGCGGGCAGGGCGGGCGGGACGGACAGGGCGGTCTATAATCAATCGAGCCAAGAGAAGTGCGCTAACAGCTAATGGCTAATAGCTGATAGCTGACGGCTGACGGCTGACGGCTTACAGCTGACTGCCGAAGAGACAGATACCTATGTCCGACTGGTTTAGCAGATGCGCCACCGGGGGCGCGCTGTCCACGCACGCAGCTTCGGAGTTGGATGAGCTAGGCTTCGTTGTGCTTCCCGGCCCCGTTCCATCGGAGCGAATGGATGCATTGGCCGACACCTACGATGCCGCATTCGCGGAGGCCGGCAACGACATCAAGGCAGGTAGTACATCGACCAAGGTGGTCGATTTCGTCAATCGTGGTACCGTCTGGGACGACATCTACGTATTTCCTCCGTTGCTGGAAGCATGCTGTCGCGTTATCGGCCGGCCCTTCAAGCTCAGCTCATTCATCGGGCGAACGCTGCGACCACATACCTCCGCCCAGGAGCTCCACGTGGACGTTCGGCGGGAATCACCCGACTGGCCGCTCCTGGGCTTCATCCTGATGATCGACGAGTTTCGAGCCGACAACGGCGCCACGCGCTTCGTCCCGGGCTCACATCGGTGGTCGAGCAACCCGGATGACGCCATTCCAGATCCGCGTTCCAAACACGATGACCAGGTGTTCGCGTGCGGCCCTCCTGGCTCACTGATCGTCTTCAACGGGTCCACCTGGCATGGCCATTCTGAAAACATCTCGAGCGGGCCGCGCCGTTCCCTGCAGGGCGCGTTTATTCCTCGTACCGGACATGCCGCGACTGATTTCGGGGCACGAATGCAACCCGAGACGCGGACGCGCCTCAGTGAACTCGCGCGATACGTGCTGGCCCTCTGACAGTTAGCCAAGGGAGCATTGAAGTGAAATACATTCTTCCCTTAGGGTTTCTTGTTGCGTGCAGCACTAACCACCCCGTCACAGTCACACCCGACGCGGTCCAGCTCGCCCAGTATCTCGAAGCCCACCCGACTTCCGCCCTTCAAGTCACCAATACCACGGGGCACCGTTATTGGCTGTACGATCCCGTGGTCCAGAACGACTCGCTCATAGGGGTGAAGAGTCGAGCCGAGCCTGATGTGCAGCTGGGCTTGCCGCTGACGGAAATCCGGGACCTGGCCCGGCCCGGGTTCGACACTCCCAAGACCATCGGCCTGGCGAGCGGCATTCTCGTCGGCATGGTGACGATCGTTGCCATCATGGAGGGTGAGCAGGGAGCACTAAGTTATCCCGCTGTAATGGGTGGGGAATGAGCGGGGAGACGGGAGACGGAACAGCGTGAGAAGTGAGATGTAAGAGGGAAAAGCAGGAAAAGAAGTGAGGAGTGAGGTGTGAGGAGTGCAGTAACCAGTGTTAGCCGGAGAAGGGCTATGAGAACAATCATCGCAACTACAGTACTGCTCGCGACGGCTTCAGTCCTGGTGGCACAGTATCCACCTAAGGACGAACCGGCTCGCCGCACGATGCTCACCCAGGACCAGATCCAGTGGGGTGCCGCTCCACCAGCTCTCCCCCAGGGCGCCCAGTTCGCGGTGATCGAGGGAGACATCAAGGCGAAGGGTCTCTTCACCTACCGCCTCAAGGTGCCGGACGGCTACCAGATCAAGCCGCACTTCCATCCGGTGGACGAACACATCACCATAATCTCCGGCACCTTCCACATGGGCGTGGGAGACAAGTTCGACACCGGAGCGGGAACCACGCTGCCGGCCGGCAGCTATGTCGTGATGCCGGCGGGAACCCACCACTTCGCCTGGAGCGAGGGGGAGACCATCGTGCAAGTCCACGCCATGGGGCCGTGGGGGGTGACGTATGTGAATCCGGCCGACGATCCGAGAAAGCAGTAGACGGGAGACGCGAGAGACGGGAGACGGGAGATGGAAGTCAGGAAGGGACAGCTGGTGAGATTGCCACGGCCCCTTCTCTCGCTGCGCTCGCGAAGGGGGCCTCGCAATGACAGAACCCCTTCTCACCTCTCACTTCTCACGTCTCACGCTTTTCGTCCGCCCCACCCGCCCTGACGCCCTGTCCGCCCTATTCATTGAACGACCACCCAATCGTCAACGCCGTCGTCACATCGTTCTTCGCCGCACCCGACTCCGGGGGATCGCTGTCGTAGGAATCGGAGAGTCGGGCGCCCAGGAAGAAGTCGTGGAACAGCTCGTACTTGACCCTGACCTCCACCTGGGCCCGAACTCGGCCAGGCTCGGTCAGGCTGGGGAAGACGTTGGCCAGGCCGGACAAATCGAGCTTGGGGGAATCGAACCGGTAAGCGGCGACGTCGATACCGAGCAGCGCTTCCAGCGATGTGAGGCTCGAATCACTGCTGTAGAATTTTTCCTGGTTGACCACCAGCCCGACCGGTATCCGGACCTCCTCCCGGTTGTTCTCTACCAGGGTGCGCATGGCCACCGCTCCCAGGGTGGTTCGTAGGGCCAGGTTCAGCTCGTCGTTCTGCTGCCACTGGGCCGACACGCCCGCGCTCCACCGCAGGCTCAGATCCCGCTGGGCGCCGATGCTCACGTTGTGCTCGGTGACCTGGTCCGAGCCGGTCTGGTCCTGCAGATAAGTGCTGAACTGGAGTTGGGTATCGATGTGAGGCCCCCGGTACCTGACCCCGCCTGCCGAGGTGAGCTGCACGTTGCCATTCACCTTGGCGTAGGTCAGTCCCACATCGACGCTGCCGCTGAACCGGTGCCAGAACTTCTGGTTGACCGGAACAATGCCGACCACCACCCCGATCGGCACGGTGTTGAGCGCCGCACCGGAGATGGCCAGGGTCCCGTCCTGGGCGCCCTCGACCAGGGAGCCGAAGAGTTTCTGCCCCGACTTGAGGGTCACTTCGAAGGTCTGGCTGCTGCTGAGTCGAACGACATGGTTCCACTCGATCGACAGACGCCCCATGTCGTCGGTCGAGTAGTCGAGTGTGCCGTGCGACAGGTCTTTCACCTCTCCGGTGATCCGGTTCCCGTTCGTCATTACCACGACGTCGGTCTTCTGAGCCTGGAGGGGTGCCACGGCAGCCATGAGGGCGAGGGCAAAGACGCCGCCTGCCGCGGCGCTCAGCGCGCTCGCCATACGCGAGGTTCCCATATGAGAAAGGATGTAGGTGGGCCTAGCTTAACCTGATTCTGGGGAGACGGAAGACGGGAGACGAGCACTTGATGCCGCCTTGACTCCGACCAGGCAGGTTCCGACCCCCAGTTTGGAGGTGGAACATGCCGGTCGAGCGGAAGAACGAGCGGGCAAAGGCATTGCGGCTCAGGACGGGACTCATCACGCTGCTTGCAGCTATCAACTTTGCCTGTTCCTCGTGGCAAACAGTCACGCCAAGCCCGGAAGCGTACCTGAGTGCCAAGTCGCCGGAGGAGATCCGGGTCACGCGACTGGACAGTTCCAGGGTCGTAGTCCGGGCGCCCAAGCTGCAATCCGACAGCATCGTTGGCACGACAGGCGGGGGGCTCAAGGCCGACGATCCCTTGAGGTCCGTGGGGGTGGCACTACCCGACGTGGCAAAGATCGAGTCCCGTCACACCGACACCGGAATGGTGCTCGGCGTGGTGGGCATCGCGACGCTCCTGGGATTTGTGATGTTCCAAAGCTCGGGCGGGGTCATGGGGGAGTGAGGGACTAGGGAGACGGGAGACGGGAGACGGGAAAGCGTGAGGAGTAAGGTCTTACTCCTCACTCCTTACTCCTCACGCCTAAACATCTCGCAGTAATCTGCGGTGCCTATAGTTTATGTCTATGACCAAACTCTCCCGCAGTCTCGCTTGCGCCGCACTCCTGCTCGGCGCCCTCTCCCTCCCGCTCCAGGCCCAGTCCTACCACATCGCCAAGACCGTTCCGCTGGTCGGGGACGGCGGCTGGGACTACCTGACCTTCGACAGCACCGCGAACCGGCTGTTCATCGCACACTCGACCCAGGTGCTGGTGGTTGATGCCGAGAGCGGCTCCCTGCTGGGACAGGTCCCCGGTCTCAATGGGGCCCATGGCGTGGCACTGGCCCTTACGGAGGGACACGGCTTCGCCTCCTCGGGCCGGGACAGCAGTGTCACGATGTTCGACCTCAAGACTTACCAGGTACTGAAGAAGTTCACGGCCGCCGACGACGCGGACGCCATTCTGTACGACCCCGCCACACACCGCGTCTTCAGCTTCAATGGAGACGCCAACTCTTCGAGCGTGATTGATCCGGTCTCGGGAACCGTCATCGGCAACATCGACCTGGGCGGCAAACCCGAATTCGGCGTTTCCTCATGGGACGGAACGCTGTTCGTGAACCTGGAAGACAAGGCGGAGATCGTCCAGATCGACGCCAAGGCGATGACCGTCACCCGCCGCTGGCCCATAGCTCCATGCGAGGAGCCAACCGGTCTCGCGATCGACCGGGCTCACCACCGGCTCTTCAGCGGGTGCAGCAACCAGGTCATGGCGATTTCCGACGCAACGAACGGCCGGCTCATCACGACCCTTCCAATCGGTAAGGGTGTCGACGGCTGCGCCTTCGATCCCGGAACCAATCTCGCCTTTTCATCGAACGGTGAGGGCTCGCTGACCGTGATCCAGGAAGACAGTCCCGATTCCTTCCATGTCGCCGCGACCGTCCCCACCAAGCGAGGGGCGCGCACCATGACGGTGGACACCAAGACGCATCGCGTCTTCACCGCAAGCGCCGACTACGGTGCCACACCCGCCGCGACACCGGAGAATCCACGGCCCCGGCCGGCCATCGTGCCCGGCACCTTCGTCCTGCTGGTGCTGGAGCAGTAGACGGGAGATGGGAGACGGGAGATGGGAGACGGGAGACGGGAGACGGGAGACGGACAGAGCATAAAAAGCGTGAGAAGTAAGAAGTGAGAAGTGAGAGGGAAAGCGTGAGACGTCAGAAGTTCCTACGTCTTACGCTTTCCGCGTCTTCAGTGTGCTCCGCGTTTTCCGCGGTAAGCAGTTCCAACCTTCCGCTCCAGGGATCGCAGTCGTGGCACTCGCGCTGTACCTTCTCGGGTGGCGCTGGGCAAGTTGACCGGCCGAGGTCATTGGCCATTGCCGGTACAGCAGCGTTTCCTCACCAACCCGGGTGCGCGTCTTCCATGGGAGAGATCCGGTGACAGGACCCTCATCTAGAGGGGACAGCGCCTCCATCAGGTCCGGCACCATACTCGGCCGGTACCAGCTCGTCGAGCCGATCGGCGAGGGCGGGATGGGCGAGGTGTGGAAGGCACACGACGCCAAGCTGGACCGGGTGGTCGCCATCAAGATGCTCACCCGCGGGGCACTGGCCGATGCGACGACCCGGGAGCGGTTCCGGCGCGAGGCGCGGGTGCTGTCCCGTCTCTCCCACGCCGGTGTGGCCACGATCTTCGACTTCGATGCCCAGGACGATCACGACTTCCTGGTCATGGAGTACGTGCCGGGCGGGAGCCTCGAGAACCGGCTCGCGTCGGGCCCAATACCGCTGGAAACCACCCTCCAGCTGGGCGCGGCCATCGCCGATGCGCTCGAGGATGCCCACCGCCACGGAATTCTCCATCGCGACCTGAAACCGGGGAACGTCCTGCTCACCGCTAACGGCCAGCCCAAGATCCTCGACTTCGGGCTGGCCGTGCTCCTCACCGCTGGTGCCGCGAACGGCCGAATGACCCAGACTGGTGCCATCGTCGGGTCGCTGCCGTACATGTCCCCCGAGCAGCTGTTCGGCGAGGCCGACGATATCCGCACCGATGTCTATGCGCTGGGGGTGATGCTGTTCGAGATGGTCACCGGGCAACGACCCTTCGTGAAGGACCGCCCCGAGGCGCTGATGTTCGCGATCATCAACAACGCGGCGCCAGGCGTGCGCTCGATCAATCCGGAAGCCCCCGTGGAGCTCGATCGCCTGCTGGGGGAGTGCTTGCGGAAGGAACCGACCCAGCGACCTGCCTCGGCCGCGGAGGTCGGCGACTCTCTGCGCCGGATCCGGGATGCAGGAGCGCGTGGCGCGCCCGTGGTCCCGGTGAGCCAGGCGATTCGCGCGATCGCGGTACTCCCGTTCCGCAACGTCTCTCAGGACCATGCCCAGGAGTATTTCGCCGACGGGATCACCGAGGCGATCATCTCCGACCTGGCGCACATCAAGGCGCTGCGGGTGATCTCGCGAACCTCGGCAATGAAGTACAAAGGCACCGAGCTCTCTCTTCCCGAGATCGCGCGCGAGCTGAACGTGGACGCCGTGCTCGAGGGGTCGGCGCTCCTGGTCGGCAATCGGGTGCGCCTCAGTGTGCAACTGATTTCGGCACGGAACGACGAGACGCTGTGGTCCGCCCGCTACGACCGGCAGCTCGAGGACGTTCTCAGCCTGCAGAGTGAACTGGCAGAAACGGTGGCACGGGAGACCGCGATCAAGCTTACGCCGACAGAGGAAACCCAACTGGCGAAGCGTCCAGCGGTGAACCCCGAGGCGCACCTGGAGTATCTCCGGAGCCGTCATTCCTACTTTGCAGCATCGCCGCAAGCGGTCGAGCTGGGACTTCGCCACGCCCGCCGCGCGCTGGAACTCGACCCGACGCTGGCACCGGCCTGGTGCGCGCTCGCCGATTGTCACGCCTTCCGAGCGTCGCGCGGCATGGCCCCGCCGGCCGAGGCTTTCGCCGAAGGCACCGCTGCGGCGACGAAAGCGCTCGAGTTAGATCCGTCGCTCGCCGACGCCCACGCGGCTCTTGGCGTGATTCGTTCGCACTCGGGCGACCTCGCCGGTGGCCTGCGCTCACTGCAGACCGCGATCGAGCTGAACCCCGGCCTCGCCTTGGCGTATGATCGGCTCGCGCGTACGCTGTACTCGTACGCGCGACATTCCGAAGCGCTGGCGGCGATCACCAAGGCGGTGAGCCTCGACCCGCTCTCGATGTTCATCCGGACCGGGGCCGGAGACACCCACTACTATGCCCGCGAGTACGCCAAGTCGGTCGTCCACTATCGGATGGCGCTTGAACTCGACCCACGGTTCGATGGCGCCCACACCGACCTCGCGCGCTCGCTCGAGGCACTGGGCAACTTCGATGAGGCGCGCGCCGAGTACGAGGAAGGGCGGCGCCTCTCGGGCGGTGTGGCTGGCCCGTCGTTCGGGCTCGCCCATCTCGAGGCCGCCTCCGGCAACTCGACAGAAGCCCGCCGCATCCTGGCGGAGCTTACCGAGGCACGCTCCCGCCGTGTGGTCTCGGCCTGGGGGATCGCGGCGCTGCACGCCAGCCTCCGCGACGTGGACGAGGCATTTCGATGGCTCGATATCGCCATCGAAGAGCGGGCGGCGGGAGTGATCCTGCTCCGGGTGCACCCCCGACTCGATCCCATTCGAGAGGATGCCCGCTACCTACCGCTGCTTCGGCGAGTCGGGCTGGAGGCGTGAAAAGCGGAGAGGGGAGACGGGAGACAGGGTGTAGGGAGTAGGAACGGTGAAGAGTGAACGGTGAGCGGCGGTGGTCGAGCGAGGTGTTGCTGAATCTCATGCGCTAGCCCATTTCCCTGTCGGTCGCATTGTCGTCCCACCCCTACTCCCGACCCCCCACTCCCTACTCCCCGCCATCTAACCCCAACATCAGCCGACACTTACACCCGGCCTACAATCTCCCCACCCAGCCCCCCATATTTCCGCCCCCCTTCCTTATATAGGGAGCAGTTCTCCATGAAGACCCAGGGGCACCAGCAGGACGTGCTCTTCCTATCCGGAACCCGGACCGGGTTCGGATCGTTTGGCGGCACCCTCAAAGATCTGTCCGCAATCGACCTCGGCGTCGTCGCCGCGAAGGCGGCACTCGATCGGGCCAAGGTGGAACCAGGCCAGATCGATCATGTCGTCTTCGGCAACGCACTGCAGACCAGTGCCGACGCCATCTACATGGCGCGGCACGTCGCTCTCAAGTCGGGACTCCCCATCGAGACTCCCGCGGTCACCGTGAACCGGCTCTGCGGTTCCGGCTTCGAATCCATCATCCAGGGCGCGCAACAGATTCTGCTGGGCGAGTCGGACATTGTGCTGGCCGGCGGCGCTGAGTCGATGAGCCAGGCTCCGCACGTGGTGCGCGGGGCGCGCTGGGGAATCCGGCTCGGTCCGGCGCCGCCGTTCGAAGACTTGCTTTGGGAATCGCTCAAGGACCCGCAGTGCGGCTTTTCCATGGCCGAGACCGCGGAGAACCTCGCCGACAAGTACAAGATTGCCCGCGAGGAGGTAGATGCCTACGCGCTCACGAGCCAGCTTCGAGCCAGGGAGGCGTGGACCAGCTGTGCCTTCAAGGATGAAGTGGTGCCGGTCATGATCCGGAACCGGAAGACCCGGCAGGACGAGCCGTGGACCGCGGACGAGCACATGCGCCCCGACACCACCGCCGAAGGCCTGGCCAAGCTGCCGCCCTACTTCAAGAAGGATGGCGTGGTGACGGCGGGAAATGCTTCCGGAATCTGCGACGGCGGCGCCGCCGTCGTCATCGCTGGTGAGACGACTGTCGCCGCGAAAAAACTCAAGCCGATCGGACGGCTGGTTGCCTGGGGAATCGCGGGCGTCGAGCCCAAGTTTATGGGTATCGGACCCGCCCCCGCCGCGCGGAAGGCGCTCGCCAAGGCGGGAATGACCATCGATCAGATGGATCTCGTCGAGGTGAACGAGGCTTTCTCGGCGCAGTACATCGCAGTCGAACGGGAACTGGGACTGGACCGCAATCGGACCAACGTGGACGGCGGCGCCATCGCCATCGGCCATCCGCTCGCGGCGAGCGGTACCAGAATCACTCTGCACCTTCTCCACGCGCTCCGCCGCCGCGGTAAGCGGTTCGGCCTGGGCAGTGCGTGTATCGGAGGAGGACAGGGGGCGGCGGTAATAGTGGAAGTGATTTCAGATTGAAGATTGAAAGGCGCCTGTCATCCAGAGGGCGCGAAGCGCCCGAAGGATCTACTTACGGCAGGCTTGAAGTCAGGGTGCGGCGGAAATCACAGGTACGGCCAAAGTAGATCCCTCGCTGCGCTCGGGATGACAGCCCAAGCAATCCTGGAGACCCTCATGGAAATCCTCCCCGCTCTCGCCATCCTCGCCGTCGCGTATTGCCTCGGCAGCCTTCGGGTGCTCAAGCAGTACGAGCGTGGGGTGAACTTCTTCCTCGGCAAGTTCACCGGGGAACGGGGGCCGGGCCTCACCTTCGTGCCGCTGGGGCTGGCCCAGATGAAACGGGTCTCCCTGCGTATCGTGGCACTCGACATTCCGCCGCAGGACGTGATCACCCGGGACAACGTCTCGGTCAAGGTGAACGCGGTCCTCTACATGAAGGTGAACTCCCCGCGGAGTGCCATCATCGAGATCGAGAACTATCTCTATGCCACGAGCCAGCTGGCCCAGACGACGCTACGGGCGGTGCTGGGCGAGACCGAGCTCGACGAGCTTCTGGCCGACCGGGAAAAGATCAACGCCATCCTCAAGAAGATCATCGACGAGCGGACCGAGCCGTGGGGCATCACGGTTTCGGCGGTCGAGGTGAAAGACGTGGATCTTCCCACCGAGATGAAGCGCGCCATGGCCCGGCAGGCGGAGGCGGAGCGGGAACGGCGGGCCAAGGTGATCGCGGCTCAAGGCGAGTTGCAGGCCTCGCAGACGCTGGCAGATGCGGCGCATACCCTCTCTACGGAACCGGCCGCCCTGCAGCTCCGCTATCTCCAGACTGTCGTCGAGATCGCGGCGGAGAACAACTCCACGACCCTCTTCCCCATTCCGATCGAGATGTTCCGCCCCTTCCTCCACATGGCGGGAGGCGCAGGTCGGCCTGGCGAGTCAGCCGCGCTGCCGTTGCCCCAGGTAACCGCCGCACTTCCGTCGGGCGAAACCGCCATGCCGGCCAAGGAGCTGGCCGACATGATCGCGCAGCTGCGGACGGAGTCTGGCCAAAAGGGCGATAAGCCCGCCGGCTGATCCTCGTCCTCCATGGCCGACTCTCCGATCGGGAAGATCGATCGCGCCGCGCTCGAGCGGATAATGCAGCGTGCCGCCGAGCTGCAGACCGGGGAGCGCGACATCGGCGAAGGGCTGACTCCCGAAGAGGTGCTGGCCCTTGGGAAAGAAGTGGGAATACCCCCCGGTTACCTCCAGCAGGCGATGCTCGAGGAGCGTTCCCGCATCGATCCGGCCCGGGGTCACGGTTTTCTCGATCGCGCGGTAGGACCGGCGGTTTGTACGGCGCAACGGGTGGTACGGGGAACGCCGGAAGAGGTCGAGGAGAGGCTGCTCCGCTGGATCGACGACAACGAGCTGTTCACCATCCAGCGGCAGCTACCGGGACGGATCTCATGGGAGCCGCTCCGCGGAATGCAGGTGGCGTTCCGCAAGTCGGCCGCCGTGCTCGGTAGCACCAAGCGCCCCTTCATGCTGTCCCGCGCCGGCACGCTCAACGCGACCATCACCGCACTGGAGCCGGGGTTCTGTCACGTCTCATTCAGCGCAGACCTTCACCCCGTCCGCGGCGCATTCCTCGGCGGGTGGGCAGGGCTCAGTGGAGCGGGTGTACTCTCCTCGGGGATTCTGGCGATCATGACGCCGTTCTTGTGGATCGCCTTGGTTCCAATTCCGGTATTTCTGGGAGCCGGTGTCGGAGTCCTTCGCCAGTTCGGACCGGTCGCGGAGCGGGTGCAACTGGGCCTGGAGCGGGCGCTCGACCATCTTGAGCGGGGTGAGGTGAAACCGACCCACGCCATGCCCGGCACGACGGCGAGCCTGGTGGGGACGGTGATTCAGGAGGTTCGGAGGGCACTAAAGCCGTAGAGTAGCGGTTAGCCATTAGCTGTTAGCCAACTGCTATGTGCTGAGTGCTAACAGCCAATAGCTAACAGCTAGCATTTCACCAACTCTCGACCCCAACACCATGCCAGAAATCAAACACGTCGGCGTCCTCGGCTGCGGTCTCATGGGGAGCGGCATCGCGCAGATCGCGGCCGCGTCAGGCTACACCACCACCGTCCGCGAGGTATCCTCGTCGCTGCTCGACAAGGGTAAGACCGGCATTGTCAAATCGCTCGACAAGTTCGTCGAGAAGGGGAAACTCTCCCAGGCCGACCGCGACGTTACCCTCAAGCGGCTCGACTTCACGACAGAGATGTCCTCCCTCCGGAGCTGCGACATCGTCATCGAGGCGGTCACCGAGGATCTCGAGCTCAAGAACGGGCTGTGGAAGGAGCTGGATGGGATGTGTCCCAGCCACACCATCTTCGCCTCCAACACCTCGAGTCTCACCATCGCGGCCATGGCGGCCGCCACCAAGCGGGCCGACCGGTTCGTGGGATTGCACTTCTTCAATCCGGTCCCGCTGATGCCTCTGGTGGAGGTGGTGCGCACCGTAACCACCAGCCAGGAAGCCTTCGACCGCGCCTTTGCCTTCGCCAAGAGCCTGGGCAAGGAGGCCGTCTCGGCCAAGGACAACTCCGGATTCATCGTCAACCTGCTGCTGGTCCCCTATCTGCTCGACGCGATCCGCGCTCTCGAGCACGGAGTGGCGAACACGGTGGACATCGACAATGCCATGAAGCTCGGCTGCGGCTACCCGATGGGCCCGCTCACCCTGCTCGACTTCGTCGGCAACGATACGACCTACAAGATCGCCGAGATCATGTTCGCCGAGTACCGGGAGCAGCGCTACGCGCCTCCGCCCTTGCTCAAGCGGATGGTGCTGGCGGGGTTGTATGGGAGGAAGAGTGGTCGGGGCTTCTACGACTATAGTCGGAATCCTCCGGTGCCGGTTGATTTGGGGGTGTGAGTGGGTGGTGGGTGGTGGGTGGTAGGGCGTAGGGTGTAGGGTGTAGGAACAAGGACTCGCTACTCGGAACTCGGAACTCGGAACTCGGAACTCGAAGCCAGGAGACACAATGCTCTTCCTTCACGGCAACGGCGGCGGCGGTTTCCTCGGCTACGATCTGCCTCGACTCCACGCGGTGCTCAACGACTTCCCGGTGGGACTGCTCGTGGCGGCGGTGATCTTCGAGATCCTTTTCCTGTTTACCAAGCGGGACTCGCTCCGGATCGTGGCCTACTGGATGCTCATGGCCGGCGTGATTGGAGCGGGCCTGGCCGTGCTGAGCGGCTTGGGAGCGGAAGACAGGATCGCCCACGGCGAGGCGGTGCACGAAATCATGGAGGAGCACGAGGAGCTGGCCTACATCACGACCGGTATCTTCGCGGTGGTCGCTCTCTGGCGGCTAGTGAGGGAGCGAGTCATGAGCCGAGGCGAGCGGATGGCGGCGTTATGTCTCGCCCTGGTAGGATCAGGCTTCCTGGTTTCGACCGGTAAGCATGGTGGAGAGATGGTGTTCGAGCACGCGGCGGGGATCAAGACCCCGGCGCTCGAGGAGGAGATCAAGTCCCGCGCGATGGGGCACAAGCATGAAGAAGGGGACGAGGACGATGAGGATCACGACGAGGCGGCACCCGACTCGGTCACCGGGCCGGCCCCATCTCAATGACTCAGGCTGGGTGGTCCCTCGCTCTCGGGAGCCAGATCCTTCTGGCTCTCGGCTGCCATCCAAACACCACCCGTCCGACCTTTCCTCCTCTTCCCGGCGCCCCCTTCGCCGAGTTGACCCTCACGGTACCTCGAGCCACCGGCATCGTGGCCGACGCGATGCGACAGGACAGTCTGCCGGTCTCCATCGTCCAGCCCCGCGATGGCCTGATCGAGACTCCCTGGTTCAACGCCAAGACCTTCACCGAGACCGATGCTCGACGCCTGGGGCCTGACGTGGTCCAGGTGCGAGCCTGGCTGGATCCCACCAAGCCGGGCTCGAGCCGGGTAACCATGGAAACGGTGTACCGTCCGCTGGCCGACCCTTCCCTGCCCGACCGTGAGCTCGACCGGCTGGTGCCTTCCGATCATCCAGTCGGCAAGCGGGTAGGAGAGCTGATCACGGCGCTGGCGCGAGTGTACGGCCCCCAACCGAACGACTCGACCAGGGAAACTCCGTTCGGCATTCCGGGGGCGGACTCCCTGGCAGACACTATTCCGTTCGTGCTGCCGAAGCCGGATTCGGGAAAAGACAGTACCTAGTACCGAGTACCGAGTACCGAGTACCGAGAAAACTTCGCCCTTCCCACCACCCACTCTCCAAGCCCCAACCCGCCCTCACGTGGCCCCACTCCTGTCCTGGACATCGCGACGCACCGGACGCGCCCTTGCCGGACTTGTCGCGCTGATCAGCTTCGGCATCGCGATCTATACGGCCATCTCACAGGTCGACAGGGTCCTCCACATCTATGACGGCCTATGGATGCTCGCCGGCGCCACGGTCGCGCTGGGGCTGTGCGTTCCCCTGGTCTGGTCCTGGCCGCGGGACAAAGCCATCGCACTACTGGCAGTCGTGACGGTGATCGGGTCCTGGGCGCCGTTGGTCGCACTGGCACTGCGGGCCAGGATTCCAATACTCGCGCGACTAAAGGGCGCAGTGTTCTTTAGCAGTGCGGACGTGGTCGGAGTAGCGCTGCCGGTTGGAGTCGTGTGTTTGTATCTGGCCATGAAGGAGTATCGGGTGGGGCGGTAGGGCGGGAAGGCTATCCCGGTCTCTTTTTTCGGTGCTAGGTACTAGGTACTGGGTACTAGGTACTTGGTACTC
>Ga0207645_10001076_pt1 | contig 22579 bp, 23 predicted proteins | sample KBSM53metaG_FD_184331 | JGI IMG/M metagenome (GOLD analysis project Ga0207645, IMG submission 184331) | Miscanthus rhizosphere microbial communities from Kellogg Biological Station, Michigan, USA - KBS M5-3 metaG (SPAdes) (version 2) | ecosystem: Host-associated > Plants > Roots > Rhizosphere >...
CGCGTCGAGATCGGACATCACCTGCGCATCCGGGACCTTCGAAACCACGTTCGACATGATGTCGCGGTAGTCTGTGTATTTCGAGACGTCACCCTGGCGCGCATATAGCTCGGGCGCGATCGCGCAGTAGCCCTGCTTCGCGAAGCGCCTGCACACATCCTTGATGTGCTCGTGAACGCCGAAGATCTCCTGCACGACCAGTACGGTCGCGTGCGGTCCCGCGGCCGCCGGTTTTGCGCGGTAGGCCGGGATCTCACCATCGGCAGTCGGGATCTTGACCTCTCCGGCGTCAAGACCGTTGGTGTCGGTCGTCAGCGTCTGCGCGGTAACCGGCTGTACGGCCGCGGCGAATCCAACGGAAAGCGTCGACACCAGCACTGTGCGGCGCGTGAGCGGGGTCTTCTGCAGGAGGCCGGCAAGCTCGGCGGAGTCGGTGGATGCAGTCATGGCGGGGTCCCTCTGCCGGGGTCGAAAGGCGCAAGGATAGCCGTTTCCTACTCCGGTTCGACACCCGGAAGGAATCGTTCCGTCTGTCCACGCAGCGCCGCCTCGACCTCGGGTGCGACGGTATAGCGCGTGAACTCCGCCGGCATCCGCCGCGCGCGACCGCTCTCGAGATCGATGCAGACATAGTGGATCAATGCCCGCAGCAGCGTAGCGCCGTCCTCGCCCCGGCGGATCTGGAAACGCCGGTCGATGCGCAGCCGCTGGTCGTTCCGCACCGGCCAGGTCGCTACCTGGATGTGATCGCCCTCCAACGCCGGCAGCAGGTAGTTGATCTGCGTGCGCCACACCGCCATGCCGCGCCCCAGCCGCCGGCACATCTCCGGCGGAATGCCGCGGTCCGCCGAGTGCGCCCAGGCGCAGTCGTCGAGCCAGGTGACGTAGACGGCGTTGTTGACATGCCCGTAGCCATCGATCTCGGCATGGACCGCGATCCGCTCGTGGATGAAGGGCGATGGCAAGTCCCAGCTCATGGCCGTGGCGAATACTGGCTCGGAGCCGAATTTCCCGGGAAATCGGCTCCAGGCCAATTCTCCCGCTTGTAGCCGGCACGCGGCGGCACGGGCAGCGCATTGCCGCGACGGCGGGCGAGTCTCTCACCGCGCTCGTGCAGCTGCCGCAACCGGTGCAGGAAGGGCGCGAAATCGACCTGCATCGTGTGCCGCGGCGAGGCGACGTACCGCCGTCGCGTTGCGGCGCGCTCGCGCTCTATCTCCGTGCGCATTCGGGCCTGGTCCGGCAGCCCTACCTCGCCGCAGAGGTAGCCGGCGATGAGTTTCGCCTGCAGCTCGGCCGGCTGCATGATCGAACCGAGCGGCTGGTAGAGCCCGACGAAGAAGAGGTTCGTAATGCCGGGTGAGATGGTGTGCATCCAGAGCGGCACGTAGTTGTCGCGCACCGGCAGGAAATCGTCGTCGAAGAACGGGAACGCGATCTTGTAGCCGGTGCACCAGACGATCGCGTCGACCGCCTCGCTGCTGCCATCGACGAAACGCACCTCGCGGCCCGCGAACTCGCGGATGCCGGGCTTCACGATCACGTCGCCGTGGCCAATACGTGAATAGAACTCCTGGCTGATCGTCGGGTGCGACTGGAACCAGCGGTGATCCGGTTGCGGGAGACCGTAGTCAGTCGGACGGCCGAAAGCGATGCGTGCGAGGATGCCCACGGCCGCGCCGCCGACCCACCATGGGATCCAGTGGGGCATGTCGACGAACTGCCGCGTCACCGGTCGCCCGAACACCCACTTTGGCATCACCCAGCTCATCCGGCGCACGGACAGCAGGCATCGCTCGGATACGGTGCGCTGCCCTAGCTCGCAGGCGATATCCATCGCGCTGTTGCCGAAACCGACCACCATCACGCGCTTGCCACGCAGCGGCACGGGCGAGTCCGGGTTCAGGTAGGCATGCGAGTGCATCTGCAGACCGTCGAACTGCCCGGGATACGGCTCGGGCCAGCGCGGCTCCCAGTGATGCCCGTTCGCCACGACGAGCGCGTCGAACTCGTGCTGGCCTCCACGGTCGGTCGTGACCTGCCACACGCCGTCCTCGCGCCGCCGCGCATGGGTCACGGTGGTCCCGAGCTCGATGTGTGGCCACAGGCCGAAGCGGTCCGCGTAGGAGCGGAAGTAGCGATAGATGTCCTCGTGACCGGGGTAATCGGGGATGTCCGGCGGCATTGGCAGGTCGCGGTACTCCATCATCCGCGTGTCGGTGTTGATGTGCAGCGACTCGTATGCGGCCGTGGCGCCGTAGGGCTTGTTGTCGATGCACCAGATCCCGCCGATGTGCGGCGTGCGCTCGAAGCACGTAACCGGCAGACCCTTGTCCCGGAGTGCCTTGATGACCGGCAGGCCGCAGGAGCCTGCACCGATCACACACACGCTTGGCAGGGGCCTGCTCATGACAATACGCGCCGAGCCATTTCTTCTATGCTCCGAGCTTCATGAGCAGCAGGTCCTTTTCCGCCCAGATGCCGGCCAGCCAGGCCCGGAACCGCTCGCGGAATGCGGAGTCGTTCGCGTAGTCGCCCTGCGCCATCCATCCCTCGATCGCGCGCTTGCGGACGTCGACGACCACCCGTGCGAGCCGCCCGCAGCAAAGATCCCAGAGGGTGGGCGTCCGCGCCCGGTAGGCGATGGTGACGTCGAGCATCGAGTGCAGGATCCCGCCCATCGCGGACAGCACGAAGGAGATACCGCCGGCCCGCGGCAGCAGCAGATTGCGGTAAGGCGACGCGGTTTCCACGCGCTTGGCATCGGTGAATCTCGTGCCTTCGACGAAATTCATCACCGAGGTGGGTATTCGTCGGAACCGATCGCAGGCGCGGCGCGTGGCCTCGAGATCCTTGCCGCGGAGCTGCGGATTGCGGGCAAGGAACTCGGACGAATACCGGCGCATGAAGGGGAAATCGAGCGCCCACCAGGCGAGCCCGAGCAGCGGCACCCAGATCAGCTCGCGCTTCAGGAAGAACTTCAGGAACGGTATGCGGCGGTTGAAGACCGACTGCAGGACCAGGATATCGACCCAGGAGCGGTGATTCGACACCACCAGATACCACTGTCGCACCTCCAGTCCGTCGACTCCGGCGACGCTCATCGGCATCGAGCGCATCATCCTGAAGATCGCCCCGTTGCCCGCGATCCAGCACTCCGCAAGCACCGTAAGCACGTGGCTGGTCCATTGCCGCCACGCGGCGATGGGCACTACGAGCTTCAGCACTGCCACCAGCAGCAGCGGGACTACCCAGAAGACAAGATTGAGTCCCATCAGGGCGATCGTGGCCACACCTTTCAGCCGTGATCCCTCGCGTTCACTCACCACTGTGGGCCCCCGTTCCGACCAGCGCCGGATTATGCCTGCCTGCCCCGGAAGACACTTGCCTTGGCGCGATTCGGTGTGCTCTCTTGGCCGCCTCCTCTCTCCCCCGGACGCGGGTACAGCAATGACTCCACAGTTATCCGACATCGAGGCGCGCGTAATCGGCTGCCTGATCGAGAAGCAGATCGCGACCCCCGACCAGTATCCCCTCACACTCAACGCGCTGATCGCCGCCTGCAATCAGAAGAGCAATCGCGACCCGGTGCTCGCGCTCGCCGAGCTCGACGTGCAGGCCGCGCTCGCAGCGCTGACCCGCCGCGACCTGGTGCTCGAGAGATTCGGGCTCGGCAACCGCGTGCCCAAGTACCAGCAGCTCTTCTGCAACACGGAGTTCGGCTCGCTGCAATTCTCGCCGGTGCAGACGGCCATCGTCTGCGAGCTGCTGCTGCGGGGTCCGCAGACACCCGGCGAGCTGCGGACACGCGCCGCGCGACTGGCTGAGCTCGGAGACCCGAACGAGATCGAGACCGCACTCGAGGACCTGATGACCAGGTCCGAAGAGCCGTTTGTCGCCAGGCTGCCTCGCGAGCCGGGCCGTCGGGACTCACGCTACATGCAGCTCTTCACCGGTGCGGAGCCTCCCGCAGCGACGGAGCCCGCGACCTCCGCACCGCCCGCCCGCGCATCCGGCGAAAGCCGCCTCGAGTCGCGGATCGAGGCGCTCGAGCAGACGGTGGCGGAACTGCGCCGCGAGCTCGAGGAGCTGCGCGGCACCGGCCGCGCTCAGTAACCCTTGCCGAGGTCGACCTCCGACAGCATGCGCTCGCCGGTGACGTAACGCCGCAGGTTCTCGCGGATGAGGGCGACGCGGGCGTCGAGCCCCAGTTCGGAGTCCGACGATACGTGCGGCGTAATGATGACGTTCTGCATCTTCCAGAGCGCGCTCGTGGCCGGCAGCGGCTCGGGATCCGTGACGTCGAGACCGGCTCCGGCGATGCGACCGCTCTCGAGCGCCGCGACCAGGTCTGCCTCAACCACGCTGCCGCCCCGACCGACGTTGAAGAAGTACGCGCCCGGTTTCGCCGCCGCGAAGAACTTAGCGTTGAAGATGCCCGTCGTCTGGGGCGTGAGCGGTGTCGTGTTGACGATGAAGTCCGCGTCCGCGGCCAGCTTGTGCAGCTCGTCGGGCAAGCCAACGTAGCTCACGAACTCCGGCCCCTCCCGGCCGCTCGCACGCGTCGCGGTGACGCGCATTCCGAGCGCATGGGCGCGGCGCGCGACCTCGGTGCCGATGCCTCCGAGGCCTACGACCAGCACGTTCTTGCCCTCGATGGTCACCATCCGCACCGAGGAGGGCGGCTCGTCGGTCCAGCGTCCCGCCGCGCGCTCCGGGATGAAGAACTGCAGCCCGCGCGCGAAGGCGAGCATCATCGCGACGACGTGCTCCGCCATCACCGGCCCGGCAACACGCTGCATGTTGGTGAGCAGCACCGCACGTTCGCGCAACGCGGGCACGGAGACACAGTCCTCGACCCCGGCCCAGAACACCTGCACCCACCTGATCCTGGGCCCCGCCGCGAGCACCTCTTCCGAGCAAAAGCCGATGACGGCGTCGGCCTCAGCCGCGAGCCTGACCGCCTCCGCCTGGTTCGCTGCCGGTATCAGGTCGACCCCTGGCGCGGCCGACTGCAAAGTGGATAGCAGCTGCGGCGTCCGGTTCCAGACCAGCACCTTGCGCGGAGGCGCCCACCCAGCGCGCTCCCGAACCGGAGCCTTCGACTCCTCGAGCCCATAGCGCTTGACGAGCGAGACCTGCTCCTGTGTCTGGGTCGGCGGTGAGCTGGATTTGCCGTCTGCGTTGTCCGAAGCCTCGGTGGCGCTGCCGCCACTGACGCACATGGCTGCGGTCATCAACACTGCCAGCACGCGGGGTCTGGGAGTCATTACGCGGCCTCCGTTGCGATTCGAAATACACGCCCGGTGGCTCACACTGGCGGGCGTGGAACGACATTCTGCCCCAGCGCCGTGGACTTGTATCCGCGCTTTGGCACACCACCGCGTGCCCGTATGATTAGGTCGATGGATCACCGTGGTCCAGGGGGCACGGATAAATGAGTTACCTCGTCTGGAAGCTGTTGCACGTCCTCGGGGTCGTCCTGTTCGTAGGCAACATCACGACTGGGATCCTCTGGAAGGTGCACGCCGATCGAACGCGGAACCCCGCGCTGATCGCGCATGCCTGCGCGGGCCTGACACGCAGCGATCGCTTTTTCACGATGCCGGGTGTCGCGCTGATCGTGATCGCCGGGATCGTCGCGGCGCTCACCGGGAACTTTCCGATTCTCGGCACGGGATGGATCTTCTGGTCGATCGCGCTGCTCACGATCTCCGGGCTCGCCTTCATGCTGCGCATCGCGCCGCTGCAGCGCCGGATGCACGCACTCGCGGCCGCCGGCGCGCAGGATGGTCAGCTCGACTGGCCGGCCTACGCGGTGGCGACCCGCTCCTGGAACGTCTGGGGGATGATCGCGTTGAGCGCCCCCCTCGTGGCGGTCGCACTGATGGTGCTGAAGCCCACGCTGCCTGGACTCTGACGCGAACGGCCAGGGAGGCCTCATGGATCGCCCCGACGACGTGCTGAGTTTCTGGTTCCCACCTGTGGCACAGGACGATCCGGCTGCCATGGCGCGTCAACTCGAGTGGTGGTTTCGCGGTGGCGCGGATGCCGAGATCACCCGGCGGTTCCGGCCGCTGCACGAAGAGGCGGCGCGCGGGCAGCTCGATGACTGGGCGGACGATCCGCGGTCCCGGCTCGCGCTCATTCTCGTGCTCGACCAGTTCTCACGCACGATCTACCGTGGCGATGCGCGGGCATATGCGTTCGACTCGAAGGCCCGGTCGCTGACGCGCGCCGGACTCGATGCGGGACACTATGCGGCACTGACATCTCCGTGGGAGAAGACGTTCTTCTTTCTCCCGCTTGGACACTCCGAGGATCTGCGGGATCTCGCACAGGCCGTCGAGCTGGCCGAGCAACTCGCGCGGGATGCGCCGCCCGATCAGCGCACGATGCTCGAGCACTCCGCGTCCCAGGCGCGCGGCCACCGTGACGTGGTCGCGCGTTTCGGGCGCCAGCCCCATCGCAATGCGGTGCTGGGACGGACTTCCACACCCGAGGAGATCGAATACCTCGCGCGCGGGGAGTTTGTCCACGAGCGGCCGCCGCCCCGGCAGGGCGACACCGCACGACTCTCATGACCGCGCAGCTGCTGGCCGTTCGTGACGACATCACCACCCTCGGCGTGGACGCGATTGTCAATGCGGCGAACGCCTCGCTGCTCGGCGGCGGCGGCGTCGATGGCGCCATCCATCGCGCAGCGGGACCGGAGCTGCTGCGTGAATGCCGCACGCTCGGCGGCTGTCAGACGGGTGATGCGAAGCTGACCGGCGGCTACCGACTGCCAGCCCGGTACGTCATCCACACGGTGGGGCCGGTCTGGCACGGCGGAGACGCGAACGAGGCTGAGCTGCTGGCCTCCTGTTACCGGCGTTCGCTCGAGGTCGCCGCCGCGAGCGGGATCGAAACGATCGCGTTCCCGTGCATCAGCACCGGTGTCTATGGCTACCCCGCCGAGCCAGCCGCGCGCATCGCCGTGGCAACCGCGCGCGAGACGTCTGCCGGGTTGCCATCGATCAGGGCGATCACCTTCTGCTGCTTCTCCGAGGCGGATCTGCGCATCTACGCTGCGTTGCTGGCCGGATCCCGAACCGAATGACAGCGCCATCAGGAAAGCCGATGACGATCGAACAGCGCAACCGCGAAACCGCGCTCGCGGTCATGAAAGCGATCAGCGAGGGCGATTCCGCGTCACTGTTCCGGATGTACGCGCCCAACGCGCGCTTCTGGCAGATCGGGAAGCACCTGAAGACCGCAGGCTGGCACGACATGGAGGCCACTGGACGCATGGCCGCCAAGGTTTTCGCGCGACTGGCGAGTCCGCCGAAGATGACGATCCTCTCGACGACCGCCGAGGACGATCGCGTGGCGATCGAGGCGGAGAGTCACGGCCGCCTCGTCGATGGGCGCCCGTACGAGAACCAGTACCATTTTCTGCTCCGTTTCGACGCGGACGGCAGGGTCGTCGAGTTCAAGGAGTATCTCGACACGCTGTACGTGTTCGAGACGCTCTTCGACGGCAAGACGGATCTGTAGACACCGGAACGCCGCAGGAGTCAGCCATGAAGGAGCTCGAAACCCGCGTCTTCGTAATCGCACCGCCCGCGGCGCTCGCGAAACTCCCCGGACCGGGTGGCGCCGCTTACGCAGAGCTCTTCGGGCACGGCTCGCTCTCGGTCGAGGTCTATGCACCGCGTGGCGAAGACAAGCAGGACCCGCACACCCGTGACGAGCTCTACGTCGTGATCTCGGGCCGTGGCGAGTTCCTCTATGGCGAGCGTCGCGCGCCCTTCGGGCCCGGCGACTTGATCTTCGTGCCGGCGCATCTGCCTCACCGCTTCGAGAACTTCACCGTCGACTTCGCCGCCTGGGTCGCTTTCTACGGCCCGGAAGGCGGCGAGCGGCCATGAGCAGCGGCATGGCAGCGGGCGAGATGCGGTCCATCCTCGTCGCGATCGCAATCGTCCCGACGGGCGCGTGCGACCGAAGCACAGCGCCCGGAAGCACCGCCGCCATCGGGCACACTCGTCGCCGACAGCGCGACGGACACACCGGCGACGACGTCGTCCTCGTTCACTGACCGCGTCTGGTTACGAGCGGATGCAGGCAGCGCACCCGCCGCGATGCAGGTGTACCTGAGCGACGGAACGCTGATCTCGGACTCCTGCTTCGAAACCTACCGTCTGTCGAGCTGGCGGCTCGAGGGCGAGAACTCGTCTGGAGCGAGGACGAGGATGCCTGCGGCAACCATCTTCGTCAAAGCCGGCACGCGATCCGCTTCAGGCCCCGGTCGTGCGGCGCCAATAACGATTGGCGCCGCACCGTTCCTGGCGTTGCTAAGCGGCGAGCGTACCCTTCGCCTTCGCGGTGTGGGTGGCGATTAAGTCCATAAGTGCGGGCGAGAGGCAGTCATAAGGCTCCAGCTTCAGCTCTCGCAGGCGCGCACGCACAGCGCCCATCTGATCGGGCTTCGTTCCCGATTCAATGATGGAGGAGACAAACGCCGCGAACTCAGGGGCAGCCCAACCTTTGTCCTGCGACAACTCGGTGTGGATAAAATCGAACCCGTAAAAGGGATGCCCCTTGTTCTCGATTCGGCCGTACATGTGCACGCCGCAGCCGGTGCAGGCATGCCGTTGAATTGGCGCCGAGGCGTCGACGGGCTTGAGCTTTTGGGCACCGTTCGTGACGTTGAGCTTGTCGCGCCCGACGACAGCCACCAGGGAGAACAATGCGCCTTGTGGCTTCCAGCACTTGGTGCAGCCGCAAACATGATTGAACGCGCAATTCCCCTGGATGCTCACCGTCACAGGGTTCTGAGAACACTTGCAGGTGAGGGTTCCCCCTTCGAAGCTCTCAGACCCAGCCTTGACTCCGTTATCCACTGCGGGATGGATCGAAATAGCCATAGCCTTTCCCCTTGCTGTAATTCACGCGTTGCTCAGAATTTCACGACACTGCGGATCGATTCACCCGCGTGCATTAGGTCGAAAGCGCGGTTGATGTCACCGAGCGGCATTGTGTGCGTGATCAGGTCATCGATGTTGATCTTTCCCTCCATGTACCAGTCGACGATCTTCGGCACATCAGTGCGGCCGCGCGCGCCTCCAAAGGCCGTGCCCTTCCACACCCTGCCGGTGACCAGCTGGAAGGGGCGCGTCTTGATCTCCTGTCCCGCGCCCGCCACACCTATGATTACCGAGACACCCCAGCCACGATGGCAGCATTCGAGTGCCTGGCGCATCAGATCGACGTTTCCCACACACTCGAAGCTGTAGTCGGCTCCGCCATCGGTAAGCCCGACGAGGTACTGGACCAGATCACCGCCTACTTCCTTCGGGTTCACGAAGTCGGTCATACCGAACTTGCCTGCAAGCGACTGGCGCCGGGGATTAATATCGACCCCGATGATCCTGTTTGCGCCCGCAAGCCTCGCACCCTGAATCACGTTGAGGCCGATGCCCCCAAGCCCGAACACGACTACGTTTGCGCCCGGCTCCACGCGCGCTGTGTTGATGACGGCACCGATTCCGGTGGTGACACCGCAGCCGATGTAGCAGATTTTTTCGAACGGAGCGTCCTCACGAACCTTGGCCACCGCGATCTCCGGCAGCACCGTGAAATTCGAGAACGTCGAGCATCCCATGTAGTGATGGATCTTCTCGCCGCCGATCGAGAAACGACTGGTCCCGTCCGGCATCACACCCTTGCCCTGAGTCGCACGAATTGACGTGCAAAGGTTGGTCTTGCGCGACAGGCACGACTTGCACTGCCTGCACTCGGGCGTATAGAGGGGGATGACGTGATCGCCTTTCTTGAGGGAAGTCACGCCTGGCCCGACATCAACGACGATGCCCGCGCCCTCGTGGCCGAAGATCACAGGGAAAAGACCTTCGGGATCCGCGCCGGAGCGCGTGAACTCATCCGTGTGACAAATGCCCGTCGCCTTGATCTCGACGAGCACTTCACCCGCCTTCGGCCCTTCAAGATCCACTGTCACCACTTCGAGCGGCTTGCCGGCGGCATAACCAATAGCAGCTTTCGTTTTCATGGCTTCCCTTGGGGAGACCTACCCGCCGACTCGATGAGATTGCCGTTGTCATCGATCAGGGGAATGCGGTAGCTCATAAGAATCGTGTCGATCTCGCCTCGATGACCGGCGATCCATGCGTCGAGAGTCTCCTTCCACTCCTTCTCGCCGAAGCGCACGCCCATCGAGATTTCGTAATCGAATTTGATGCCTGGTTCGGACTTGAACGCTACGGCGCGCCACGCGCGTTGGCCGGAGTGCCGGTCGACGAGAAATCCGGCGATGGGCCCCCACACAATCGCAAGGTCTATCTTCCCGGCGACGAGATCGCGCTCGATGATGCCGCCAGGATTCTCATGAGGATCGCCGCTTTGCTGCGCATAGGATTCGGCCTGGCCGAGCATCCCGTTGCGCAACAGCCAATCCGCAGCCGGGGACCGCGCAAAAATCCCGATGCGGAGCGTGCGACGCTGCTCTGGCGGCAACCTCAATAGATCATCCGGACTCGCGAGTTTCTCCAGATTCCCCTGCGCGGGAAACACCATGGCATACGTCGACCGCATATAAGGTTGCGTGGTGGCCGTCAACTCATAGCCCTTCGGCACGCCGACAATCACGTCGCACTTGTATTGCTGGGTGGTCTCATCGCGTTGACGCAGCGTGTTGCGCACGAAGCCCATGCGCTGTGGGAAGAACGTGTATTCCACGCTTTTGCCGAGATCGTGAGCCAACTTTGCCGCGATTCGGTTCTCGTACCCCTCGCCGCGTTCATTCGATAGGGGTAGGTTGTCCGGGTCCGCACACACCCGCAGGACGCCGGCCTCGTTGTTCGGCTGCGTCGCTGCCGCCAGCGTCCCTGCGCACATCCCGGCCAGTAAAATCGCGGAAAATGTTACTGCACGAATGCACATGCGGAAGGCCTTCGAGTCAAAGCTCCCGCGCAGTCTGGTACCGGACGACCGTCTAATTCTGCTCGATCGCGGTCAGACGGCCCGGCTGGATCTCGCCATCGGAGCGGCCCTTCAGATAGGCGTAAAGGCCCTCCCAGTTCTTGGACACCATGTCGCTCCCGCTGAAGGGCGGCATGCCCTTCTCGGGGTTGCCCTTCATGACCTTGTCATGGAACTCCGCCTTCGACAGCCTTTTCAGCGACTCGACCAGCGACGGTCCGACCATGCCCTCTTGCGCCGCGCCGTGGCACCGCTCGCATGCGAGCGCGCGCCACGTCTTCCATCCCTGCAGTGTGGTCGCATCGACCTTGTTGCCATCCTTTACCTCGTAAAGCGGGCTCGCCGATGCGGCCGCCTCCGGCTTGTCCGACGCTAACGCGACGGCAGTCAGCAATACGGCCGACAGAACCACGAGGCTAACGAATTTCATTTGGGGGCTCCAGGGAGACCGCGACATGCCGCCCAGATCATGGGCGGGCGGCATGTCGCGTCGCATCGTTTCGCTTTCGTCAGCGATCAAGGAGCGTCCGGAAGCGCGAAGACGAACAAGCTACCGCCAAGAGTCGTGAACTTGGCGAGGTCCTTGTATCCGCCCACGGCGCCGAGTCCTTCAGTCGGTTCTGTCAGACCCGCAGCCATGCCGATGCCCGCCCAGCCTCCGATGCCGGAAAGGATGCCGACATACTGCTTGCCTTCGTATTGATACGTGAACACGTTGCCGATGATTCCGGACGGCGTCTTGAACTTCCACAGCTCCTTGCCATCGGCTGTACTGACCGCCTTCACGTAGCCTTCGAGCGTGCCGTAGAACACGATATCGCCGGCCGTAGCGAGCGCACCGGACCATACGGAGAAGCGTTCCGGCTTTGACCAGACGATCTTGCCCTGGGCCGCATCCCAGGCGATGAAATTACCCATTCCACCATGGCTGCCAGGCGCCGGATACATCGTCAGCGTCGCCCCGACGTACGGCTGCCCCGCCGTGTACTCGACCTGGAACGGTTCGTAGGTCATGCACACGTGGTTGGTCGGGACCATAAACAGGCCGCTCTTGCGGTCGTAGCTTACCGGCTGCTGGTCCTTGGACCCGAGCGCCGCGGGGCAGATGTCCTTGACATTGACATCCGGACCCGTCGTGCCGGGCGAGTACTTCTTGTCAACCACCGGACGTCCGCTCTTCATGTCGACCTGCGTCGCCCAGTTGACCTTCGGGTCGTACTTTTCGGCCACGAGCAGCTCGCCGGTCACACGGTTCAAGGTGTAGCCGAAGCCGTTGCGATCGAAATGCACCAGCGCCGGGACTTTCTTGCCCTTGATGTCGAGCTCGACGAGCGGGACCTCGTTGACGCCGTCAAAGTCCCACTCGTCGTGGGGCGTCATTTGGTAGACCCACTTCGCGACTCCAGTGTCGAGATCGCGCGCAAAGATCGTCATTGACCACTTGTTGTCGCCCGGACGTTGTGCCGGATTCCAAGTGCTCGGATTGCCCGTGCCGTAGTAGACGAGATTCAGCTCCGGATCATAGGAATACCAGCCCCAGGTGGTCCCGCCGCCGATCTTCCACTGGTCGCCTTGCCACGACTTGAGCGACGAATCCTTGCCGACCGGCGCCATTTTGCCGTTGGTCCAGGTCATCGTCTTGCTTGGGTCTATAAGCATCTCGGTGTCCGGCCCGGTGCTGTACCCGGTCCAGACCTTCTTGCCTGTCTTGATGTCGTAGGCTATGACGCGACCGCGCACGCCGAACTCGCCGCCGGAAATGCCGGTGAGCACCTTGTCCTTGAAGACGTGCGGAGCGTTGGTATTGGTCTCGCCGATCTTCGGATCGCCGTTCTTGGCGCTCCAGACGACTTTGCCAGTGTTCATATCCAGCGCGACCAAGGTCGTGTCGGCCTGTTGCAGAAAGATCTTGCCGTCACCGTATGCGAGGCCGCGATTGACGGTATCGCAACACATGACCGGAATAACATCGGCGTTTTGCTTCGGCTCGTACTTCCATTTGAAGGACTGGTCCTTCAAATTCACCGCGAAAACGTTGTTGGGAAACGGCGTGTGCACGTACATCGTGTCGCCGATCACCAGCGGCGACCCTTCGTGGCCACGCAACACGCCCGTCGACATGCTCCACGCCACCTGCAGCTTGGCAACGTTGCCGGCGTTGATTTGGTTCAAATCGCTGTAACGATGGTTCGCGTAGTCGCCGGCCTGCGAGGCCCAGTTGGACGATGAGCCCATGGCTTTTTCAAGGTCGCTTTGGGCAGATACAGCGTTCGAACATGCCGCCGAAGTGAGCACTGCGGCACCGACCAACACGCTAAAGCTCTCGTATCTCATATGTCCCTCCCGGCCTATGATTGTTCCAAATACGCGATAGGTCCACGTTCTTGTAGTGGGGTGGTGTCCGGCTTTTCTCGGGCAGATCCTAGAGATTCCAAGTGCAGCTAATCGAAAGTCCACCCACGCGACAATCGCCGGGGCATGCGCCTCCCGGCCAAGTGCGTATCAATACACCCAACGCGCCGCGGCTACAACAGCCGCGCGACAATGAGAGCATGGAGCAGCCCCCCCGGACGGGGTACGATCCGTTGCGCAACGGCGGTGGGACGAAGCGAGGTTACGTATGGCAAGGCGAGGGCTGCACATCGGATGCAACGCGCTTCTGACGCTCATCGCCGCCACCGCCCTGTGCCGGGCGGATACACCTCCCCAGGATAATCGCGCCGGGCACGACTACCCCACCTCCGCTCGCGTCGAGTACGTTCAGGAATGCATGCTGAGGAACGGCGGCGAGCTGTCCTACCTCTACAAGTGCTCGTGTGCCATCGATCGGATTGCGAACGAACTGACCTATGACGATTTCGTCGAATGGGGGACCTTCGCGCGCAACGCCTCGCTGGCGGGCGAGCGGGGTGGGGTCTTCCGCGATTCGGACCAGGCCCAGGAAAGTGCCAAGCAGTATCGGGCCCTTGAGGCCGAGGCCTTCAAGGCTTGCGGCCTCCAGGTCCCGAAATAGCCGGGGTCCAGACCAGGCGTATCGCAGCCTCGCGGGTCATCCGCCGCCCGCCGGCGGAGCAGGGCCAAGGGCGACGCCCCATGGCGAGCGCCCGACCGGTATTTTCTTGATGACCCGCAGGCTGGTCGTGTCGACGACACTGACATCGTTGGACGGGCCATTTGCCGTGTAGAGACGCTTTCCATCCGTTGACAACGCCATGCCCCAGGGGCGCGTCCCAACAGGGATTTCCGTAACGAGCTTTGGCTCCGCGACTGCGACAACGGCAACTGTCCCGCCCCGGCCCGTGCTCATATACAGGCGGCCCCGGGCAGGATCGAGCACGACAGCCATCGGACGCGCTTCCTTGCGCAGCTCGAGCAGCCGCTCGACGGGCGCTCCGTCAGGGACTGACATCCGGTACAGCGAGGCATCGAACTCACCGGATACATAGGCCATACGGCCGTCGGGAGTGAATGCCGCATCGCGCGGACGGTGGCCCACAGCCACGGAGCGCACGACCTTGAACGTGCGGGCATCGATCACCGACACCGCATTGTCAGACTCGCTCGTGACCAGCACCCATCGTCCATTCGGCGAAACGCTCACGCCTTCCGGTTCTTTTCCGACCGGTATCCGTGCCTTGATACTGCCGCTGCCCACGTCAAGAACCGAAGTCTGCGCGGCATCTTCGTTCGCCACAAAGAGCAGCCGGCCATCTGTGCTGAGGTCGAACTGTTCCGGGTCCGACCCAGCCTTCAACACCTTGAGCATCTTCAACGATGCTGTGTCGATCACGGCGATCCCGTCCGCACTCAGATCGCGCTCGAATTTCGCGCACTCCGCGTCCGGGATGGTGGGCGGACACTTCGGCAGACCGCTCACGGCCACGTAGAGTTGCGAGCCGTCCTTGCTGAGTTTCAGCCCCCGCGGACGCTTGCCGACCGCAACGGTCGCAATCGCTTCAGCCTTGTCGGTGTCGATTACAGTGACGGTCTGTCCGTCCTCGTTGGAGACGTATGCGCGGCCAGCATTGGCACACGGCGCCAGGGCGAGAAGGCCCGCAAGTCCCAGCATACGGAGCGCGGCAGGACAAGTAACCAAGGCGGCTGGTGTCACCGCAGGCCCGATGAACTCGGCATTTCCACCCATATACCTTGCATCATCCGCGCATGTGACGAGCGGGGCATCCTGAGCGGCCCAGGGCCCGTTGGCAAGGGCAGGCTGACCCATGAATCCGCCGGAACCGACCAATGCTTGGGACATGGCCAACCGTTTGAAGGAACCGCGTAGTGAGAGCCGGGTGCGCTGGATTCGAAGTTGTGTGTACACTCCGCCGTGCAAAAAAAAAACGGGTTGCCGGTCGAGACAGGATTCAGTGTGTTGTGACTAATACAACCATTCCTTTGAGGTGAAACAGCAAAAAGGGAGTTCAACATGAACATTCGCAACGGTCTCCTCGCGTCTGCGAGTGCATTGGGACTGATGCTGACGTCCCAGGGCGCAGGCGCATTCGACATGATGGAAGTGGGCGAATGGAAGGTCGAGTTCAGTGGGAACGTCAATGGATTCCTAAGCGACGTTAGTTGCGAGTCCGATCCGGCGGGTCCCGTTCTGTCGGGCCTCGCCTGCGGGTCGCTATCCGGAGGGGACTACGACGACAATAACGTCCGAACGGGCCTGCTGCCATCTTGGCTCGGCTTTCATGCGGAGAGAACGGAAGGAGAAATCAAGTACGGAGTCACCATCGGCTTCCAGCCGGGCATCGACTCGGGCGCGGATCTCACGGGTGCCCCGATTGACGGCGGTCTTGGCCTAAACTCTACGAATTTCCGCCAGGTCTTCCTCGAGTTCTCCGGCACGGACTGGGGAGGCATCAAGATCGGCCGCGACCTGGGCCTCTTCGGTTCGGATGCCATCTTGTCAGACATGACGTTGTCAGGCGTCGGCACCGTGTCCGACCTGACGCAAGGCGGTGGCAACACCTCGCTGGGCCGCATCGGCGTCGGCTACCTGTACGCCGACTGGAAGGGCCAGGTGCAGTACTCCTCGCCGAACTGGGGCGGCTTCAGCTTCAACGTGGCGGTCGTCGATCCCTGGGGTCTCGTCAATCTATCCGGGGTGAGCCTCGATGCCGGGAGCTTCTCTCAAGAAGGCAGCACCTATGGGTTGGAAGGCAAGGTGGCCTACGCGTGGGAAGGAGACTTCAGCGGAAAGGTCTGGGCGAGCTTCATCAGTCAGAAACTCAAGAGCGCCAACCCAGCGCTGAATGACGAGGACGCCCTCGGTTTCGACGTCGGCGCCAAGGTTGGCTTTGGCGGTTTTGAGCTCGTCGGCTACTACTACACCGGTGAGGGCATAGGCAGTGCCGGCTTTCTATTCGACGCTGTGGATGCGGCAGGCAATACGCGCGACTCGGATGGCATGTATGCGCAGGCCACTTACAAGATTCCAGGTCCGGGCACCAAGATCGGTGTGAGCTGGGGTGAGAGCAATCTTGATCGCGGCTCGGCCGATCCGGTCACTACGAGCCTGTTTGAGACGAACGAGTCGATCGTGTTTGGTATCTACCATCCGTTGACCTCCGCGTTGCAGCTCGTCTTGGAGTACACGCAGACGGAAGCCAGTGCGCACAACGGGAACGAGGCCGAAGAAAAGGCCATCGCAGTGGGCGCGATTCTGTCTTATTGAGATGTTTCATTCGGCACGCGACAAGACATAGTGCGAAGGGTTGAGGCGGCGGTGCCCCGGGCACCGCCGCTTATCCCGGCTCCCAAGAGAACAACGATGGAGAACGGCACGACGGCGGCTCGGCTCCTGGACCGACGCCGAAGACATCTCTGCGGCGGAGCGCCTGTCGCTCGACGGGGCCGTTGCAAGCTTGCGCTGGTGAGCGGTGTTCTTGCGCTCGTGTGCGCGGCCGTGGCCTGGGGAGCGACAGAAGCGCCGCGCGGCTCAGTCGTGCTTTGGTCGGGCGATGACCAGTGGGTGAAGATCGAGCCGCAGGATGATCCGGCTGCGGCACCGAACGATCACCCCGTCCAGCTGGGTGTGGAAGCGATCACCAATGCGCTCGGGGCGCTGCAAGTCCGCCTCGCGGATCCGGACACAGGCACCGAATCGGATCGGCCCGTATTCACGCCAAGTGAGCTTGGAAATCTCGCTCCGCACGTGGCTTCGGGGCTCGCAAGGGCCGGGCCTCGACAGGACGTGACGTTCAGCACAATCGACAGTCGTCCACTCGCTGCGGGGGGGCTGATTAGGAAACCCGGCGTCAACGCCGGCCGCGTTTTCTACAACGACGGCAGACTCAACGTTATCTTCGGAGAGCTGCAGTCCGACTACCGCAAGAAGAACGTCTACGGTCAACGCAGCGAGGATTTCACTCCGCGCCGGCAGGGATCGCGAAGCGAGACCACCAAGCAGAAGTGGAACCTTGCAGCCCGTCCCGGCCTGGAGTTTCATTCAGCGAATGATGGGGCGCTTCGCAACGACTGGGTGGTGATCGATACCGCGGTTGCGGGCTCTGAAGTCCTGGCTGCGCCGCAGCCCGGCAATGCCCCGCCGCGGCAAGCGGCATCCGCGCCGGTGGTGGCCGCGCCGGTGCAGTCGCCACCGGCAACCGTTGCGGCGCCAGCGCCGGTACCGGATGCTGCCACGGCGCCCGCCGCGGCTGAGTCCGCGCCCAGGACAGGGACGCCGAATGCGGACCTCGAGCAACGTCTGCGGAAACTCAAGGAACTCAGAGACAAAGGTCTGATCAGCGAAGAGGCCTACCGCGCCAAGATGCAGGAGTTATTGTCGGAGCTTTAGTCGCATCACTGGATCAGGCCTCAATGAGACCGTTGCGTATGGCGACCAGCGTGAGCTCCGATTGATTGCCGACCTGCAGCTTCTGCTTGATGTTGTAGAGGTGAGTGCCGACGGTCGAAGCGGAGAGCTTGAGATCCTCGGCAATTTTCTGGACGGTGGCGCCCTGAGCAAGGCGGATGAACACCTCGAACTCCCTCTCCGATAGTTGCTCGATTGGGGGCTTTGCTGTCCCCTCGATCTCCGCAAGCGCGAGTTTCTGCGCCAGGCTCATGTCGATGTAGCGCCGACCGGCTGCGACAGCAGTCACAGCTTCGACCAGGGCTTCGGGTGCACTGCGTTTGGAAAGGAAGCCCATGGCTCCTTCCCGCAGCGCTCTCCGCGCGTGCATGGGGTCATCGTGAGCAGAGAGCGCCAGCACACGAGCCTCTGGATGACGCGCGCGAATTCGCCGCAGCGCCTCCAGCCCGCCCATGCCCGGCATGGCGAGGTCCAGCACGACGACATCGGGCTCGAGTTCGAAGAAGCGCTGACACGCCGCCTCACCGGATTCCGCCTCGGCGATGACCGATATCTCCGCCAGCGACTGCAGCAGTAGTCGAAATCCCGTTCGGACGACGGCGTGATCGTCGACCAGTAGAACACGGATCATTTGCGGCCCGTCAACGGTATTTCGGCCGTCAGGCACACACCGTGCGGCTCACGATTCACGACCGTCAGTACACCGCCCAGGTGCACAACGCGCTCCCTCAATCCGCGCAGCCCAAAGTGTCCGGGGCGTGCCCAGTCCGCTGGCAGCCCGACTCCGTCATCGTTGATCATGACGACCATTCGATGTGCATCTGACTGCACGCTGACATCGACGCGCGATGCTTGCGCGTGCCGTAGTGCGTTGATCAGGCCTTCCTGCACAACTCGGTAGATCGCGAGTGTCACGCTTGGACCTGGATCGGCCGAGAGTTCTTGCCTGAGCAATAACGCTATCGAGGGGGTTCGGCGTTGCCAGTCTCTCACCAGGCTTTCGAGCGTTTCAGCCAGCCCGAGCGTATCCAGAGAAAGCGGCACCAGACGAGGGATGAGTCCATGCATTGCGTCATACAGACGTGCAGCTTCCTCGGCAATCAAGCGCGCGGCCTCTCTGGGATCACGTGCGGCCCCTTGTGTGACGATGGCGAGCGCGAGACTGCGGATTGCGGTAACCGACTGGCTGAACTCGTCGTGCAGTTCATGCGCGATCAATCGTCGCTCCTCTTCAACACGTTGTTCGACGAGGTGCGCCATCTCGCGCCGCTCTTCGAGCTGGGTCTCGGCCTCGAGCGCCTTGCGCTCGGCTTGTACCTTATCCTCCACGGCTTGTGCCATCCGGTTGAACGCACCCCCGATGGCATGGGCTTCGAATCCGGGCAGCTGTGGTAAGCGAAACGCGAGATCGCCCTGCTGAATGCGTTGCAGACCATCCGCAATGACCGGAAACGGCGCAAGCGCACGCCCAACCAAACGGAACGCAAGCCCATTCACGATGATCAGCATGATCGTGGCCACGGTGAGCAGCCGTGTGATCTGGTCCCACGCGTCGAGCACGGCGCGAGAAGAATGCGCTTCAACGATCAACCACACACCTCCGGCGAGCGGGAACGTATGTCGGGCGGGAGCTGGTACCAGCAGATGGGCGAACCATGCCGGCGCTTCGCGCCCTGCCTTGTAGGTTGGTGGCGGCGAGCGATAAAGGACATGACCTGCAGGCGACTCCAAAACGATGTCGTTTGCGTGAACGCGACCCAGCTGTTGTAGAAACTGCAACAGCAGCTCAGGACCTCCTTCACGCGAATAGATCGATGCAAGGCGACCCAACAGCTGCGAGGCCGCGCGGTTGGCTGCCTCGATCTCCTCCCGCACGGAGGTCCGGGCGGTCAGGATCTCGGCCGCAATCAGGACGATCATGAAGGTGGCTGTCAGGCCGGTAACCACCAGATTCAGGCGTGTCCGCAGCTTCATAATGCGCTGCTTTGTAAGGAAATTTCCAACGGTGGTCTGATGTTAGCAGCGCCGTTCGGCTTCAGCACAGCCGGCATGCTCCCCACCTCATGAAAATCATGAGGCCAGTTTCATGATGATCTCGATTCCGCTGACCGTTTTCCTGCGGAACATGCAGCTTGCGCCAGCGCAAGATCCTGATCCACTTGCCCATCACCCTATACTCGATGGCACATCCCTCCGGGCACGATGTGCCGGTCGGTGCAATCGAGGCGACCGGCGCATGCCAGAGGACACCCATCATGTTTGGCGTGAAATGTCTCATCGCTCCATGCCTCGCGGCTCTGGTCTCGGCTGGAGCCAGCGCACAAGAAGCGCAGAAACCGCAACCAACCGAGACCCTGGTCGTCACGGCGATGCGCATCGAAAAGTCCGTGTACGACATTCCGGCGGCGATCGACGCCGTGAGCGGAGATGAATTGCGCGCGCACAGGGCCAACGTCGACCTATCCGAAGGGATCGGCCGTATCCCCGGCATCGTCGTGCAGAATCGCTACAACTATGCCCAGGATCTGCAGGTCTCCTCGCGTGGCTTCGGTGCACGCGCCGCCTTCGGCGTACGCGGCGTGCGCCTGCTTCAGGACGACATACCGCTCACCATGCCCGATGGGCAGGGTCAGACGGCTCTCTTCGATCTCGATGGGGCCAACCGCATTGAGGTCCTGCGCGGACCGTTCTCCGCTCTTTATGGCAACTCCTCGGGTGGCGTGATTCATCTGCTTTCCGCGCTCGAGGCGAAGAAGCCGGAGTTCCGGGCAAGCGGAACCAACGATGAGGACGGCACCTGGCGTGGGGCGGTGAACTTCTCGGGCGCATTCGGCCCGACCGATTTTTCCGGCAATCTCGCGCGCTTTGACACCGAGGGCTTCCGCGATCACAGCGCGGCTCAACGCGATACTGCGAACCTCTGGCTTCGCTACCGGCCGGATGAGGCCTCGACGCTCACTGTCCTCGGCAATGCACTGGATCAACCCGACACCCAGGACCCCCTCGGTCTCACGCAGGAGCAGCTCGACGCCGACCCCACCCAGGCGGGCCTTGGTGCCGTTGAATTCAATACTCGCAAGAGCATCCGACACTTGCAGGGCGGGCTCAACTACGAACGGGAGCTGTCCGAGCAGGACAGCGTTCGCGTGCTGGGCTATTTCGGGGACCGCGAAGTCGAACAGTTCCTTGCCAACCCGAGCGACGCCATCACAGGCTCAGGGGGCGTCGTAGACCTCGACCGCAAGTTTGGCGGCACGGGGTTGCGGTGGAATCACGCCGGGACCCTGGCCGGCGCACCGTACGAGTTCACGCTCGGTGCCGAGTACGATCGGATGAAGGAGCGGCGACGCGGTTACGTGAACGCGCTGGGCGAACGCGGCGAACTGCGCCGCGACGAGGATGATCTCGTCTACAGCTTCGATCAGTACCTGATCGGCTCGTGGAAGCCGACCGAACGGTGGCAGATCGCGGGCGGTCTCCGCAGAAGCGAAGTGCGCTTCGAATCGACCGATTACTTTATCGTGGAAGGCAATCCCGACGACAGCGGACGCCGGGAATTTGAAAGTACCCAACCCGTCGCAGGATTTCTGTTTCAGGCGACGCCCGCGATCGGCCTCTTTGCCTCCGCCGGCAAGGGCTTCGAAACGCCGACGTTTTCGGAGCTCGCCTATCGACCTGATGGCTCACCGGGGATGAATTTCGCCCTCGAGCCCGCCGAGAGTACCAACCTGGAGGCTGGGCTGAAGATGCGCCTTGGCGAATACACGCGCCTGAACACCACGCTGTTTCGCTCAGAGACCAAGGACGACATCGTGACGGGCCCAGCGGCCTTCCCGGGCCGCAACACTTTCGTCAATGCCGAGCGCACGCGTCGCGAGGGCGCCGAGCTTGCCGCGTCCACAGCGGTGCTCGATTCGGCAGTGACGCTCGACATTGCGTACACCTACACGCGCGCGAGATTCGAAGAGTTTGTGAACTTCGAGGGGCTCGACCTGTCCGGAAATCAGGTGCCGGGTGTTCCAGAGCATTCCGCCTATGCGGAGCTCATCTATCACCACGCCGCGTCCGGCTTTTCGGCCGGTGTGGAGGGCAGATGGGCTGATCAGGTGTACGTGAATGACATCAACTCGGCATCCGCCGACTCCTACGTGGTCTTCAATCTCCATGCGGGCTTCCGCCAGCGCATCGGCGCGTGGCAACTCGAGGAGTTCTTGCGCGTGGACAACGTGGCCGACGAGGAGTACGTGGGCTCGGTCGTCGTGAATGCCGTGAATGGCCGCTTCTTCGAGCCGGCACCGCCGCGCACTTTCCTCCTCGGGTTCACCGCGAGCTTTTCCCCACAATGAGTGAGAGGCCGCGGGATTAGACGACCTGTACAGCGGCGCTGACATTCCGGGTATTCCCTGCCACCAGGCGGATGCCGGCATCGACTTTGCATTCAACGAACACCTGCTGGTCGGCGCGGACATAGTGTACCGGTCCGGCGTGTGCCTGCGAGGCGACGAGGTGAACCTTCTCGACAAGACAGACGACTATGCGATCGTCAATCTGCGAGGCGAATTTCAGGTAAGCGACTGGCTCACTCTTTTCGTTCGCGTCGAGAACGTCTTCGACGAAGAGTACGAGACCTTCGGATTGCTGGGCGAGCCCAATGAGGTATTCGAGGACTTCGAAGATGCCCGTTTCTTCGGCGCCAACCCGCCGTTTGGTGCCTGGGTAGGTGTCAAACTGCAGTTTTAGCGAGCGCGCCCTTACCGCTCGAAGACGGCGAAC
>Ga0207645_10001079_pt1 | contig 22547 bp, 9 predicted proteins | sample KBSM53metaG_FD_184331 | JGI IMG/M metagenome (GOLD analysis project Ga0207645, IMG submission 184331) | Miscanthus rhizosphere microbial communities from Kellogg Biological Station, Michigan, USA - KBS M5-3 metaG (SPAdes) (version 2) | ecosystem: Host-associated > Plants > Roots > Rhizosphere >...
CCGGCGGCCTTGATGCTGGTCTTGACCTTGAGGCCATTCCGATTGTGATTGAGAGGAATCCCGGCGGCCTTGATGCTGGTCTTGACCTTCAGTCCCGCGTTCTTGCTGCTCGTCTTCATGTTCGTTGGTCCTTTTCTTTCTTCCCCCTGAGGCAAACCCTGAAATTGCAGCGGGTGTGCCAGGGGCGGACGACGACGAAGACGGCGCGTTTCCGCGGATCCGAGATCGCGCGCGTATGACTAGCCCCGGATCCAGGAACTGATTTTCTGGATCTCGGAGGCGAGACGCGCCGAAGTCATATCGCTAGTCATAGGAAGTCATATGACTTGCGAGGGGCGATTTGCTCGTAAAAACAGTATTACAAAATACGAAGCAATCTGATGCGTAAGTGGGCTGATCAATTCCGGGCGAGGTGATCTGCGTGCCAGGCTTCGACTTCCCGCTGCTGCGGCCGCCGCACTTCCCGGTACTTTTTCAGCGCCGCCGTCTTGTGCACGGGTGGTACTGCTAGGTTGAGAAAGATCACGGCGCGTTGCTTACTGAGAGTAGGCCCGTGATCGGCCACGTGCGCATGACGGCGTGGGCGTTACGTGTCGCGGCGCTACTCGGGATGTCGATCGGATGCGGATCCGGCCTCGCCCCTGATGCGCGCGATCCGACGGTGGTGCCCTTGACCCGCTGGCCTGCGGAGTATGCGGCGGTTGTCTGCGCGAAGATCGCCGGGTGTTGCGACGCGGTCGAGCGGATGAGGTCCTTGTACGAGAACGACAATCAGTGCCGCGCGATGCAAGCTGATATCAGATCGGGTCTGGTCAATTTGGTCCTCGAGGAGCGGATCGCGTACGACGAAAAAGCGGCGCGACGGTGCCTGGACGAGTTGGCCGGGACGCCTTGCGCGGCGTTTTTCAACGCCCCGGCGGACGACCTCTGGCCCTCCTGTAATCAGATGACGCACGGAGCTCGCAAGATCGGCGAACCGTGCGATGGCCAGGACATGTTCTGCGAAAGCTCGAATTGTGTCCTGGAGACGCAGACCTGCGGGCCGCTTGGTGGCTGCCCCATTTCGTGCGCCGCGGGCGAATTCTGCGATGCAGCAGCCCAGTTGTGCCGACCGGTCCGAGGCGACGGAGCGTCTTGCCTGGACGATCTCGAGTGCGCTTCGCCGTCGTTCTGCCGGGTCGAATGCGCCGCCTCGACGTTCTGCGATCCGGCTTCGAGCAGGTGCGGTGGGCCCTTAACGGACGGGACAATTTGTGAACAGGACGCAGAGTGCGTTGCGGGGACCTGCGTGGGCAGGGTGTGCGGACCGCGTCGTCCGAACGGTGCGGCCTGCGCCCTGGACACGGACTGCTCGAGCGGCGCGTGCTTCGGACCCAACGTTGATGCGCGTACGTGCGGCCCACCGCAGCCCGACGGCGCAACCTGCACGACCAACTCCGCGTGCGCCAGCGGCACCTGCGCGCAGCGGACGGCCCTCGGCGCTCGCACCTGCGGCACCCTTTTCTGCGATGGTGTCTGAGCGGCGCGAACGCCGCGACTGCGGGATACACGCATGACTCGGGACGCGCGCCAGCGTTGGCGGCAGCAGGTCGTCGATCTCGGCGGCGGGGAATAGGCGCTGCGTCGGCCTACTTGCGCGCGGCGATCGTATGCGCCGCGAGCCACTTCGTCGCACTCGCCGCCCGGTCCGTCCGTTCCAGCTTCACACAAGTATCCCGCGCCGCCTCCGCAAGCCGCCGCGCACGCCCGCGATCCCCGCCGCCATCCCAGAGCGCGCGGGCGAGGGCCAGCTCGGTTTCGGCCGCGGCGCTTCCGGAGCCGGGGAAACGATCGTAAATGTCGATCGCGCGTGAGAGTGGGTCGATCGCGGAACGGTGCTGGCCCAGCGCCAGCTTCGTTCGGCCGATTCCCGAAAGCGCCGACGCAAGGCCGGGGCTCCAGGAGTCGGCCACTTTCGAAAGGGTGGCGAGGGCACGCTCGAACGATGCCAGCGCCTGCTCGTGCTGCCCCAGCGCCAGCAGGGCGACCGCCTTGTTGGCGACCGCGTCCGCGAGGACGGGATCGGTGGGATCGGCGTGCTTGCTGAGGATCGCGATCGCGCGCTCGGTGAACTTGATGCCTTCGGCGGGGCGACCGAGCTCGGTCAGGATGGCGCCCAGGCCGTCCAGGCTGATGGCGACGTCCGGATGTTCCGGTCCGAGGCTCTCTTCCTTCAAGGCGATCGCCTGCCGGTCCAGCTTCTCCGCCTGCTCCAGCCGGCCGTTCGCCGCGTAGACCGCTGCCAGGTTGTTCGCGACCCAGGATCGCGTCCGCGACGTCCCAGCCGGCGTTCGATCCAGGATTGAATCGGCGAGGCGCGCCCATCGTTCGGCGTCCGCGATTCTGCCGAGGTCCAGCCCGACGACGTAAACCAGCATCGCGGCGGCCTTGGCGGCCGTCGCGTCGTCACGCGCGGCCTCGGCGACGAACAGCGCCTCCTCCAGCGTTCGTTCGGCGTCGCGCATGTGCAGCTGGGACTGGATGACGCCCAATTCCTGCAGTTGCTCGCCCAGGAGCGGCCGATAGCCGACCTTCTCGACGACGGGGGTCAGCGCGACGGCCCGTTGCAGCGCTTGATGGACGCGTCCCAGATCGCGCGTCGCTTCGATCTCGGCCAGCTCCGTTCGCACGCGCTGAACCTCGCGCAGGGTCCCTTCATCGCGCGGCAGCGGCACGGCTGACTTCAGCAGCGTGACGTCGGCGCAGCGGCTGACGGGCGTGAGCTCGCTGGCCGCCAGAACGGCGCGCGGAACGACGGTCGCGTCGGCCGTCGCCAGCGCGTCGGTCAGCGCGCGCATCTGACCGAGGTTGTCGTTGAGGCAGGCCATGCGCAGGTCCAGCACCTCGGCGGATTGCTCGCCGCGGACGTGCGTCGCCTGGCACGTCTGCAGATACATCGCGCGCCACGCGGCGACGTGGTCGTCCAGCACCTTCGACACGCGTTCCCAGCTGGTCTCCGCGGTGGGGCGCCCGCTGGCGGTGAACGCCCGGTGAATCGCCTGCCGCCGCGGATGGTTCGGATCGTCCGCGGACCAGGCTTCGGCGACGCGATCGTTGGGGACGCCGCAATCGACGCGGTTGCCGCGCGCGACCCGCCACGCGCCCGCGCTGGCGAGGACAGTCGCCATCGCGACCGCCGCCAGTGACAGGCGCCGGCGGACGCGCGTGCGGCCGTGCTCGAGCGTGGTGCCCAGGTCGTTCATCGACCGGTAGCGCCGGTCGCGTTCGGCGGACGCGCCGCGCAGGACGACGGCCCGCAGCCAGCCGGGGACGCCGCGGGCCTCCGTGCCAACGGCGGGTCGTTCAGCCGCACGTCGCTCGGGCCCGGCGGGCCTGGCGGAGGCGGGGCGAGAACCGAACAGCGACTCGTACAGCGCGACGCAGAAGCTGAACTGATCGGACCGCGCGTCTGCCGGTTCGTGCCGGAAGACCTCGGGCGCCATGTACGCCGGCGTGCCGACGAACGCGCCGGCCGGTGTCATCCGCACGACGCCTTTGCCGTCGACGCTGTCGGGCTGCGGCAGCTGAGCCAGGCCGAAGTCCATGACGCGCACGGACCCGTCCTTCGAGATCATGACGTTCTGTGGTTTGAAGTCGCGGTGGATGACGCCGGCGGCGTGCGCGGCGGCCAGGCCGCGCGCGGCGGCGATGAAGACGTCGAGGATCTGCTGCCACGATCGCCGCTCGGTGCGCAGCCACTGCTTGATCGTCCAGCCGTCGATCAGCTCCATGGCGATGAACACGCCGTCGCCGAACGTTCCGGCGTCGTGCACGGCGATGACGTTCGGGTGCGACAGGCGGGCGATGGCGCGCGCCTCGCGCAGCAGCCGCTCGCGACGGCGATCGTCCGCAGTTTCTTCCGATCCGTAGACGACCTTCACGGCGATGCGGCGGTCGAGGTCGGGGTGGTAGGCGGCGTAGACCTCGCCCATGGCGCCGCGCCCGATGGCCCCGAGGATCTGATAGCGGTCGATGCGCGCGCCCGGCTGCAATCGGCCGACGAACGGGCGGCCGTCGGGTCCTGGCAGCCGAATCGCGCTGTCCTGGTCGGCGGCGGCCCAGGTCACCAGCTCCGCGCATGCGGTGCACGTCGCCAGGTGGTCCTCGACGGCGGGCAGCGTTTCGGGCGGCAGCGTGCCGCCGACGAACGCCAGCACCGTGCTTTCCGCCAGGCAATCGGCCGTCACAGCGCCCCACGCTACCGCGAGCCCTTGTCAGCGGCCGTACAAAGTGTGAAATAATCCGGGCGGATTCCGTGGCGCTATGCGCCGGGGGGATTAACGGGAGTCTAGATGTTCAGGGAAGCGTAGATGGGCTCAGGCTCTTCTGGTCAACCGCTGCCCGATTCAGTGCCGGCCGCGCTCGCGCGCGGATCCAGCATCGGACGGTACATCGTCCTCGCGATGGTGGGCCGCGGCGGCATGGGCGAGGTCTACGCGGCCTACGACCCGGAGCTGGACCGCAAGGTTGCGGTCAAGCTGCTGCGCGTAAAACCCGGCAACGGCGTCTCGCTGGCGGAAGGCCGCACGCGGACGCTGCGCGAGGCGCAGGCGATCGCGCGCCTGTCGCACCCGAACGTCGTCGTCGCGTACGACGTCGGCACGTTCGAGGACAAGGTCTTCATCGCGATGGAGTACGTGGAGGGCAACACCGTCACGTACTGGCTGAAGGTGCAGGAGCGCAGCTGGCGCGAGATCCTGTCGGTGTTCAAGGACGCGGCGCGCGGGCTGGGCGCGGCGCACGAGAAGGGCCTCGTCCATCGCGACTTCAAGACCGACAACGTGATGGTCAGCCGCGACCGCCACGTGCGCGTCATGGACTTCGGGCTCGCGCGGCAGGTGCAGGAGAAGGCGGCGCCAGCTCCGGCGCCGGCCATCGAGGCCAGTGGCGCGGCACGGACGAGCGGCGCGGCGGCTATCCCGATCCGCATCCTCACCGGCAACGCGGCGTCGGGCGGCGAGGGATCGTCGACCGTCGTCATACCGACCGATCCCGCGGCTCCGATTCCCATCGAGGGACGATCGAGCTCGGGGACGTTCGACGCGCGCCTCACCCGGACGGGCGCGATGATGGGCACGCCCGCGTACATGGCCCCCGAGCAATTCCTGGGCACACCGACCGACGCGCGCTCCGATCAGTTCAGCTTCTGCATCTCGCTATACGAGGCGCTGTACGGCGAGCGCCCGTTCGAGGGGTCGTCGATGTCGACCCTGACCGCGAACGTCGTCCACGGCAACGTGCGCGAAGCGCCCGCCGGGTCGAAGGTGCCCCTCTGGGTGCGCAAGGTCCTGCTCCGCGGGCTGAAGCCGCGCGCGAAGGATCGCTGGCCCTCGATGGAGGCGCTGATCGAGGCGCTGGAGAAGGACCCGAATATCAAGCGGAAGAAGTGGCTCGCGGGGGGCGGCGGGGTCTTTCTTGTGCTCGGGGCGGTGCTAGGTGTGAAGGCGCTGGTGCCCGATCAGAACCAGATCTGCAGCGGCGGTCCGCCTAAGCTCGCCGGCATCTGGGACCTCGCGAAGCCAGGCGAACCCGAGCCGGCCCGCCACGCCCAAATCCGCAAGGCGTTTATCGCAACGGGCAAGAACTACGCGCCCGACGTATTCGCCACCGTGAGTCGCGCGCTCACGATCTACGCTCAGAACTGGGCGAACATGTACAAGGAGACCTGCGAAGCGACGGACCTCCGCCACGAGCAGTCGGCGGATGTCATGGACCTACGGATGGAATGTTTGCAGGAAAGGTTAGGTGGCATCCGAGCGCTCACCGACGTGTTTGCCGGAGCCTCCGGAGAGGTAGTGGAGAACGCCGTCAGCGCAGCGAATACCCTTGAAACCCTCGATCGGTGTTCGAATGTTCCTCTGCTCCGTGCGGTCGTGCGGCCGCCCGAGGACCCGACCACGAAAGCGAACGTCGCGGCCCTTCGAGAGCGAATGGCAGAGGTCAAAGCTCAGTTCGATGCAGGGCGATGGGTCGAGATGGTGAAGAAGGGCCCTGCGCTTGTCGAGGATGCGCGCAAGCTCGCATATCAACCCCTCACAACGGAGAGTCTCGCTCTCCTCGGAACGATGTTGGCAAAAACAAATGACGCTTCCGCGGCGGAGAAGGCGCTCACGGAATCATTCTGGGCGGCCGATGCTTCGCGCCACGATGAAGTACGAGCCGAAGTAGCTGCCAATCTGGTTTTCGTCGTGGGATACCTGCAGGCCCGCTTTACGGACGCGAAGCGTTGGGCGACTGCGACGGAAGCCGTGTTGGAGCGCATGGGCGGGCACGATCTTCTTCGCGCGTGGCTTCTCAACGATCTGGCGGCCGTAATCCAACTGCAGGGCGACAAAGAGGCTGCTCTAAAATTGAACCTTCAGGCATTGACGCTGAAGGAAATGGTCCTCGGATCCCGTCATCCCGACGTGGGGCTTTCCGAGACGAATTTGGCGATCGCGCTGACGGAGCTGAAGAGGTACGACGAAGCGCTACGTCACATCGACAAGTCAATCGCAATTCTTCGGCAGGGTCTCGGGGCTGACCATCCCGAACTTGCGAATCAGCGAAGTAACAAAGGAGAAATTCTGCGCCTACTTGGGCGTCATCGGGAAGCGCGTGCTTCCTTCGAAGAGGCGCGAATCGCGTGGGAACGCGACCTCGGACTCGACAATGCGCTTCTTGCCTATCCCCTGACTGGAATCGGCATGAGTTATGTCGAGGAAGGCGATCCCAACAGTGCCCTCGTGCCCCTGGCTCGCGCTTTCAGGATTAGGCAGACGCAGGATTCAGACGCCTCACGGCGTGGGGAAACGGATTTCGCGTACGCCCGAGCCCTGTGGGATTCAAATCGTGATCGGGGAAAGGCGCGCGACCTCGCAGAACAAGCGAGGACTGAGTACGCAAAGACGCCCGCCAAGGAGAAGTTGGAGGAAGTAGAGGCGTGGCTGAAAAAGACAGACGCAAGCATCACTCAGCGGCGCGTCATGGCGCGCCGCTGAGACGCTTCGCGATCACGACGTGGTGCCTAGGCGATCGAGACGAAGGTCATCGAATGATTCCTCGCGTAGATCTGCGCTCCAGCCTTGAGACCCGTGCTGACCTTCAGACCCCGCGAGCTGTGATTCAAGTTGCTGCTCCAGCCGCCCGCCTTCACGCCCGTCGTCACCTTGATGCCCGCGTTCTTCGTCGTCGTCTTCATGGTGATGTCCCTTTCGTTTTTCGTTGATGCGTTCGTGAGTTGATTGCGCGGCTGAGGTCCGGGAAGAAAGTTCCGGGATCTCGTTTCGCGCGCGGACTATGCCGCCCCTCGGCGGGTGATTCCATCACTAACGTCGTCCGTAGCCTGATTTTTAGGCTCCGGACACATACGTAGCGAGTTTTTCAACTCGCTGAATGTGTGTTGGAAAACATGTACAAGAACGTTTAGTCCGTGTTAACCGAGGCAGTCCGCGGTGTTTCAACTCACACGGTTGTGGATAAACGTTTTCCGTTGAGTGCGCTGACGCGCGCGCGACTCCGGACGACCCCTTAAGGCGATGACTTACGCCGAGCTAAGGCGATGCCTTACGCGCGAGAGCGCGGCTAGTCTTTTTCCGCGGGCGCGGTTTCTTCCGGCTCGGGCGCGGTTTTCTCAGGACGTTCGACGTGCTTGTCGCGGCGCTTTTCGGAGTGCTTTTCTTCCCCGGAAGAGTCGGCGGACTCCGGGCGGCGGATCGTCACGCGCACGAAGTCGTCGGTGATCTCGACCTGCGGATCCAATGACTGGCCCAAGATGAAGCGCAGCTTCGATCCGTCGCGCGGCTGCGCGTTCGCCTCGTCCTGATCGATCCACACCTTCTTGAACGAAGGATGCTTGAGGTTGTAGACGTGCAGCGTGACCATCGAGACGGCCTTCGGGAGCGTCACGATCACCTTGCGGCGCTTGTCGATGATCTTGAAGTCGGCGCCTTTGATCGATCCTCGGATGGGAACGAGGATCGCGGTCTTGTTGCCGTTGACGCTGATGTCGGGACGGTTGCGGCGCCACGCTTCGCGCGCGAGTTCCCTGTCGGCCTGACGTTGCTTGTCGATCGGCTTGCGCTCGTCCGATGGCGGTGCCTTTTCTTCGGCGGTCGCTTTCTCGGACTCGGGCTTTTTCTTTTCAGCCGTCTCTTCCTTCTTCTCGGGTTCGGCCGTCCCGGCGTCAGGCTCCTTGGCGGCGATCGCACCGGCCTCCGCGGCGGGCGGCGTCGCCACCGTCCCGGTATCGACGACTGGTGGCGGCGGCGTCTGGACGACGGGCGGAGCAGGGGGCGGCGCCGACGGCGGGCGACGGGTCGGGAAGATCTCCAGCCCGATCACGAAGACGATCATCGCGGTGACGCCAGCCACCGCCAGACCCGGGCCGCGCGCGATGCCCGCGTCGGAACGCCGAGGCTGCGGCGGCAGTTTGCCCGTCGGGCCACTCATCATCGCGACGCAGACTACATCATTGCCCCGGCGAAACGCACACCAGAATCGCATGCGTCGGCGCGGGCTTATGGAAGGTAGCTACAGGAGGTCCGGCTTGTGTTCGGCGAGCCAGCGGACGACGGCTTGCTCGCGTCGCGGAAACGGTTGCGCGCGGAGGGTCTTCCGAGCTTCCCGCGCGAGGTTCAAGCTCCGCTTGCGATCCCGACGGGTTTCCCACAGCGCCCGCGCGAGGGAAAACCGCGCTTCGGCGACGAAATAATCGTCGTGCCAATGGCGTTCGCGAATACGCAGCGCTTTCTCCAGGACGGTAACGGCTGAAGCGGGAGACCCTTGAAGGAGGCGTGCGTTGCCGAGGCCGTGCAATGCAAATGAGACTTCCATGTCCTCTTCGTGAGTACGATAGACCTTTAGCGCGATCGAGAATGCCGCTTCCGCTTCCGAACCTCGGCCCAAAGCTACCAGAGCTTCTCCCCGTCTGGTTTGCTCTCGACCGTATGAATCGGATTCGGGGTCGCCGTGCAGGGCGAGGATCTGCAACGCGCGGTCGGCGGTCTGAAGCGCCTCCTGAGGCCTTCCTTGCTCCTCGAGAGCGCTGGAGAGGCCTCCGAGGCTGAGCGCGACATCAGGATGATCCTTGCCGAGAGCACTTTCCTTCAGCGCTATCGCCTGCCGACCGAGGGTCTCGGAGCGTTCCAGTTGTCCAGTAACCAGCATAACGCTTGCGATGTTGTTCAACGCCCACGCGCGAATGCGATCGTGTCCTGGTCCAAGCCTGTCGAGAATCGATTCACTCAGACGCAGCCACGTCTCGGCTTCCTTCGGCCGGTTGAGGTCGACACCAACGAGGTAGATCAGATCGACGGCGGCCAGCGCGGCTGTGACGTCGTCGCGAGCCGCTTCGGCCGTGAACAACGCCCGGTGCAACGTGCGCTCCGTGTCCGCGGGATCTTCACCCGTCGGTACACTGCACCCGATCAACTCGAGCACTTCCGCCAGTAAAGGGGCGTATTTCGTTGCCTCCACACGGGGCAATAGCGCCGCCGCGCGCTCTCTCGCTTCGCGGAAGTTGGCAACGTCCCGCAGTGCCTGCGCCTCGCGCAGCGATGTGCGCAACTCCCGGACGGCGTCGAGAGTCTTCTGGTCGCGGGGCAGGGCGACGGCTGATTGGAGGAGCGCGACGTCGGCGCACCGAGAGACAGGGGTGAGATCGTGAGTCGCAGCGACGGCGCGGCCGATCGCAGCGCCGTCGGCGCTGGCTAGGACGTTCGTCAGTGCGCGCACCTGATCGAGGTTGTCGTTGAGGCACGACATCCGCAGGTCCAGGACGTCGGCGGACTGCTCGCCGCGCACGTGGGTCGCTTCGCAGGTCTCGATATACATCGAGGACCAACCGCCGATGTATTCGTCGAGTAGGCGGGAGACGCGCTGCCACGAGGTTTCAGCGGTCGGCCGGCCGCTGGCTGTGAACGCGCGGTGGACCACCAGACGGCGCGTATCTTCGCGGCCCGACCACGCCGCGCCCAGGCGTGCTTCCGGCACCGCGCAGCTCATCCGCGCGCCGCGCGCGACACGCCAGCCCCCAAGAGCCACCAACAGGACAGTCAAGGAGATGCCGGCGCCGACGGCACGCAACCGGGGAGCGGCACGGCCCTTCACGAGGAACCGAATCAAAGCGTCCATCGACGGGAATCGGCGTTCGCGCTGTTCCGCGAGGCCACGCGACACGATTGCCCGCAACCAGGACGGCGCCGCTCCGATGTCCGGCGCGGCTCCTGCCTCGGCGTTTTGGAGTGTTGACAGGTGGGCGAGCGCCGGGCGGCGGCCAAAGAGCGCCTCGTGCAGCGCCACGCAGAAGCTGAACTGGTCCGCGCGCGCGTCGAGCGGCTCGCCGCGAAACTGCTCGGGCGACATGTACGCGAGCGTGCCAATGACGGCGCCGGTCTTCGTAACGGTCGCCGGGAGCGGAAGCGCGTTGGCATCGCGCATCGATGGCGATGCATCGGGCGGCTCCTCGGCGACGCGCGCGAGGCCGAAATCCATGACGCGCACAGGTCCGTCGCGCCCGATCATCACGTTCTGGGGCTTGAAGTCGCGGTGTACGATGCCGGCCGCGTGAGCCGCCGCCAGGCCGCGACCCGCCGCGATGAACACGTCCACAACCTCGCGCCAGCTTCGCGGTCGTGTGCGCAGCCATGCGTCGACCGTCTCGCCCTCCACGAACTCCATCGCGATGTAGACGCGGTCGTCGACGGTGCCGGCGTCGTGCACGGCGATCACGTTGGGGTGCGACAGGCGCGCGATCGCCCGTGCCTCGCGCAGCAAGCGCGCCCGCCGCTCGGGCGCCCGGGCGCCCGATTCGCCGACGACCTTCAGCGCGATCCGCCGGTCGAGGTCCGGGTGGTACGCCGCATAGACCTCGCCCATGCCACCGCGCCCGACCGCGCCGAGGATCTGGTACCGATCGACGCGCGACCCCGGCGCCAGCGTTCCGACGAACGGGCGACCTTCGGGCGCCCGGCTGCGCCCGCCGTCGCTCGCCGCCGCCCATGTCAGCAACTCGGTGCAACTGCCGCACGTCGCGAGGTGGTCTTCGACGATGGACCTTTCGGGCGCCGCCAGCTGGCCTTCGAGGAACGCGACGACCGTTCCTTCATCCAGACACCCCATCGTCACAACGCCCAGACGTTACTCGTTTTTCGGCGACTTGGCGTGTCCGGAGTCGACGGCGCCCAGCCAATCCCCGACCGCCTGCCGCTTCCCCGTCTCCTCGAGCTTCGCGTACGTCTCCCGCGCCGCCTCCGCCAGCCGACGCGCGCGCGCCCGATCGCCGCCGCTTTCGACCAGCGCCCGCGCGAGCAGGAACTGCGTGTCGGCGACCGAGACGGCGTCGGGGTCGTGGCCGGATTTCAGGTCCAGCGCCTCCGTCAGATAAGGCACCGCGCGCCGCGCGTCGCCGGCCTCCAACCGGGCCTGACCGAGGCCGTGCAACGGGTACGCGGTCTTGTGATTCGCGGGCCCCAGTTGCGCGCGCAGCCCGCGAAGGGCCGCCGTGTATTCCGCTTCCGCGTCGGCGTATCGCTTCAGCGCGTTCAGAGCGTCGCCGCGGTTGTTGTGCGCGATGGCCAGCTCGATGCTGTTCGCGTCCAGCGCCAGGATCTCGATGGCGCGGTCGAGCAGCGGCAGCGCTTCATCGGCGCGTCCGAGCTCGGTCAGGTTCCACGCCAGGCCGATCGCCGTCCGCGCGACGTCGGGGTGCTTCTTGCCGAGCTCCGCTTCCTTGATCGCCAGCGCGCGTTCCAGCAGCGGCCGACCGGCCTCGAACCGCCTGGACTGGGTCTCGACCATTCCGCGGTTGTGCAGCAGCCACGCGCGCAGACGCGGCTCGGGTGTCGCCCTCCGCTCCAGGATCGCCTCGGCGAGGTTGGCCCACCGGTCGCTCTCCTCCCGGCGCGACTGAACGGCCCCCGCCACGTAGATCAGCGAGATGGCCGCCTTTGCGCCGGTGACGTCGTCGCGCGACGCCTCGGCGACGTAAAGCGATCGTTCAAGGGTGGCCTGCGCCGTCGCCGGCGTGCTGTCGGACTCGACGGCGCCCTTCAACCACAGCACCTCGCCCAGCAACGGCTTGTAACCGACGGCTTCGGCCTGCGGCAGGATCTCCTTCGCCTTTGCCAGCGCCGCGCGATCATCGCCGATCTCTTCCAGCGCCGTCGCGTCGCGCAGCGCGCGCCGCAGCGACGAAACGGTCTCTGCCACCTTCGGGTTCGGCGGCGGAATGGCGGAACGAAGGGCGGCCACGTCCGCGCAGTGGTTCAGCGGCGCGAGGTCGTACGCGGCGGTCACGGCCTGGGAGAAATTCGTCGCCTTGTCCGCCGCCGCGAGCACCTCGGTCAGCGCGCGGACGCCGTCCAGCTTCTCCGACAGGCACGCCATGCGCAGGTCCAGAACCTCGCCCGATTGCTCGCCGCGGACGTGCGTGGCCTCGCAGGTCTGAACGTAGGCGGCCGACCACTGAGCCATGTAGTCGTCGATCGCCTTGGCGACCAGTTGCCACGTCGTCTCGGCGTTCGGCCGTGCGCCTGCCGTGATCGCGCGATGGACCGCCTGCCGCCGCGGGCTGGTCTCGTCCCTGGCCGGCCACACCGCCGCCAGACGATCGGTCGGCACCGCGCACGACACGTGACTCGCGGTCGCGAGCCGCCACGCGCTCAGCGTCAGGCTCGCCAGCGCGACGCCGACGGCGACGGCGGCGGTTCGCTGTCGGACGCGCGTCCGGCGCCCGTCGATCGCGTCCAGCAGCGCGTCCATCGAGGGAAAGCGGTCGTTCCGATCGCGGGACAGTCCCCGCGCGATGACGGCGCGCAACCAGGTCGGCGCACCTTGGCGCGGCTTCGGTGCGTCGGGCTCGGCGACGTGGGGGCTGGGCGCGATGTCGAGATGCGCCAGCGCAGGCCGGCGTCCGTACAGCGCCTCGTGCAGCGCCACGCAGAAGCTGAACTGATCGGCGCGCGCGTCCAGCGGCTCGCCGCGAAACTGCTCCGGCGACATGTACGCCAGCGTGCCGAGGACGGCGCCGGTCCTGGTCACCGTGATCGGAAACGGCGACGCGTTCTCGCTGCCGTCGCCCGCCGGATCGGGCGGCTCCTCCGCCAGCCGCGCGAGGCCGAAGTCCATGACGCGCACCGATCGGTCGCGGGTGACCATGACGTTCTGGGGCTTGAAGTCGCGGTGGACGACGCCCGCCGCGTGCGCGGCTGCGAGACCGCGCCCGGCCGCGACGTAGACGTCCAGGATCTCGCGCCAGCCGCGCGCCTCGGCCCGCAACCACGCGTCGACGGTGACACCTTCGACGAACTCCATCGCGATGTAGACCCGATCGCCGACGGTGCCCGCGTCGAAGACCGCGATGACGTTCGGATGCGACAGGCGCGCGATCGCGCGCGCTTCGCGAAGCAGGCGCGCGCGCCGCTCGGGACCGCCGCCACCCGATTCGGTGACGACCTTCAACGCGATCCGTCGATCCAGGTCCGGGTGGTACGCGGCGTAGACCTCGCCCATGCCGCCTCGCCCGATCGCGCCCAGGATCTGATAACGGTCGACGCGCAATCCGGGCGCCAGCGATCCGATCAGCGGCGGTCCCTCGGGCGCGCGGTCCCGCTCCGATTGTTCGGCCGCGGCGAGCGTCATCAGCTCGGTGCAGTCACTGCAGGTGGCCAGGTGGTCTTCGACGCTCGACCGTGCTGTGTCCACCAACCTGCCATCCAGGAAGGCGACGACGGTTCCCTCGTCCAGACAACCATCAGGCACGACGGCGGACGTTACGACGATCCGCGCTGGACGGGCTAGTTCGTCGGGAAGGCCGCCACGCGTATACTGGTCGGCCGGAGGACCACGATATGGACGGTTCGTTACAGCGCTTCGGGGGCATGGTGGCGGGGGGCGGGTCGCTTGGACAGCACCGTCAGGTGTTCGTGCGGCAGCGCTTCGAGCTGGGCGAGATGTTTGGTTTCGAATCTCGCAACAAGTACGAGGTCGTCGGCGAGGGCGGTGCGCAGGTCGCGTTCGCGGCCGAGCAGCAGAAGGGGTTCTTCGGCTTCCTGTTCCGGCAGTCGCTGGGCCACTGGCGATCGTTCGACATCCTGTTCTTCACGCCCGACCGCGTGCCGTTCATGACCGCGCGCCATCCGTTTCGCTGGTTCTTCCAGCGCCTGGAGGTCTATGACGAAGCCGGCGCGCTGGTGGGCGCGATCCAGCGGCGGTTCTCGATCCTGACGAAGCGATTCGATGTTCAGGACGCGAACGGCAACGTCATCATGGAGGTGTCGTCGCCGTTCTGGCGGCTGTGGACGTTCCCGTTCGTGTCGCGCGGCACAGAGGTTGCTTGTGTGCGGAAGAAATGGTCCGGCTTGCTGGCAGAGGCGTTCACCGACAAGGACAACTTCCAGGTCGACTTCGGCACCGGCGCGCTCGGCGAAAACGAGCGCCGGCTGATCCTGGCCGCCGCGCTGTACATCGACCTGATGTACTTCGAGAAGAAGGCGTCGTCGGGGAACGCGCTGCCTTCGATCATCACGGATTAACCGGAATCGCTGGCGCCGCCTCGACCGCGCCATACACGCGGCACCCGATCTCCGTCGGTGGTCGGGCCACGAACTGCTTACGGGCGGCGGGCCGATCGTGTTAGATACCGTGCCGATGAGCTCGCTGCTGCGTGCGTTCGGCGAGGAAGCCGGGTCGGTCGCGGCCCGGCTGGTCGACCGCGACAGCGCTGTCGTGGCTGACCTGCTGGCGGCGCTGTATGCGCGTGGCCGCGCTGCGTATCCGCGCGTCGTCGTCAGCGAGCAGGCGTTCGCGCGGCACCTGGCTCGCTGCGCGAGCGGCGGCGCCGCCGGCACCGCGTCGCTGGCCGAGGTCGCAGCCGAGGACGTTTACCTGGCCTGCGCCTGCGCCCAGCACGTGCGCGGCGCCGCGGCCGCCTTCGACCGCAACTACGGACGGGTGATTCGCCGGGCGGTTTCGCGCGTGCTGGCGACGCCGGACGAGCGCCAGGAAGCCGAGCAGCGCGCCTGGCAGCACCTGCTTGTCGACGAGACCGACGGGCCGCCGCGGATCTCGCAGTACCTGGGGCAGGGTCCGCTGGAAAAATGGGTGTCGGTGGCGGCGATGCGCGTCGCCATCTCCTTCGGACGAACGGAAAGCGCCGAGCGGCGCCTGCGCGAGAAGGCGATCGCCGAGGCGTCGGGCGTCGATCCCGAGGCGCTGTTCATGAAAGGTCAGCTGCGCGAGGCGTTCGAAGGCGCCGTGACGGAGGCGCTGGCTAATCTGAAACCGCGCGAGCGTCTGGTGCTGAAGTTGTTTTTGGTGAGCGGCATGACGCTGGAAGCGATCGGCAAGAGCCTGGGCATCACCCGCCAGGCGGTGTCGAAGACGATCGGGCGCGCCCGCGAATGCATCGTCGAGCGCGTCGAGGCGTCCGTGCAGCAGCGCCTGAAGATGACGAAGGAAGACCTGTCGTCGATCCTGCGCTACGTCGCCAGCCAGCTCGACGTCAGCATCTCGCGCGTGCTCGGAAAAGCGTAGCGCCCGCCGCGCCCGTGACGATTTCGGGTTGCGCTTCGCGACCCAGCTGCGTCCCTAAGTCGGGTGCGAATGCCCGAAGCCAAAGCCACGCGACCGCGACAGAAAAGTCATAGCGGGTGCTTGGTCGGTGCTTCGGGCTCGCGTTACAGGGGCGAACGCAGACCTGGAGGACCGGTGATCGTGAACGGACGGCGGTGTTGGATTTCCCTATCGATCATATTGGCGACCGCGGGTGCGTGCCGGCAGGCGTCGCGGACCGACAGCGGCCCCGTGACGGCGGGCCCGGCGGACGGCAAGGTGGAACAGCGGCGGTCCGGGCTGACGGCGCTGTCGCGAACCGGGTGGGTCGCGAGCGCGTCGCCGACAGGAACACCTGCGAACGCGATCGACGGTTCAGCCACGACGCGGTGGACGACGACGTCGATTCAGGCGAACGGGAACTTCTTCCAGGTCGACCTGGGAGCGCAGCGGACGTTCACCGAGATCCGGATGGACACGACGACGACCGCGACGGACTTTCCGCGAAGCTTCAACGTCGGGGTGTCGAACGACGGGAGCACGTTCACGACGGTCGCGTCGGCGATGGGCACGTCCGCGGTGGTGACGGTGGCGTTCGCGTCGCAGACGGCGCGATACATCCGCGTGACGCTGGCGAACCTGCCGGCGGGGCAGACGAACGCGTGGTCGATCTACGAGTTCAACGTATACGACGCTTCGCTCGCGCGGACGGGGTGGACGGCGACTGCGTTGACGACGGCGCCGGGAACGACCACGGGCGGCGCGCTGGACGGGAGCACGACGACGCGGTGGAGCTCGACGAGCGGCACGAGCCACCAGTTTCAGGTGGACATGCTGGCGCTGCAGACGTTCAACCAGATCACGCTGGATGCGGGCAGCTCGACCTCGGGGAACTTCGTCCGCGGCTACACGGTGTCGGTCTCGAACAACACGACGGCGTCGCCGCCCACGGCTTCGTTCGCGCAGGTCGCGACCGGAACCGGGACCTCGCGGTTCGTGGTGATCAACTTTGCGATGCAGCAGGCGCGCCACATCCGGATCAACTCGACGAACGCGACGGCGTTCACGTGGTCGATCGAGGAGATGAACGTCCTCGGGCAGCCGACGGTGGCGACGACGCATCAGCGCTCGGCGTGGACGGCGACGGCGACGACGGCGGCGACCGGGACGACGGTGGGGGGCGCCATCGACGGGAGCACGACTACGCGGTGGACGGCCAACACGGTGGCGTCGATGACGTTCTACCAGGTGGACATGGGGACGTACCGCCTGTTCAACCAGATCACGATCGACGCGGGAACGATGACCGGGAACTTCCCGCGGAGCTACAAGGTCGAGACCTCGAACAACGCGTCGACGTGGACACAGATCGCCGCGGGGACGAACGCGGCGGTCCTCCTAACGGTGAATGTTCAGCCGCAGACAGCGCGGCACATCAAGATCAGCCTGACGGCTGCGAACCCGACGGGTTCGCCGTGGTCGATCCAGGAGCTGAACGTGTCGGGGCCGGGGCTGTCGCGGACCGGCTGGGTGGCGTCGGCGTCGCCGAGCAGCACCACGGACGTCCCCGGGAACGCGGTCGATGGCAGCGCGACGTCGCGCTGGGACAACGGCGCGAATCAGACGAACGGGCAGACGTTCACGCTGGACATGGGCACGGCGCAGGTCGTGAACCAGTTGACGCTCGACGCGGGGAGCAGCACCGGGAATTACCCGCGCGGCTACTCGGTCGCGCTGTCGAGCGACGGGACGACCTTCGGGACGCCGGTCGCGACCGGAACCGGAACTACGCAGCTCGTGACGATCAACTTTCTGACGCAGACGGCGCGCGCCATCCGGATCACGCAGACCGGAACGGCATCGAGCAACCACTGGTCGATCCACGAGATCAACGTCTGGCGGATCGCGCAGCCGTGCGACACGGTGACGTGCACGCCGTCGGACCAGTGCCACCTCGGTGTCTGCGACGCGAACACGGGCGTTTGCTCGAACCCGAACAAGCCGAACGGGACGACCTGCGACAACGGCCTGTGCCAGACGGGTGAGACCTGCCAGAACGGAACGTGCACGGGGACGCCGGTGACGTGCACGGCGCTGGACCAGTGCCACACGGTCGGGACCTGCAATCCGGCGACGGGCATCTGCTCGAACCCGAACAAGACGAACGGCACGATGTGCGACAACGGCCTGTGCCAGACGAATGAGACCTGCCAGAACGGAACGTGCACGGGGACGCCGGTGACGTGCACGGCGCTGGACCAGTGCCACACGGTCGGGACGTGCAATCCGGCGACGGGCGCCTGCTCGAACCCGAACAAGACGGACGGCACGATGTGCGACAACGGCCTGTGCCAGACGAATGAGACCTGCCAGAACGGAACGTGCACGGGCACGCCGGTGACGTGCACGGCGCTGGACCAGTGCCACACGGTCGGGACGTGCAATCCGGCGACGGGCGTCTGCTCGAACCCGAACAAGACGAACGGCGCGGCGTGCGACAACGGCCTGTGCCAGACGGGGGAGACCTGCCAGAACGGAACGTGCACGGGCACGCCGGTGACGTGCACGGCGCTGGACCAGTGCCACACGGTCGGGACGTGCAATCCGACGACGGGCGCCTGCTCGAACCCGAACAAGACGAACGGCGCGACGTGCGACAACGGCCTGTGCCAGACGAATGAGACGTGCCAGAACGGGACGTGCACCGGCACACCGGTGACGTGCACGGCGCTGGACCAGTGCCACACGGCCGGCACCTGCAATCCGGCGACGGGCGCGTGCTCGAACCCGAACAAGACGAACGGCTCGACGTGCGACAACGGCCTGTGCCAGACGAACGAGACCTGCCAGAACGGGACGTGCACCGGCACGCCGGTCACGTGTGCGGCCGACCAGTGCCACGACGCGGGGGCGTGCAATCCGACAACGGGATGCCCGGCGCCCAAGCCGAACGGGACGGCCTGCGATGACGGTAACCCCTGCACCGAGTTCGACGGGTGCATTGGTGGAACCTGTCAGGGGGCCCAGCCACATACGTGTGTTTCGCCCGACGTCTGTCAGGACGCGGGGACCTGCAATCCTGCGGCGACGTCCCCGCTGCCACCGTCAACGCAAGATCTGATCGCCTGGTGGAAGCTGGATGGCGACGGCACCGACGCGACCGGCGGCGGGCACGATCTCGACGAGGGAGGAGCTGTCCGTGCGCCGGGTCGGGTCGGGTACGGGATGAAGTTCGATGGCTCCTCATGCATGTCGGCGCCCATCTGGGACGACGCGCGCATGCAGACCACCAGCGGCCTCACGCTGATGGCGTGGATCAATCCGAACGACCCGGCTGGCTGTCCCTACCCAGATCAGTACGGCCAGCGCGCGGTCATGGGCCGGGGGTGGGACTACTCGCTTGCCGTCATGTGCATGTACCCGTCGCCCGGTCCGGGCTTCACCGGCGCCGTGCGGCGCGCCAACGCTCAGACCTGGGGTTGGGGAGGCGCTTGGGGTCAATTCCCGCCCGACGAGTGGCACCACTTCGCGATGACCTGGGATCACCAGCGGACGTACAGCTATCTCGACGGCAAGCTCTTCAATGTGGTCGAGGGTCCGCCCGACAACAGCGACTGGGATCCGCAGTTCACCATCGGCTGCATGACCTCCTACTACTGGAGCGGCGACGAGCACATCAAGCACTTCAAGGGCACCGTCGACGAGGCGATGCTCTACGGTCGCGCGCTGTCGCCCGAGGAGATCTGGTCGTACTACGCGGCCGCAGATCCGTGTCCGCACGCGCATCATCCCGACGGCGAAGCCTGCCTCTACAGCCATTGCTCGCAGGGCGACACGTGCAGCTCCGGAACATGCGGCGGCGGTCAGCCGGTCGTTTGCACCGCGCCGGACTCGTGCCACGAGCCCGGCACCTGCGTATGGTGGGCGGGCTGTGTCGAGGCGCCGGCCAAGTCCGATGGCGCGATCTGCAGCGACGGCCAGCAATGCACGCAGGGCGAGACGTGCCAGGCCGGAAGCTGTCAGGCGCCCGCGGGCGCACCGCCGACGATCTTGAATCTCCCCGTCGCCGACCTGGGCAATCTGGGTGGCGGCTATGCCTCCGCGCAGGACATCAACAACGCGGGCGTCGTGGTGGGGAGCTCCACCGTCGCGTCGGGCGAGTCGCACGCCTTCCGCTGGTCGGTCGAAGGGGCGATCGGCGATTTGGGCCTCCCGTATCCGGGCGGTGCGAGCGGGATCAACGACAGGGGCGACATCGCCGGGTCGATGCAGGCGCCGGGCGGCTGGCACGCGTTCCGCTACTTGCCCGGCTTCAGCGAGATCCAAGATCTCGGCCTCGTCGGAGACGGCTCGGTCTCCACCTGGGATCTCGGCTTTCCGTTCCAGGGTTCGTTCGGCCGCGAGCTCAACAACGTCGGCCAGGTGGTTGGCAACTACACCAACCAGGGAGGCATTTACGGCTTCCGCTACAGCGACGGGTTCGGAGGCGGAACCTTCGAAGACATCGGCACGCTCGAGGGCGGCCTCACCTACGGTTGGGGAATCGACGACAACGGCACTGTGGTCGGCAGCTCATGGGTGGCGGGGACGCCGCAGGAAAACAACATTCGCCGGCTCGGTCACGCGGTGATGTTCGAGAACCCGATCGCCGGGCTCGTCGACATGAACGATCTCATCGACCCGCTGCTGGGGTGGACGCTGATCCAGGCCATCGACATCGCCGGCGACTACATCGTCGGAACCGGTGACCTCAACGGCAAGTTGCTCCCGTTCCGCTACCGCATCTCGAACCATTACATCGAGCCGATCTCCGGCGGATGGGCGGGCTTCCTGTACGGCAACGACGTCAACCGATCGGGCGACGTCGTCGGCTGGGGCGCTCTCGATGCCGCCGGCACGCAGTTCGCCGCCTACGTCTACACCGATCAACTCGGCTTCAAGCGGTTGAACGAGATCGTCGATCCGTCGCTGGGCTGGGACCTCCGGATCGCCACGTCGATCAACGACGCGGGGATGATCGTCGGCCCCGGGGCGCACGGCGGCATCACCGCGCCGTATCGCGTCCAGTTGCCGTCGGGACACGATGCGACCTGCGGGGCTCGCAACATCTGTGGTGGCGGCGACGGCGACGGGATCTGCCTCTACTCGGACGGCGTCGTCGACATCGGCGGCGGGAAGTTCGTGGCGGTGTTCGGCTTCGACAACCCGGCGTCGAGCAGCGTGCGTCCGAACGTCAACCAGGTCGGCCTCGACGGTGGTCCGTACCCGAACGTGCAGCCGCCTCCGCCCCCATTCCTCCTGTCTGGCAACCACCCCGGCGGCTATCTGCCAAAGTTCGAGGCCGGCCACACGATCACATGGACCGTTAACGGCGAAACCGTCACGGCGTCTGCCGAAACGAGCCGCCACTTACAACCGATCGTGATCGGCACCAGCGGCCTCGGCGTGGTGATCGACGGCGACACGATCGTGCTCCGAGCGGATCTGGGGCCGTACGCGACGCCGCCCACGACCGAGCCGGCAGCGGAAAACGAACCACAGCCCGGCGATCCCTTCAACGGCGTCCTGAAAGGTGAGTTTGCGGTCAGCTCGAACGGCGCCGCGACGTACACCGTCCCGATCGCGATTCCGCCAGGAGTCGCCGGAATGGCGCCGAACCTCAACCTCGTCTACAACAGCCAGTCCGTCGACGGAATTGCCGGTCGCGGGTGGGAGCTCACCGGGCTGTCAGTGATTCACCGGTGCTCCAAGACGAAGACCCAGGACGGCTTCGGGCACCCCGTCACGGCCGACCCGCTCGACTTCGATGCGGGCGTCTGCCTGGACGGGAAGCGCATGTTTCAAGGCGCGCAGTCGCAGTTAGACGGGTCCGTGACCTACACGTTAGAGCAAGACGACCACAGCACGATCACGAAGTTCTTCAATAACCCGCCCCACGTCATCAGCCAGCCCGGCGATCTAAACGACGCCTGGTTCAAGATCGTCACGAAGACCGGGGAGACGAGGTACTACGGGAAGAGCTCCCGTACGCGCGTCGTGCTTCCGGGGCAAACGGCGATTTCGGTATGGGCGTTGGAGCGGGTCATGGACGTCTGGGGGAACTATTTCGACGTTCACTACAACAAGGACGATGCGTCCAAATTCGGCAGTGAAGGGCTTCTCGTGTCGTCGATCGATTACACGGGCCACGTGCCGACCGGCGCGAACAACGGCGGAGCGGTGGCCCCGTTTGCCCACGTGACGTTCGACTACGATCCGCGGCATGAAACGCGTGCCGCGCAAGTCAGCGCTGCGACGCTGCCGCGAAACAGGCGCCTGAAGACCATCACGTCGACCCTCGACGTCAATGGCGCGGAAACCCTGGCTGGCCGTTACGACTTGACCTACGAACCCGACTACGTGCCGGGCACGCCGTATTCCTTGACCAACGATCCGATGCTGCCAACACGCTTGTCGAGCATCGGTTATTGCACGATCGACAAGCCGGTCGTTCCCGGGACGTTACCGTTCATTCGTTGCATGCAGCCGCTCGTGTTCGAGTGGGAAGGCGGCGGCTATCACTGGGACCCGGCGCCCGGGTTCGCGCCACCGGCGGGGATCGAGCGTGCGGGTGACAGCCGGGACCTGACGCACGGAACGCAGTTCGTCGATCTCGACGGCGACGGCCGCCTGGACTTCGTGCAGAGCCAGGGGTTGCCTCCCAGCGTACCTCTCACTTCGCACGCATGGAGGAACGACGGGCAACGCTGGGTGCCGACGGATCAGTGGGCGTTGCCCATGCCGTTGGTCGACGGTGGAGGCCACCGGACGGGGGCGACCTTCGCGGACATCGACGGAGACGGGCTGCCGGATTTCATCACGGCCAAGACTGAGCAATGCGGCCGAGGCTCCATCTGTCTCCCGCACGCGGCCGTCTGGCTGAACAGGACCCGGAGGGGCACGGGAGACGCCTGGGAGTACCACGACGAATTCGACGG
>Ga0207645_10001083_pt1 | contig 22430 bp, 21 predicted proteins | sample KBSM53metaG_FD_184331 | JGI IMG/M metagenome (GOLD analysis project Ga0207645, IMG submission 184331) | Miscanthus rhizosphere microbial communities from Kellogg Biological Station, Michigan, USA - KBS M5-3 metaG (SPAdes) (version 2) | ecosystem: Host-associated > Plants > Roots > Rhizosphere >...
TGCGCGGGCAATTCGCTCCACCCTCTCGCGAGCGAGGCCAACGACGGTGGGATCATCGATGATCAGTTCCGAGGCCGTCGTGATCACCGACGCCGGTGTCCTCAACTGATGGCTGATGTCATCAGTCAACGATTTCTCCCGCTCGAGCATTCGCGTGATCCTGTCCTGGTAGCGATCCACCGCCTCCGCGATCAGCCGCGCCTCCCCGGTCTGCAGGTCGGCAACTAGCAGCGGCCGCGGGCTGGCCGGATCAAGGGTTCCAAGTTCCTCGACGAGGGTGGATATCGGCCGCAAGGCTGTCCGGGACAACCACGCCGCGAACAAGATGGACAGCAGGAGTGCAGCGAGCGCAGTCCCGACGCCTATGCGCAGGAGTCGCTGCTCGAGGCGCTCGACATCCTGGATATCCGCCACGATGGCATGAATACGTCCTTGGGCGACGAGTTTTCCGGCGAATACATACGACCCGTCGTCCCACGTGATCTCGCGAACGCCCTCGGGCATGCGGCGAAGCGGCGCCGGCAGTCCGCGTGAGTCGGTGGCGGGGACCGTCCAGCGGCGCAGCCCTTCGGCATGAGGGGTGTGGTCGACCGAGCCTGCGTCTGCGTTGCCGGGCATCTCCTGAAGCTCCGTCCTTACCACGCGCGCCAGCAATTCCTCCTCGAGTACGTCGACGAAGAGTGCGAGCGCCACTGCGAAAGATGTCACCAGCAGCCCGACGATTATGCCGATGGCCCAGAAAAAGCGGCTGTGAAGCGAGTGCTCAGCACGCATCGGAATCGGACGCCAACCGGTAGCCAACACCGTGGATTGTGTGCAGCAGCCGCGGGAACTCTGGCGGATCCACGGCCTGGCGCAACAAATGAATGTGCGCGCGCAACGCGGCATCCGAGGCAGGTGCTGTCTCGCCCCAGAGAAACTCCACGAGTTGCTCGCGAGAGACGACGGTTGGGGACGCGCGCATCAGGAGTTCGAGAATCCGCAGGCCGGATGGTGTCAACGTGCGCTTCAGGCCGCCGCGCCGTACCGTCAGCGTGTCGATGTCATACTCCAGGTCGCTCACACTGAGGACCCCCGAGCCCCGTCGACCTCGCCGCGTGATGGCTCCCAGTCGCGCAGCCAGCTCCTTCAGCGAAAACGGCTTGCGCAGATAGTCGTCGGCGCCGGCCTCGAACCCGGCAAGAACGTCAGTTTCGAGGTCTCGGGCGGTGAGCATCAAGACTGGCGTGCTGCAACGAGCCTCCCGCCGCATCCAGCGGCAGACATCCAGGCCACTCGCGCCGGGAAGCCCTACGTCTAGGATGATGGCATCGTATCGGTTGTCGGAACAAAGCCGGCGCGCGCTCAGGCCGTCGGTTGCGTAGTCCACGCGGTGCCCAAGGACCTCCAGGAATTCACCGATGTTCGCCGCCAGGTCCCGATCATCTTCGACCAGCAGCGTGATCATCGGCGCGCTCCAGCGAGGAGACGGAGGTGAACAGATCGCACACGAAGCCTGAGGCCGGATCCCGGGAAGCCCGCTGAGGCACATTTGTTGGACGGAAGCGACGAGCTGAATCAATCGCTCGCTAGAACTCTTGAGTCGGACCGGTCCGCCCGCGCCCGTGCACCCCTCGTCGTTGGTTTCGCTGCGGCGGATCGTGTCTGCATCTGGTCGATTGATGCACGGCACCCCAGTCGTCTAATCGCTGATGATGACCGCCGCGACAACCGAGGTGCCGCAGGCGCCGCCCTTCAGTTGCGGCGGCTTAGTCGCCTGGACGCTTTCTGTTTGCCTAGTCGGCGGTCTCGGCGCCGGCATGGCGCGCGCATCTGAGGATACCGAAGCGCCTGCCAGGTGCGGCGGTGGCACCACCACTGTGCCCGACATCGTGCCGCCCCCCGAAGCGCTCGAGGCACTGGGAGCGCGAATTGGCCGGGTCGACGTTGTTGTCGAGGACATCTTCGATCCCACGAACCCGGCCGAGGGCGCGGCACCGTACCGGATGGCCAACAAGCTGCACGTCAACACGCACGAAGAGACCGTGCGGTCGCAGCTGCTCTTCGCCGAGTCCGAACCGTATTCGAAACAGAAAGTCGAGGAGACGGAGCGACTGCTGCGCGGCCAGCGTTACCTGTTCGACGCGCATATCGCGGCGAACTGCTATCACGAGGTCGATCAGACCGTCGACATGTCCGTGCGCGTGCGCGACGTCTGGAGCCTGAACCCCGGCTTTTCGTTCAGCCGCAGTGGTGGTGAGAACGGTACGGGGCTGGAGATCGAGGACCAGGACTTCATGGGTCGCGGCGAGCTCGTGTCGCTCGGCTGGAAGTCAGACGTCGACCGCAACTCGCTCCGGCTGGTGTATGACGACCCGCAGTTGCTCGGAACCTGGTGGCGCGGTCGCGTGTCCTACGCGGACAACAGCGATGGCAGCATGAGCGAACTGAGCGTTGGTCGGCCGTTCTATTCGCTCGACACCCGTTGGAGTGCGGGCACCGACCTGCGGTTCGGCGACCAGAGGATGTCTCGCTATCGCGAAGGTCATGTGCTCGATGAGTTCGACGAAAACGTCAATCACTTCGAGATCTCCGGTGGCCGCTCGCACGGCCTGCAGGACGGCTGGACCCGGCGCTGGCTTGCCGGCATGCGCTACGACGCGAGCGACTTCACGCCATCGCCGGACAGCGAGCTGGTCGCGGCGTTGCCGGAGGACCGCAAGTTCGTTTACCCGTGGTTAGGCGTCGAATGGATCGAGGATGACTTTGACACGGCGCACAACCGCGACCAGATCGGCAGGACCGAAGACTTGCATTACGGCACGGCCTTGCGCGCCGACGTGGGCCTCGCAAGCTCCGCGCTGGGGAGCGACCGGAATGCCGCACTGTTCGGATTGAGCGCGAGCACCGGCCTGCGACTTGGCGAACGTGACTCCCTGCTCCTGGGCAGCGGCTTGACCGGCCGCTGGGAATCGCTCGGGCTGCGCGATACCGCACTCCGGGGCGAAGCGCGTTACCACCACCCGCAGGGCGAAAGGGCATTGTTCTTCGCCGCCGCACGCGCCAACGCCGTGATCGACCCCGATCTCGATCACCAACTGCTGCTCGGCGGCGACAACGGACTGCGTGGCTATCCGTTGCGGTACCAGTCCGGGAACGCGAGCGTCCTGTTCACGGCCGAAGAGCGTCTTTTCACGAAATGGTTTCCGTTCAGGCTCTACCAGATCGGCGCCGCGGTGTTTGCAGACGCCGGACGCACCTGGGGCGACGACGTGGCCGGTCAGGCACCGCTCGGCTGGCTAGCAGACGCCGGAGTCGGCTTGCGCATCGGCAATTCACGATCCGGCCTCGGCAATGTGCTGCACGTCGATCTTGCAGTGCCACTCAACCGACAGCCGGGCATCGATTCAGTGCAGCTGCTGATCGAAACGCGCGGCAGCTTCTGATACGTATTCCCATGCAGGCCTCGGTGTCATCGGTTGCTGCGCACGCCCTGCCTGCCGGGCGACGCACCGGAACGTTGCCGTTTCGCACTACGCATTTGGCGCTGCCGCTGGCCGCGTGTGTTGCGCTGATGCTGCTGTTTGCATCGACATCGATCGATGTGAACCTCGCGCACGCCTGGGCCTACGACGATGCGCTGCAGCTCTGGCTCGGGCGGCGGCGCTGGTGGGCCGAGGTGCTGCTGCACCGGGGCGGACGCGAGGCGATGCTGGTGGTCATCGTCACGCTGCTGACCATGCTTGCAGCGGGTTTCGTCTCGGCGCGCGCGCGCGCTGCGCGTCGGACCGCGACATACATACTCGTCACCATAACGCTCAGCTGGGGGTTGGTCGGTGGCTTGAAGCAGGTCACGAATGTGGCCTGCCCATGGGATCTGCAGGACTTCGGCGGCACGCGCCCGCATATCGCTCTGCTCGCTACACGACCACTTGGCTTCGAGCCCGCGGCCTGCTTCCCCGGCGCACATTCGGCATCCGGATTTTCGCTGTTCGCTTTCTATTTTGCATTCAGGGACCATCGACCCAGGGTAGCCAAGGCGGCACTCTGGGTCGCGCTGCTCGTCGGCGCGGCATTCGCACTTTGCCAGGAAGCACGCGGTGCGCATTTCCTGTCCCACGACGTCTGCAGCGCGTTCATCGTCTGGTTCGTCGCATTGGCGACGTACTCGGTGCGGCGGTCTGCCGATCGGATAACGCGGCTGACGGAATCAGTCAGGCCCCTTGGCGGGGCCTGACTCGTTTGCCCTCTCGTTCGTGTGCGTCGAGCCGGCCTACTTCTTGGTGTAGGTGATCTCCATCATCTTCATCTCCTTGCCGTCCCTACCCGGCCCGTACATCTCGAAGACTTCCGTGGTTGGGCTCGTCCAGCGCGTAGTCATCCGGGAGGTGACGGGACCCTTTCTGATCGGGTCATTCCAGGTACCGCTGAACTTGCAGGACCGGCTGGCGTCGCACGTCCCCTCGCTCACCATCAGGCCGGTCGACATGCTGTCGTTCCATGTCGACCAGTACTTACCCGTGACGTTGTCGAAGCCCAGCATGCCGTGGCCGGTAAAGGGCGCTCCCATCATCTTGGAACTGACGTCCTCGACTCGCACCCGCCCGTCCAGCGTCATCGCGCGCGTCGCGGTGCCGGTTTCCTCCATCGGAGGACCGCCGGGTTCCATCCAACTCCTCACCTTGAGATCATAGCTACCGACCGTCGCGGCCAAGCCCTGGTGCGCAGCCCCAGGCGTTCCGGCTTTCGCGAACGCCTCCATCTCAGCCTTCTGCTCCGGAGTCAGCTCGGGCTGGCCCTGTCCCTGCTGCGCGGACACGGCCGCGACCATCAGCATGGCGCAGGCGGCCAACAGCGCTTTGCTCTTCGTGTAGCTCATGATCCCTCCTGTTGAGTAGGCTTCGCGGTTGAAAGAGTATACCGCCGGTTGCCAATTCGTCGGCGCCTGAACTCCGTGCATGCTTGCAGCTAAACTTTCCAGATGAAGACGATCTACAGCGACGCCCACCGCGAGCATCGAATCGAGGTCGAGCTCTACGGCAGCGAGCTCGTGCCTTGCTTCGAGCAACCCGTTCGGGCGGATTCCGTACTCACGCAAGTAATCGCCGTCGGGCTCGGACCCGTGCTCGCGCCGGTGGATCATGGCCGCAGTGCGATCACGTCGGTTCACGCGGCCGACTACGTGGATTTCCTCGAGGTTGCGTGGCGCGACTGGGTTGCGGCGGGTGGTGAAGGCGACGCATTCAGCGGCTGTGCGCCGAAGTCTGACATGAGCCGGCGGGTGCCGGCTTCGATCCACGGCCGTCTCGGCTATTACTCGTTCGATGCCGGCGCACCAATCACCGCTGGCACCTGGAAGGCGGCCTACGCTGCAACCCAGGTAGCGCTGACGGCGGCAGATCTGCTTGCGAACGGTGAGGCTTCGGCTTTTGCGCTGTGCCGGCCGCCCGGTCATCACGCATCGAAGGCCTACCTGGGCGGTTATTGCTATCTCAACAATGCGGCGATTGCCGCACAATCACTGATCGACCGCGGCATGAAGCGCGCGGCCATTCTGGACGTCGACTTTCACCACGGCAACGGAACTCAATCGATCTTCTACGACCGTAGCGACGTGCTCTTCGCCTCGATCCATGGCGATCCGAACGAGGAGTACCCGTATTTCTCGGGTCATGCCGACGAAACCGGGACCGGTCCCGGCGCAGGCTGCAACGTCAATTTTCCGCTGCCGCCCGGAACCGGGCCCGACCGGTGGCTCGAGGCACTCGCTGCCGCGCTATCCCGCATCCGCGCCTACCGTCCAGACGCGATCGTCGTTTCACTCGGCGTGGACACGTTCGAACACGATCCGATCTCGAGCTTCAAGCTTCGATCCGACGACTACCTGCGCCTCGGGGAGGCGCTTCGCACCCTGCGTCTGCCGGCGCTCTTCGTCATGGAAGGCGGCTACGCGCTGGACGCCATCGGCCTGAACGTCACGAACACGCTCGTCGGTTTCGAAACCTGAAAGTGGCCCGCCCTATTTCTCCGCCTTGAGCTGCTCGTCCCAGGTCTTCGACCCTTTGACACCGTCGAGGAAAGGCAGCGCTGCTGCGACCAGCCTGGGCGAGAAGAAGATGTCGTAGTGCGTCTGGTCGGGCAGGATAGCCAGCCGATTCTGCGCTTGATGCTCGCGCATCCAGCCTGCATCCTTCAGACCCCCGCCGAGGAGCTGGTAGAACTTCACGACATGCTCAGGCCGGTACATGTCGCTGTCGCCGAACACGAGCATGACCGGCATCCTGAGCCTGGCGACATCGGCGGACCAATCGTAGGGTTTCCTCATCCACGCCCCCATCGTGTCGAGCAGGCGCGGGAAGTCATCGGGGTTCGGTGCGACGGCGACGTAGGACTTGTACATCGGCGTGTCCTTCATCGAGTCGGCCATCGCGGCGCCGACCTGCGCCTGCATGGGCAGCATCTCGGGGTAGAAGCCGTCCTGCGAATACCCCGCCGACACCAGCACCAGGCGGCGCACGGTCTCGGGACGCTGGACCGCGAGCTGGAACGCTACGCCGCCGCCCATTGAATAGCCGAGTACGTCGACCTGCTTGTGCCCGAGCCTGTCGAGCACCACGGCCATGTCGGCACCCATCGCCTGTAGACTGAATGGCCGATCACCGAGCGCCGTGCGGCCGTGACCCTGCAGGTCCACCGCGATCACCTGCCGGTGATCGGCAAGCTGCGGCATGATGGGTTCGAACATGCCGGTCGAGCCGAGCCCGCCGTGCAGCAGCAACAGTGGTTCGCCGCTGCCGCGAATCTCGTAGTAATAGTCGACGCCGTTCGCGTCGATATACCCGCTACGCACGTCCTGCGCCTCCGCGGGTGTCGATGCGACGGCTAGTGCCGCGGCAACGATTGCCAAAATACCAGTGGTCGTCATGATGCACTCCTGCTCCTGTTGGGTCCGCCTGTACACTCACGACGAACGAGACGTGCCGGTTTCGACACGTCACGCGGACATCCTCATCGCGTTGCCCATGTGATGGCATCCGAACAGCTCGTAAAGATTACTGTCGATGATGCACGCCAGGTCTCAGGGCTGCTGCAGGTGCCCGATCAGGCGCGCGCTTGCTTCGTGCTGGCGCATGGAGCCGGCGCAGGGATGCGCCATCCCTTTCTGGCGGCGGTAGCCGCGGAGCTGGCAGACCACGGTATTGCGACGCTGCGCTACCAGTTCCCGTACATGGAACGGGGCTCCAAGCGGCCGGATTCACCGGACACCTGTCATGCGACCGTTCGGGCGGCCGTGACCGAGGCGGCCGCGCTGACACCCGCGGCTCCGCTCTTTGCCGGCGGCAAGTCCTTCGGCGGCCGCATGACCTCGCAGGCGCAGGCCAACGATCCGCTGCCCGCGGTCCGCGGCTTGGTCTTTCTGGGATTTCCGCTGCATCCGCCGGGACAGCCCTCGGAGTCACGCGCCCAGCACCTGGTCGGCATACAGGTCCCGATGCTGTTTCTTCAGGGAACGCGCGACGACTTCGCAAAGCTCGATCTGATCGAGCCGGTCGTTGCAAGGCTCGCCGATCGTGCCGAGCTCAAGCTCTTCCGGGACGCCGATCATTCCTTCCATGTACCGGCGCGATCCGGTCGTACCGACGCCGAGGTTCGGGGCGACCTGACGCGTACGCTTGCGACGTGGATCGATGCAGTGATCGGCCACGCCGCCGGATGACCGGTCAGCCCGAGCCGGTCTGCGCAGACTGCTCGCGCCGCGCCTGCTCGCGAGCGGCATCCTCGCGTTGCGCCTTTCGCAACCCGGCGTAGTCCACCGGGCGGATTTCCCTGATCGTGCAGTTGTCGCCGCCCACCCGCACCGAATCTAGGCCGCGTCTAACGGTGTTGCCTGTCGACGTCAGGGCGATGGTGTTGGCGAAGGGCAGCTCGGAACACGGCCCCTGCACGGTGATCAGGTACGCGTCGCGGATCCCGGTCTGGACGGCGAGCACGTTCTTACCCAGCGAACGCCAGCCATCGTAGGTGCCGAGGTAGGTAAATTCGTCAACCGGCGCGCCGGCGAAGTCCCGGTACAGCTCGTACGCTTCCGTATCGCGCTCACGCGCACTTTGACCTGCACATCCCGCAAGGACAGCTGCAGTCAGAAGTATCAGTGGAAAGCGGGCGTTCATCGCGAATCTCCTGGCGTCAAATTCGCCGGTTGGCTGGGGTGACACTCTTTTTGATCCAGAGGGCACGGCTAAGTTCGCCCGGAGACCCGCCGCGCCGATCAACCCGTCGCCTGAGCCAAACGTACCGTCGACGGAATTGACAAATGACCCCCTCGCCTTCAGCGCCGATCCGCTAAACCCTTGACTCGCCGGGCGTCAGCTGTCAACCGGCACGAAACGTGCTTCGTTGTTCCATGGATACACATGCGGAGCCGATGTGTGCCGTTATAAGCGGAGTCAGATATGCAGCCATTTCGCGACCTGACCGGGATCGGTGCCGACGAAGGTGGGGCGGCGCTCGACGATCGCGCGCTGCGACGGACCCCCGGGCGGCGGAGGCCGCGTCCCCTGGCTCCGGCGCAGTTCCGCGAGCGGCTGCTGTCGATCATGGACCGGAAGAATCACTGGGCGTGGCCCGCATTCAGCGGCCCGGACATCAGCGCGGCGCAGCTCAAGGTCCACTTCCAGCAGGAATTTGCCACCTACGTCTGCGACTTCCCGGTGCTGCTCGCGCGGATTCACGCCAGGAATCCCCCGCCGGCCGTGCGACGCATGCTGGCCGAGAACATCTATGAAGAGGACACGGGCGGGCTGTCGTTTGGCAGGTCGCACTCCGAGCTTTTTCTCCTGATGATGAGAGGCCTGGGCTTCTCCGAGCCGGATTTCAAGAACATCCGGTTCCTGCCTGCGGCCCGCGCCTACCGCGCCTGGCTGGATCGCGTCACTCTTCAGCGTGACTGGGTCCGCGCCGCGGCGACGATGGCGATCTTCGTCGAAGGCAGCATGAACGATCGAGCTGAGATTCTTCACCACGGCGACTCGAAGACCGAACGGGAGATCGAAGACGCCGTACGCCGGCATCCGCTCGTTCGGTATCACGGCCTGCCGCCCGCCTTCATGGACCTGACGCGGGCGCATCAAAAGGTCGAAGGCGGGCATCGCCACCACGCCTATGCGATGGTCGTCGCCGGGGCAGACGGCTTGCGGCACCAGCAGGCCGTCATCGGATGCGTGGAGAAATCGCTAAAGCTCTGGCTGCGCTATCGCGATGCGGTCGCGCGCGCCTGCGGGCTCGCGGCGTAGCTGCGGACTCACGGCATAGGCCGACTCGAAGCGGGACGCGAGGCTGCCGGCTGCCCAGACGAAGACCAGGCTGCGCCGGTCGAAGTGATCGGGGGCGATCAACCGCAGCAGGCTCGGTGTTTGCTTTAGCCCGAGCACGCGCCGCAGCAGCATCATCAACCCATGGTCGACGCTGTGCAGCAATTCGATCAACCTCAGGCGCGACTGCAGGGTTCCGGCCATGGACCGCAGATAGGCACGAAACTCGGCCCGTAGAGCCGGATCTCTCGGGTCGCCGTAGAAGCGTACCTGCGCGCGCTTGCGCTGCCCGAACAGGTCGCGCGGGACGCCGGCCGACTCGACGATGCGTCGCGGAATCGGCCGATCGTAATCCTGCGGGAGCGACCATGAGGCCATGGCGGACGAGCTGCTGATCGCGGTGATGTCGGCCATGTTCCGCCCGTAGATAAACGGCACGGCGAGATTGAAGAACCCCGCTGCCAGCCTGACTTCGGACAGATTGAGTCCCGACACATCCTTGCGCTGCATATCATCGCTCGACTCGGGTGGACCGGCAGTTCGCTTCCAGACGACGTCGCCGTGGTATCCGGTGTAGAGCGTCGCGGCGGAGCACTTCGAGCCGATGAAGTGGGCGACGTTCTCGAGAAATACTTCGCTGCCCTCCACCGTCGCCGCGAGCAAGTAGCGCTCGAGGTCCGGCCGTCCGAGTCGTGCCGACGGCAGACCACGCGTAGTAAGCCCAAGGGTTTGCGCGATGCGCACACCGCTGTCGTGCTCGTTTGCGTCCGCGCCTTCGGGGATCTCGATGGTAAAGGTCTCCGCGACACCCGACGCCCATGCAAGGACGGTCGCCGCGACCGAGTCATAGCCCGTCGAAGTGGTCGCAAATGCCGAGACCTGATGCCGCCGGGCGGCACTCCGGTAGTTGTCGCTGATTCTCGCCAGCGCGCTCTGCAAAGCGTCGTAATACTCCTCGAAGGATGCGAACCGTCTAGGTTGCGAACGCAGGTGCCGCTCGATCCGGCCCTCCGCTATGACCAGGTTGCAGTGATAGTCCTGGAAGATCTCGCGGATCTCCGGGTGAAGGACCTTGAAGGAGCGAGGGTAGTGCTTGATCCCGCGTCCCGACGCAAACGATTCCTTCCGGTAGTTGTGCCGCGGATCGAGGCGCGCGCCCGTCCTCGCGAGCAGCTGGATCAGGCTGTTGGAGACCAGCAACCGGTCGTTCCACGCGACATGGAACAGCCGGTCGACCAGCGCAACCGACGCGCAGAACGTCAATGTCGATCCATCTACGCGCATCCCGCTGCCGAAGAGATTTTCCGCGCGGTGAAAATCGCCCGCCTCGAAGCGGCCATCCCAGGTGCCTTCGACAAACCAGTGCGGACGAGTCTCCACCGCACCGCCGTGATGCACGGTGACGACCCGGGCGTCGGTCGCAACCTCGGCCAGCCATGCCAGCTTTGGCAATGCGCCTTGCTTAATGAAGTCGACCTGCCAGTCAGACATTGGTCTGTCTCCGCGGTCGACGGCTTGACGTCCAGTCATGAATCCAACAATAAACCACGGTGCCGTTTGGTGCAGCTTTGGATACAGTAGGACTCGCAGGCCTCGCCGACTTCGCGCGCGCGGCGAACGACCGCTGACCAGGGGACGGGCGACTCGCATGGCCATCTGGGTGGGAACGTCCGGGTACAACTACCCGGAGTGGAAAGGAAGCTTCTACCCGGAGAAGCTGCCCGCCACGAAGATGCTGCCCTACTACGCCGAACGGCTGTCGACCGTCGAGATCAACTACACCTATTACCGCACGCCGAACAGGAAGATCCTCGCCGGCTGGTTCGCTGCCACGCCGGAGCGATTCAAACTCACGCTCAAGGCCCCGAAGCGAATCACGCATGACGCGCGACTCAAGGACTGTGCGGAACGCCTGCGGTACTTCGTCGAGACCGCCGCGACGCTCGAGCCCAAGCTCGGCGCTCTCCTTTTTCAGCTGCCGCCGTACTTCAAGCAGGACCTCGTGGTGCTTGATGCATTTCTGGACACGTTTCCTCCGGGCGTGGCGGCCGCCTTCGAGTTCCGTCATGGCTCGTGGCTGAACGATGAGGTGTATGGACGATTGAGGGCTAGAAACCTCGCGCTTTGCATTGCGGATAGCGAGACCATGGCGACGCCTGTCGAACTCACGGCGGACTACGCGTATTTCCGGTTGCGCGACGAAGGGTATACGCCCGCCGACATCGAGCGCTGGGCGGAGGTCATCCGCGACCGGGCCGCCGGCTGTCGGGAGGTGTACGTGTATTTCAAGCACGAGGAAGCCGGAAAAGGACCGCAGTTCGCCCGCCTGTTGATGGACGCGCTGGGCCTGCCCTGAACCGTCGAAGCCTGCAAAGTGCGAGACCTGCGAGCCCGACCCAGAGCATCGCAAGCGTGCCCGGCTCGGGCACGACCTGCGGCGCAAAGATCATGAAGGTCGGCTCGCCGAGCCCGCCGCTGCCTTCCTCGACGAACACGTCGATGAAAGCGCCGCTAATGCCGTTGTAGCGCATTATTTCATCCGTCGCTTCGCTCGCGACATAGAGATGGCCGTCAGGGCCGAAAGCGATTCCTTCGGTTTCCTCGGCGCCGCCGCCGGAGGCGAACACGCCGATGAAGTCCCCGGTCTCTCCATCGAAAAGCAACACCGCGCTGCTGCCGGCGCTGCTCACGTACAGATTGTCGTCCGAGCCGAAGAGCAACTCGAGCGGATCATCGACGCCCGTGGCGAACTCATCGATGAACGCGCCCGTCACACCGTTGTAACGCAACACTGCGTCGCCATCGCCGCTGTTGACATAGAGGTTCCCGTCGGGACCGAAACGCAGCCCTTCGGGGCTTTCGAGCCCGCCGCCGGACGCGAAGGTATCGATGAAGGCTCCGGTCGTGCCGTTGAAGCGCTTCACGTCCCCGCTCTCACCGCTGCTGACGTAGAGGTTGCCGTCCGCACCGAATACGAGGCCGGCAGGGTCGACGAGCCCGCCTCCCGTGGCGAAAACCCCGAGGAACTCACCGGTCGTTCCGTCGTAGCGCAGCACGGCGTTGCTGCGACTGGTCACGTAGAGGTTGCCATCCGGACCGAACGCGAGGCCCTCGGGATCATCGAGCCCGCCGCCGGAGGCAAAGGTATCGATGAACGCACCGGTCGCGGCGTTGTAACGGAGAACGGTGTCCGTGTCGCCGCTGCTGACCAGTAGCGTCGCGGCGTAGGCGCTGGGCGCGACCCAGTGTGCGGTCGATGCAACGAGCAGCGCGATGAAAAATTTACGAATTCGGGGTGGATGCATGTGAGTCTCCTTCGAAGAGGGACCACGCCTCCGCGCTCGCAACTTGGCGGCTTAACGATCAATCATGCATAAGGCGTACCGCGGCTCAGGAAGCGAGCGTACTCAGGTACTTACAGGCCTGATGCCACCGCCCGACTGTATCAATATGTAAAAGGTTTCGACGGCTTGGCACTCGAGGATCGTGCCGGCGTCCAGGACGGTTCAGACTCGTGGCAGGTGTGAAGTTCATTGGGGAGAGATTCTCATGGCGGCAAGGAAGGCAAAGGTAATCGGCTTCAATCACATCGCTCTGGAGGTCGGAGACATCGACGAAGCCCTGGCCTTCTACGGCCGGTTGTTCGATTTCAAGCTTCGCAGCAGGACAGAATCGGCGGCCTTTATCGATCTCGGCGATCAGTTCCTCGCGCTGCAGAAGGGCCGCCGTCAGACTCCGGATGACGACCGTCACGTGGGTCTCGTCGTTGACGACAAGCAGACTGTGCGCGATAGGCTGGCCGAGGCCGGCATCGAGCCGCTGGCCGGACCGTTTCTCGACTTTCGCGATCCCTGGGGCAACCGGGTCGAGATCGTCGGATATGAAAACATCCAGTTCACCAAGGCATCGCACATCCTGCGCGGCATGGGCCTGGCTCACCTGGCCAAGAGTGAGTCCGCGATCGAGGAGCTCCGAGCGAAGGGTATGGCGCCGGAGTAGCTGCCGCCGTGCAGCAGCCCACCAGGTGACGAGAAACGCCGGTGATCGTTTACCGCGCCTTGCGCGTCACGCACGGTCGATGCGAGCCGCGTAGCAGCCGCGCCTGGCGTAGTGCGCGTGGAGATAGACGACGCGCGGATCGACCAGGTACCGCTCGATGAGACTCTCGAGTTCGCGGCCGTCGACCACATCGGCGTCGACCATGAGATCGTCGGAATCGAAAGCGCGCAGCGAAATCGGCCGAATGCGCATCACGTCCGGGATTTCGTCGACGCGATCGTATGCCGCGCTCGCGCCCTCCAGCACGAAAATGGCATGGCTGGAGCGGTACGGGTTGTCGGCCGGCTGATGAGCGTAGTTGAGGAGAAGCACGGACTCGCCCGGCTCGGCGTCGCGGACCTCGATCCGATCGGGAAACCCGGGCTTGGCGTCGACCAGATACCTCATGACACCAAGCTTGCGCAGCTCATTGGCGGGCAGGCCGAAAAGATGACGGAAGGGCTGCGGGTCGAGGCCCGTAATGCGGAATGTCACGACACATCTCCTTGCGTGAACCGGCGTGCGACGCATCGTGCTTCTAGAGGCGTTGCCGAGCCATCCGATTCTTGCGCTGGAATTCGCCAGGCCAGCCCGGGCTGACTTAACGCCCGGGGAGGAACTCAGCGCCGTAATTGACGCCTGGTCATCGGTCGACGGATGCGGGCGCGCGCGCGCCACGCGAGACGCCCACCGGCATCGACGGCAGCTTCGGCGCCTTGAGGTTCTGGAACAGGACGAGCGCCACGCCTGCGATCACAAGCAGCGCGCCCGCGACGGTCGCGGATGTGATGGTCTCGCCGAGCACGATCGCTCCGAGCAGCACGGCAATGACCGGGTTCACGAGCGCATAGGTCGCCACCTTCTGCGCCGGCTCCTGCGTCAGGAGCCAGACATAGCAGGTAAGGGCAATAATGCTGCCGAATACCGCCAGATACAGCACCGCGACCGCGGAGGCCACGGAGACCTGGGATGGATCGAATCCGATCCACTCCCGGGTCGCGAGCGCCATCGACCCCTGGAACAGCCCCCCTGCCAGCATCTGCACGCTTGCTACGCCGAGTAGATGCGCCGGTCGTGTCGCTCGTCTCTGCTGCAGCGTGCCGATGCTCCACGCGATCCCTCCGAGCAGGATCACCACCAGGTAGATCGGCGAGGTGTCGCCGCCGATCCCCTGCCGGGTCGCGACGATCGTCGTCACGCCGGCGAGCGCGAGCCCGGTGCCGATGAGCGCCCGCCGGGTTGGCCTGCTGCGTTCGAAAAACGCCCAGTTGAGCAGAAGCACCTCCACCGGGATCGCAGCGACGATCAGCGCTGCCGTACCCGAAGGCAGTCCCTGCTGCGCCCAGACGACAAAGCCGTTGCCCGCGCCGCCGAGCAGCGCGCCCGACAGCAGCGCATGACGCCAGGGTAGCCCGCGGAGCTGCGCGGGATCGCGCAGCGCCAGCCACGCGAACATCAGCGCGGCGGCGAGCAGGAAGCGCACGCCGCCACTCGTAAACGGCGGCAGCGTCTGGATGGCGACCGCGATGCCGAGGTAGGTCGTGCCCCAGACCAGGTAGATGCAGCCGTACGCGAGCGTGATGCGCGCTTTCAACGTGGCAGTGCTCATGCGCGCAATCTGCCGCGGACCTTGGCAACAGTACAGATTCAGGTATAGTGAATATTGACCGGTACAGTCGCCCGTCGCACCATCCTCTCGGGTCATCGCGATGTCATCAGCTGAGCCACTTCTCTACGAGCGGGTCGCCGGCCTCGTCGCGGGTCAGATCTCCTCGGGCGCGCTGCGCGTCTCGGAGCGGATCCCGTCGGTACGTTCGATGAGCCGCTCCGCGCGCGTGAGCGTCTCGACCGTCGTCCAGGCGTACACGCATCTCGAGTCGCTGGGCCTGATCGAGGCGCGACCGCAGTCCGGGTATTTCGTACGTGCGCGTCTGCGAGAGCGCCTGCCCGAACCGCCGCCGCGGCAGATCCGCTCCACACGGCCGCGCAGCATCGCCGCGGACGTGCTCGATGCCTGTCGCGAAGCGATCCAGCGCACCGACCTTGTTCAGCTCAACATGGCCTGCGCTCCCCCGGAGTCCTCGCCCAACCGGCGGCTGAACCGGCTGATACGCGATGAGCTGCGCGACCACCCTAACCACGCCGGCGAAATCGTACTGCCGCCGGGCGACTACGAGCTGCGGAGGCAGGTGGCGCGCCGCGCGGTGCTCGCCGGTGCGGCAACCAACCCCGACGATATCGTCATCACCGGCGGCACCATGGACGCGGTGACGCTGTCGCTCGGTGTGCTGTGCAAATCGGGCGACACGATCCTCGTCGAATCGCCGACCTACTTCGGCGTGCTGCAGGCCGTCGAGCACCTCGGGCTCAAGGTTGTCGAGATACCGAATCATCCCGCCCGCGGCATCGACGTCGACGCCATCCGCGGCGCGGTCGGCGGGCAGCGGCTCGCAGCGGCCGTGTTGATGCCCAACTTCAACAATCCGTCCGGCAGCCTGACGCCGGCGGAGGCCAAGCGCGATCTCGTATCGGCGCTGACGGGCGCGGGCGTCCCGATCGTCGAAGATGACCTCTACGGCGAGCTGCATTTCGGAGCGGGACGACCCGACTCGTTGCGTCGCTTCGACACGCAGGGTCTCGTGATCTCCTGCGGGTCGGTCTCGAAGACGATTGCGCTCGGTTACCGGGTGGGCTGGGCAATCAGTCCCGCATGGGCGCGTGAGATCCAGCGCGCGAAATTTTTCACATCGGTCGCCGCACCCACGCTGCAGCAGCGCGTGCTGGCCCGATATTTCGCAAGCGGCGGCTATGACCGATTCCTGACCGGGCTGCGGCGGATGCTCGCGGAGAGCGCCGAGCGGTTTCTCGATGCGATCGCGTCCGCGTTCCCGACCGGCACTTGCGTCGCGCGTCCGGCCGGCGGCATGGTGCTCTGGGTCAGGCTGCCGCCCGGAGTCGACAGCATGGAGCTCTTCCGTGCGGCGCTCGAGTGCCGGATCGGCATCATGCCCGGCATCGTGTTCTCCGCGAAGGCGGGGTTCCGGAACTACATCCGCCTCAACTACGGCTGCGGCTGGTCTCCCGACGTCGCGGCTGCGATCGGAACCCTGGGTCGACTCGTCCACAGGATGTCGACGTAAGCTTGCCGCGCAACGCATGAGATGGTGGGCGGCTGCGATTCGGAGGATACGGTGTGAACAAACGATGCTGCATGGCGTTGTTTGCGGGCCTGCTGGCCTCGCTCGCCGCCCAGGCTGACCCGTTCGACCTCTCAGGCTACCGCCTGCTGGATCTGGGTCACGCCTATGGCGCAGACACGCTGTACTGGCCGGGTCGTCCTGTCCCGCGATTCGAGCTCGAGCAGCTGGCGAATGGCGAGACCCCCGGCGGGTACTTCTACTCAGCGAACCGATTCTGCGCGCCCGAGCACGGCGGCACGCACCTCGACGCACCTGTTCACTTTGCGCGCGAGGGCATGACGACCGACCAGCTCCCACTCACGCAGCTGATCGCGCCGGCGGTCCGCATCGACGTGCGCGAGCAGGCGACCAGGGATCACAGCTATCGTCTGCAGCCGGAGGACATCCGTCGCTTCGAGCAGAAGTGGGGCGTGATCCGCCCCGGGACGATCGTTTTGCTGCAGACGGGCTGGAGCCAGTACTGGCCGGATCGTAAGGCGTACTTCGGCAGTGAATCAGCCGAGGACGCGAGCGGCCTGGAGTTCCCGAGCTACGGTGAGGAAGCCGCACGCATTCTGATCAAGGATCGTGGCGTCGCGTTGCTCGGTGTCGACACTGCATCGATCGATTTCGGTCGGTCGCGCGACTTTCTCGTTCACCGCATCGCCGCCGCAGCCAATGTCGGCGGACTCGAGAACCTGACCAACCTGGACCAGGTTCCTGAAACCGGGTTTCATGTGATCGCCCTTCCGATGAAGATCCGTGGAGGGTCGGGCGGCCCGGTGCGCGTCGTCGCGCTCGTGCCACGCTGACCGGCAGCCTTTGTGCTGCAGCGGCCAATCGCGCGCTCACCTGCAGTTCACGGCGTCGCCGCTGGCTTTCCGTACTGCTCTGCCAGGTAGCGCGCGATCGCGTCGACGTCGTCCTGCGGAATCGGCGCGCCGAATGCCTTGATCATCTTGTTGACGACCGCGGTCCAGCCGGTGAGATCGAGGAACCGCGAATTCATCCGGATGTAATCGAGGCTGTGACAAGCGCCACACTGCGCGGCCTTCTCCCTGCCGGGCGCGTCGGCAAGCTCGTCGGAGGGTGCCTGTACGGCCGCCTTCGGCGTCACCGCCGGCGTCGGGGTGGGCACTTGCGCGATCGACAGCCGCGCGGCACAGGCCGCGACCACCCCTGCCATGACAACGACTTTCGTGACGCGTGTGCTCATGCGATGTCTGGTCATACGACTTCGACACGGACCTGTTGAATCACGTTGTGGTGATACCCGGACGGGTTATGGATCAGCCGTTCGACCTGCGTCTCGCCCGCGCGGCTCGTGGCGCGCGCCATCACGACGTGCTCACCCGTCCCGACGGCTGGAGCGCGCAGCTCGAACTCCTGGAAGGAATAGCGCCCGAGATCCTGGCCCAGCGTGGCGGGTCGCCAGCTCGCCCCGGCGTCGATCGAGACATCCACCCGCGCGATGCCGGAGCCGCCGTCCCACGCAAGACCCCGCACTTCGATCGGTCGACCGCGCTGGATCTGCTGCCCGGCATGCAATGATGTGATCAGCGAATTCACGACCATGGTCGTGATCGGCTCGTTCGCTTCCTTCACCTGGGAACTGAAGCTCCGGGTGCGGAACTTGCCGCGTGGCAGCCGATAGGCAGTGCCCATCCAGAAACCGCTTTCGGGCGTCGGCACCACGCGGATGCCGACCAGCGACTTGACCCAGTAGGTGCCCGTCCAGCCAGGAACGACCAGCCGCGCCGGGTAGCCGTTCATCGGCGGCAGCGGCTCGCCGTTCATCTCGAACGCAATCAGCGTATCGGGATCGAGCGCGGTCTCGACCGGCAGCGACTTCACGAAGTCCGGAATGCCGTCAAGCGCGCCGCGATCCGCGCCGTCGAAGACGACCTCGATCGCGTCCTCCTTGAGCCCCGCGCGTGCCAGGACGTCCTTGACCCGAACGCCGCGCCAGGCCGCGTTGCCCATCGCACCGACGCCCCATTGCACGCCTGGGACGTGCGGCTCGAACAGCCCGCGTCGGTTGCCGGAGCATTGGCACACGGCGGTGACCTGGGCCGGCTCGAATTCGCTCCGCAGCTGCGCCAGCGTCCACGACTGCTCGCGCTGCAGGCTGTCGCCGCCCACGGTCAGCACCCAGCTCGCCGCGTTGAGTTCGGGGATCGAGGACAGATGCCAGCGCACGAAGAATGCGTCGTTGCGGGTGATGGGCGTCCGGAAGTATTCGATCGGGGTCTCGAAGTTGGGTGGGCGGGCGGTCTTGCGGATGAGAGGCACTTTACGCGGGAGCACTTGCAGGCTCTGCTCCGCGAGCGCCCCGTCAGGGAGCTCACTGAAGCCCAGCTCCGCTGAGCTTCCGATAGAGGCCGTGATCAGGCGCGCGGGCGCGAGTGCGAGCGCACCCGTGCCTGCGATGCTCGCGATCACCCGGCGGCGCAGCCGCCCATCGGCAGCCAGCTCGATTCGCGTCATGTCGCCCTCCGCATTGCGAACACGGCTCAAGCGTCCCCGTGAGACGACGGTTGCCGCTCATCTGATCCCAGCAGGTACCCGACGATGTCTGCAACGCCATCGCGCATCGGATCGACGCACGGCACACCCATAGTTAGGGCGATGGCCCGCGTGCATTCGTGGGCCGCCTCGCGCGACATCTTCGAGGTATTCACACTTACGCCCACGCAGCGCGCGCCCGGATTCGTCAGCCGCGCCGCCTCGACGTGGCGCGTGGCGCACTCGGCGACGTCGGGCAGCGCGAAGCCCGGCATGTCGTCGAGCTCGCGGCGCAGCGGGTCGGTGCACAGCACGAGCGCGTCGGGCTGTGTGCCGTGGATCAGTCCGAGCGTGACGCCCGCATACGAAGGGTGCAGGAGCGATCCCTGCCCTTCCACCACGTCCCAGTGATCGGGATTGTTCGCTGGTGACAGTTCCTCGGCCGCGCCGGCGATGAAATCCGCCACGACCGCATCGATGACGATCCCGCGCCCGCTGATCAGGAGCCCGGTCTGTCCGGTGGCGCGAAAGTCGGATGCGATGCCACGGTGGCGCAGCTCGCGGTCGATCGCGAGTGCGGTGTACTTCTTGCCGACCGCGCAGTCGGTGCCGACCGTGAGCAGGCGCTTGCCGGAACGCTTGCGACCCGTGCCTACGGCAAACGAACTTCGCGGCTGGCGGATATCGTGCAAGCTGACACCCGCGCGGCCTGCGGCAGCCGCGACGGATGCGATGTCGGCGAGGCGCTGATGCATTCCCGCGGCTATGTCGAGGCCTGCTTCGACGGCCGCGAGCAGCGGAGCCACCCAGGCCTCCGCAATGTAGCCTCCGCTGTTGGCGACGCCGATGATCATCGTCCGGGCGCCCCGCGCGCGCGCCTCGGCCGGTGTGAGGTCCGGAAGCCCGAGGTCGACCCCTCCCGACAGCAGCCGCAGCTGCCCGACGCAGTCGTCACGGCGCCAGTCCCGGATCCCGAAGGCGGTCTTGGCCGACAGTTCGTCCTGCACGTCGCCGAGAAAGAGCAGGTAGGGTCGCGGAATGTCGATGATCATGCAGACCAGCCCCAGAAGCCGCCGTCCGACGGGTGCACGGTGCTCCCGACGTAGCGAAGGCCCCCGGTCCGATCGCGACCGAGCATCAGCGGCCCATCGAGGTCGATGTACTCGGCCTGAGACGCGAGCAGTAGCGCCGGCGCCATCGCGAGCGACGTGCCGAGCATGCAACCGAGCATGATTCGCAGCCCCTGCTCCCGGGCCGCCGCGATCGACAGTATCGCTTCGGTGAGACCACCGGTCTTGTCGAGCTTCACGTTCACCATGTCGTACTTGCCCGCCACATCGCTGAGGCTGCCGCGGTGGAGAAAGCTCTCGTCCGCGCACACCGCGACCCGATGCTCGATGCGACCCAACGCGTCGTCGGCGCCGGGCGGCAGTGGCTGCTCGAGCATCGCGACAGCATTTCGCTCGCAGGTTTCCATGACCTCCGGGAGCAGGTCCGCGGACAACGAACCGTTCGCGTCCGCGATGAGCGTGGCGCGCGGAGCGGCGGCGCGCACGGCTTCGACGCACTCGCTCGCCCGCGCGCCTTCGAGCTTGAGCTTGAGCAGCGGCCGCCCGGAGTTGCGGCTCGCGTCATCGGCCATCAGCGGCGCCGGAGCGGCACGCAGCGTATAGGCCGTCGTCACCGGGCGCGGCGGCGGCAGACCGGCCAGGGTCCACACCGGGGTCTGCTCTATCCGGCTCTCGAGATCCCAGAGCGCGCAATCCAGTGCGCTGCGCGCGGCCCCGGCCGGGAGCAGTTCCAGGAGATCCTGGCGACCCGCTCCCCGCTCGATGGCTTCGCGGGCCCGCTCGATCTCCTGGCGCACGTTCGAGCGGCCGGTCGCAATCAGGTCGTCGCGCTCGGTCTCACCGCGGCCGACGTGTCCACCGCCGCCGATTTCGACCACGATCAGTTCCGTGTCTCGCTGGACGAGTCCGGCGATGACGAACGGTTCATCGAGCGTCCACAGCTCCGTCCGACAGCGAAGCTCGCGCCGCATCAGCGCGCACCGTTGCCCCGGACCGGCTGACCGGGGAACGTGCCATCGACGAGCCGCGAGTCGCGAACCACCGGCACGCCGCCGATGATCACGTGGACGAAGCCGCTCGATGGCTTGTCGGAGTCGCCGAACACGGCGCGGTCCGTGACCGTCGCCGGGTCGAACACCGTGAGATCAGCATCGGCGCCCGCCTGCACTCGACCCTTGCGCTTCATGTCCTCCGAGACGCGCTCGAGACGCTGCGCCGGCAGGTAGCTCATCCGTGCGATCGCGTCCCGCAGTGTCAGCACCTGCTTCTCGCGAACATAGCGCCCGAGAATGCGCCCGTTGGTTCCGGCGCCGCGCGGATGCTCGTTGCCTGTCTCGATGTCGCCCGCGTCGGACACGATCATCACGCCGGGACGTGTCAGCGCCGCCTCGATCGCCGACTCCGGTATGCCCTGCCCGACGACGCTTTGCTGCTCGGCGCGGTACTTCTCGAAGGTCGCCGCGGTGAGAACCTCGCCGGTGCTTGCGAGCGTGAGGTCGCCGTAGTCAATCTCGTATCGCTGCTGCCAGCCCGGGTCGAACAACGGCTCCTCGAGCCCCGTCGACCACGCTGTGTAGGGATATACCTCCGTCGTGACGTCGACGCCACGGGCCCTCGCCCCATCGATCATGTCGAGCACGATCGGTGTCTTGCTCAGGTTCATGCTCGTGACGTGGCAGATGTGGATCGGGGCGCCCGTGATGGCCGAGTCGGCCACCAGCTCCTGCACGGCCTCGATCCAGGTTCCCGGCGCGACCATCGACCCATAGCGCTGATGCGAGAACACCATGGTGTTGCGCGAGGCCGCGAGCTCGAACACCCGCAGCCCTTCGAGATGGCTGGTGCCCGGCATGTAATCCGGCATGTAGCCGATGCCGATACCGCCTTCGTCCAGCGCCCGCGACAGCTCCGCGAGCACGATCGTGATCTGCTCTGGTGTCGACGGCTCGCCCGCAAACTGCGACGGCGGCGTATCGTCGTCGATCGTACGCTGCAAGGTCCGCGCAATGGCCACGCGTCGCGCGTCGTAATGACCCGCCGAGGCGCCGAAATTGAAGCGCGACTTGCCCGTGTGTCCCGCAAGCCACTTGACCGGCTCGAGCACACCGCCCTCCAGCTCGAGCGCCGTCGTCACGCCGTCGAGCACGCGCAACTCCTGCGAGTGCGGCGCGAAGGCGTGGTTGTGCAGATCGATGAATCCCGGAGCAACGACGAGACCGCGCGCGTCGAGCACCTTCGCACCGTCAAGCGGCGCCTCAGTGACGGCGGCAATGCTGTTTCCCCGGATACCAACGTTGCGCACCCCATCCAGACCGCTCTGCGGATCGATGACGCGGCCGCTGCGGATG